>Ga0209345_10004477_pt1 | contig 13489 bp, 11 predicted proteins | sample Cruoilmetagenom7_FD_187294 | JGI IMG/M metagenome (GOLD analysis project Ga0209345, IMG submission 187294) | Oil polluted marine microbial communities from Coal Oil Point, Santa Barbara, California, USA - Sample 7 (SPAdes) (version 2) | ecosystem: Environmental > Aquatic > Marine > Oil seeps ...
TATAAGAAAAGATGGGGCTGAGGTTCTTAGACTCTGGGTGGCCGCTGAGGATTACAAAGATGATATTCGAATATCCGGAGAGATATTGAAGCGGGTTTCCGAGGCATACAGACGTATACGAAATACTTGCAGGTACATCCTGGGAAATCTCTATGACTATGATCCATCAATAGACAGAGTGAAATACCCTGATCTTTTGGAGATAGATAGGTTCTTCTTACATAAAACACATAAACTTATCATGAAAATTAAAAACGCCTATGAAAACTTCTCTTTCCATACAGTATTCCATTCTCTTCATAACTTCTGTGTAGTTGATATGAGCGCATTATATCTGGACATCTTGAAAGATAGACTCTATATATCTCCGCATGAATCCAATGAGAGGAGATCCGCCCAGACCGTAATGTATGAGATCCTGAGTTCCATTGTAAGGCTAATGGCGCCTATCCTTTCATTTACGTCTGAAGAGGTCTGGAAATATTTTCCATCAGATGGGAATAAGGTCGACAGCGTCCATTTGACCCTGTTTCCTGATGCGAATGAGGATTATATGGATGTTCAATTGGCTTCCAGATGGGAAACATTATTAAATGTCAGGGGAGAGGTTTCCAAAGCCCTGGAAGTGGCCCGTCGTGACAAGGTTATTGGTCACTCATTGGATGCCGAAGTTAGTATTTTTGCGCCTGAAACACTCTATGATTTTTTAAAGTCCTATCTTCATGAACTGAGGTCAATCTTTATCATATCAGCAGTGAATCTCTTTAAGAAAGGAGAGGACACCGACGGGTTCAAAAGCCGGGAAATTGAAGGGTTGGAAATTACGGTGGGTCAAGGCCCTGGCGAGAAATGCGAGAGGTGCTGGGTTTATCATCCTTCAGTCGGCAAGGATAAAGAACATCCCACTATATGCCGGAGATGTTTTGAGGTAATAGAAAGGTCTTGAAAAAAAAATACCTGATCACAATATCAATTGTCCTGGGGATTTTATCCCTGGATCAATATTTAAAGCTCTATATTGACAGTGTTCTCCCCCTTCACCATACTATCCCTGTAATAAAGAATTTTGTCGACATCACCCATGTGAGAAATACAGGCGCGGCCTTCGGCATTATGGCAGGTCAAGTCACCGGTTTTAGGTTCTTTTTCTTTATTATCATCTCTATTGTAGCTATTCTAATAATCCTTTTTTTCTTAAGAAACCTAAACGATAATCAGTCCCTCCTTATATCGAGTCTGTCGATGATCATGGGTGGAGCAATGGGGAATATGATCGACAGGATCAGACTGGGAGAGGTTATAGATTTCATCGACATTCATTGGCACTCATATCATTGGCCTACCTTCAATGTAGCTGATTCTGCCATTAGTATAGGAGGGGCTTTCTTGATAATCGACATATTCTTCAGAAAAGGGAAACTCTAAGCAATCAAATTAAATTCGGCATAGGGCAAAAGGCTTAAGGATTTAGTATTTGGACGACCGTATTAAAGTCGGATTTGTTCAATCTATCAGTTGGGATACCGGCACGATTTCTATCCCTTTTGCCCTTAACTCCGGTATCATCTGTTTCAATGCTTCAATCGTAGCCGGATAAGGATGCCCGATCCCAATGGCAGAGCCCCTTTTCAATGATATCCTTGCCAGCTTGGAAATCTGAGCATTGATCAATTCAACGTCTTGATCGTTATCCAAGAAAACATTACGCCTTGCCGCTTTTAACCCCATATCCTGAGCCATAGAATAGCCCACAGAATCTTTCGATGTCCTGCTATCAATAAAGAACAGATCTCTCTCCTTAAGCTCTTTGAGAACAACCCTCATCTTTTTCTTGTCTTCTGTAAACCTGGATCCCATATGGTTATTGATACCCTTTATGAAGGGTACTGCCCTTATATCTGCATCCAGTATTCTTAGTAACTCTTCATTACTCATATTCAGAAGAAGGGTGCCGTCACCGGGGTTCTTTTCAGGATACTTGTAGGGTTCCATAGGCAGATGAAGCATTACATCTCTCCCCAAAACATGGGCTTTTTTAGCCAAGGATTTGGAATGGGGACCCAAGGGGAAGATAGAAAAGGTCAAAGCAGCATCAATCTTTAATAACTCCTCAGCCATTACTCTATCATAGCCTAAATCATCGATGACAATTGCTACTTTATGAGCCCGATAGATGGTCTTTACTTCTCTTGGGATAACCTCCCGAGGTCTGCGCTCATTTCTTGCAGCATCCTTTCCGGGAAGTTTGTCTGAAGCAACTTTGGGGGTCTTTTCAGGTGGGTAAACCTCACGTTTTATCTTATGCTTGGTATACAACAATGCAACCGCTATTACTAGAATCGCCAGCAAAGAAACTACTGTCAAAACAGCATATCGACTTCCATCTTTCCTTTTTTTGCTTCTCTTTTTTGGTCTCTTTTTCCCGACTTTTCTCCTTTTTTCGGCCATTGAAGATGAGGTTCCTTTGTTCCTTTTGATCTATGATGCCTTCTTTCCATCCATGTTCTTGAATATATACCAGCTCTTCAATAGTCCCAATGCTCTCTCCAGTTGGTGATCTCTAAATACTTCCCCTTCTTTTACCTCCTTCGGGGTCGCTTCTTCTTCAACCTCCTTTGGGTCCTCAAGATGCCTGTCCAAATCCTTCTCCCTAAAAAATTTTATCTTTTTTTTGTCTTCAAACTGTGAAGGCAAAATGTTATTGACGATTATATCAGGGACAATACCCTTTGCCTGAATAGACCTTCCTTTAGGGGTATAATACCTGCCAATGGTCAATCTGAGACCGGAGCCGTCTTCTAAGGGGTATATTGACTGAACTGTCGCTTTTCCAAAGGTCTGAACTCCTAAAATAATAGCCCTTTCATTATCTTGGAGCGCCCCTGCCACAATCTCTGAAGCACTGGCGCTGCCTGCATTAACCAATACAACGATAGGATAATTATGGTGTTTGTTGTTCTTATGAGCCTGATATTCCTTTTTTCGGCCTTTGTCTCTTTCCTCAGTATAGGTAATAACGCCGGAATCCAAGAATTCATCGGACACCTTAAGCGCTTGATTAAATGTCCCACCCGGGTTATTCCTTAAGTCCAAAACCAAACCTTTAAGTACTCCGTTTTCCGCCTCTAATTTGTTAAGGGCTTCTTTTAATTGTGCCAATGTCTTGTCCTGAAAACTTTTAATCCTAACATACCCGTAACCATCTTCAAGAAGCCTGGATTTGACACTCTTGACTTTAATTACAGCGCGGGTTATTGCAAAATCCTCTGATTTGGAGAATCCTTTTCTCATCACTGAGATAGTCACCTGTGTCCCCGGCTTCCCCCGCATTACCTTCACTGCGTCCATTAAGCTCATATCCTTGGTCGGTTTTCCATCGATCTTTACAATACGATCTCCAGCCTTTATCCCGACCCGAAATGCCGGGGTATCCTCTATTGGGGATATAACCGTTAGAATACCTTCTTTCATAGTAATCACTATCCCTAAACCGCCAAACATCCCCTTTGTTTCTACTTTCAATTCCTTGTATAAATCAGGAGACATAAAGGAAGAATGAGGGTCCAGAACTCGCAACATCCCCTTTATTGCACCATAAATTAATTCCTCCATATCGACTTTCTCTACATAGTTCTTTTCTACAAGGGATAAAACATCAGTAAATACCTTGAGTTTTTCATAAGTCTCCTTATTTACGGCAGACACCCGGCGCATCCATCCAATGCTGATTATAAACCCCAATATCAAGACCATGGATATAACTAGCAATAGTTTCTTGTTCTTTCTTCTTTTAAGGGACATATCTTCCTCCTGAATTAATATCTAAGCGCTAATCTTACCTGCTGGCAGACACAAACCAGTCCATAGGGTTTTGCGGCTTTCCTTGATAGCGAATCTCAAAATGAAGTCGGGGGCCATTAATAGAATCGGTGTCCCCCACCAATGCTATTACTTCTCCCCTTTTGACTTTTTCACCTACTTCTTTTAATAGTTTAGATGCATGGGCAAAGAGGGTATAGTAAGAGCTCCCATGATCTATAATAATAATATTGCCATAACCTTTAAACCAATTAGAGAATAATACCTTCCCATCATAAACTGCTTTGATCTTGGAACCTTTAGGGGCTATTATATCAATCCCCTTGTAAAATGAAAATGTATTGAGGGTCGGGTCCTCTTGTCTCCCAAACAAAGGCAATATCTTCCCTGAAACCGGAATGTCGAGTTTTCCCCTCAAGGTTGCAAATCCATGGGTAATATGCCCTATTCTCCCCTCCCTAAGATCCTTCCTCCTATTCCTGTTCAGTTTATTAATCATAGACTGAAGCTTATTGGAATCCATCTCCAATTCCCTAATTTTAGCTGTGTAGGACTTTTTCTTGCTCTTAATATAGTTCAAAGTCCTGGTATTCCTGTAAATCATGGCCTGAATATCGGATTCCCTTTTCCTCTTACTTAACTTCAGGATAGCAAGCCTCTTCTCTCCCTCTTCCAGCTCTTTTTTCTTCTCCTTTAGCGCTAACAGATTATGCTTATACTTCCCAATCAGCTCTAAATCGTAATTCAGGACAATATTCATATATCTAAAGCATCTCAGCATATCAATATAAGAGCGGGAGGAGAAAACAGCCTTCATATACCCTACTTCACCTATTTTATACATCGCCGCCATACGGGTGTCCAGCCTCGATCTTAGAATTCCGACAGCCTCACCCAGACTGGAAACCTGATCACTAATACCCTCTATCTTTTTGTTAAGCTCTTCAACTTCAGAGTCCAATAAACTAATCTCACTTCTTCCTTTGGAAAGCTCCTTTTTCTTTTTGTTCAACTCCGAAATCACTGAGAGTTTTCTTTTGCCAATGGTCTTTACATTCTGTTTTTTCTTTTGAATCTCCTTCTTTATAAGGCTCAGTTCAGCTTTTTTCCTGGAAAATCCCTTTTTAAGATGCCGGTCTTCACTATAAGATACAGCATTGAAATAGAATAATATAAGAACCGACACAAAAAGGATTCTACGCATCTATATTTCCTAAATCCTCAAAAACCTTCCTATTGAGATCATACTGCCGAATATCCCCACTAACATTCCTCCAATAATTACCCAGATGACAATATCCAGGGAGAGAAACGAGGGATCTAACCCCCTCAGATATAGAATGAGAGAGGTGTATACTTTCGATATGAATATGCTATAAATAGTATATAGTAAACCTATAGAGAGCAAGCCTCCCAAAAGTCCTTGAAGCAACCCCTCTATAAAGAAGGGGGCCTTGATAAAGAGATTGGTAGCACCTACCAGCCTCATTATCTCCACTTCCTCCCTCCTGGCATAAATACTCAACCCAATAGTATTGGAGATAATGAAAATAGCGGCTAATAGCAATCCGGTTTCCACTGTTAAACTTACTATTCCAAAAACATTTAAAAAGGCTGAAAACCCCTTGATCCAATATTGATCGTATTTAACCTCTTCAATTTCTTTGAACCCTTTAATCTTTGCAATAAAATCCTCAACGCTGTCAAGGTTCAGATAGCCTTTCTTGAGCTGAACCTCCATAGACGCAGGTAATGGATTTGTGGTTAATCCTTCGAAAAGGTCATCAGAAGTTTGTAAGACTTTTTTCAATATGTGGATGGCATCTTCTTTTGATATATACCTTACAAGCTCTACCTCCTTGAAATCGGCTATCTTCTTCCTAACCTTTAATATATCCTCCGATAAAATACTATCATCCAGGTATATCGTTACATGAACATCCTCTCTCCATCTATCCAGAAGATTGTTTAGGTTTAGAAACACAATTAAAAATGCGCTTAACGTCAGTAACGATATAGTAATTGTTCCAACAGTTATAAAATTTACATAAATACCCTGCCTAATACCCTGAATAGCCTTATCAAATAAATATAAACCACTTCTCAGAGGCATAATTGATACTTTAATAGATTGAGTGAAAACAAAATGTATCCGTTCACGGTTTTTTACTGAATTCTGTAATACCTGAAGGGCTATTGATATCGATCTCAATTATAAATTGGTTCTTTAGTTTTTTTCAGAAAACATCTTCACTTATAATAGTTCAGCCACTAAGACTCGAAGGCACAAAGAAGGAATATGAAGCTTATTATTTACGGCATCAAGAGAATTATATTATAATCTTAGGGTCTTAGTGGCTAAATTATTACCTTCACTTTAAATATAAACATGAATTCTCAATTCATCAGCCAAGCCTCTTATCCTCTGTTTTTGTCAACCGTGAACGTATACTTACAATAATCGGCCATCCTTCCCTTTTTCAGAGCGAATACCTTCCCGTGGTTTTTGGGTGCCAGATCAAGGTTATGAGTCGCAATTATAACAGTAGTTCCCCGGGCATTTATCTTTTCAAAAAGGTTCATAATATCAGTGGCAATTTCAGAATCAAGGTTACCCGTGGGCTCATCGGCTAGAAGGACTAATGGATTATTAACTATTGCCCTCGCTATTGCAACCCGTTGTTGTTCTCCCATCGACAATCTGATGGGGCACAAGTTTGATTTACTGTGAAGGCCCATTAAGTTCAAAGTATTCCAAACCTTCTTTTGAACCTCTCTCTTTCTTGTGCCGATAACCTCTAACGCAAGGGCGACATTTTCAAAAACAGTTCTATTATTAAGTAACTTGAAGTCCTGAAAAACCACTCCTATCTTCCTTCTCAAATAGGGGATACTCGATTTATTTATTTTTGCAATATTCATGCCGGCAACAAGGATTTCCCCTTTTGTCGGCCTCTCCATACAGAATATTAACCTCAATATAGTGGTCTTTCCTGCACCACTCGGACCTATAATATAAACAAAATCTCCTTTTCCCACATTCAGGCTCACATCTATCAAGGCCGTTTGATTTTTCGGGTAAGTTTTATAAACATGGAGCATCCGGATGATAGATGAATTGTCTGCCAATTCGAGATCGCTAGATGTTTTTTCTTCCAACTTGTATACTCTATCCTACCTTACGGCCTTGAACCTCTTTGGTTGCAGAAACAATGTTTTCAGAGGTCAATCCAAAATATTCCAAGAGTTCGCCAGAACTTTCAACCATTAATCTCAATGTATCACCAAGTTCCTCTACATCACCAAAATACTCACCCTTCAATCCTTCAAAAGCCTCTGAATTCCACCCGGACTCTGCAAGTTCAACAGACCTTAAGAAAAAACCCATATTTTTCGAAGAGAACTCCTTCCTCAACTCAGTATAATCGTTGATGAAGCTACTATTAGAGCCCTCAGAGCCCTCTCCATTGTTGTGACTCAACCAAATATCTATATTCATAAGAGATCTGTCTACATCCACCATCTTTCTTCGAACAGGTGATAAGCCCCTTGCAAGCTTTTCCATACGAGGCTCTGCATACCGATATAAAAAACCTCGTTTGTAGTCGCTCTTTGAGAGGATCATACCTTCTTCCTTAAGCTTTTTTAGTATCGCCACACCTGGATAAAGTTCCATTCGGTTTGAGAAGTACTGGAAAAAACATGCCTGGTCTATATCCTTCAAGAATTCTGCATTTAACCGAAGGTCATCAAAAGAAGCGTAAGGATGAAACATCATAAAACCGAGATGGAGAACAATATTATGTTGGGCAAGCATTCGAACAACACGATAATTTTGCCCTAGTGTAGTTCTCTTATTAAAAACTTCCAACGCTGATGGCGAAGCGCTTTCTATCCCTACAATGACCCGGTCAAGACCCGCCTTTTTCAAAAGGGGGAGTAAATGTTCACAATTGATTAAGGATTCTGCTGTTGTCAAGATTCTAAAGCGAAGTCCCAATCTCCTGTTGATCATCCCTTCTGCTATCTGCCTTACCCGTTCTCTTCCGGCTTTACCAGGCCCAATAAAATTATCTTCAGCAAAGAGGATTGTTTTCACTCCGAACTCCTCTTTGAGGGATGTTAATTCAGCGAGTATATTCTCCGGTGATCGGGCTCTCCACAGCCGCCCATCCTGGAGTCTTTCAAATGGCGGTATACTACAGAAACTGCACTTTGCAGCACACCCTCTACTGGTTATGACTCTAGCGGTACGGGATTTCTTTTCTTGTACTTGCCACTTAAGGGTATCGCGAGCCGGAAAGGGGATTGAATCCAAATCCTTAACCTTATCACGACCGGGATTTTTGCAAATATTGCCATCTCTATCTCGGAAATATACACCTGAAGCACCTGCCAGAGGTAACTCCAAGCTCAATCTATGAGCCAGATCCATAATGGTTAGCTCACCCTCACCTCTTATCACAGAGTCAAAACACGGTTCTTTGAGGAGAAGCTCTTCAGCTAAAAACGTGGCATGATGGCCTCCCAGACAAATATGTATTACCCTATCCACCTTTTTGAGGAGACCACAGACCCTGATAGTGCTTTCCATGGTTGCAATAGTGGGAGAAAACCCCACCATGGCGGGAGAAAAACCAAGAACTCTCTGAACAACCTCCTTCTCCGATAGATCTTCGGTTGCCGCATCGATAATAGCCGCGTCATAGACATTTTTACGCAGTGTCGAAGTTAAATAGCCGATACCTATATGTTCCAGAGTGAAATCTAATCCGGCAAAATAGCAGGGTGTCCCGGTCTTAAGATTCACGAATACGACCCGAAAGTCTTTACTACCGACGTTCATCCCTCTCTCTCCGGCCGAGCTACCATCCTTGCCTATGAAACTGCTTTATCAAAATGCCTCACTTTAATAACATACTTCAAATTCAACTGCAAGAACTAAATCCTCAAAGTAGAGTCACCACCTGTCCGGTCTGCGGATCATCAAAGTACTTGATTGATCAGGTGATACTTATTACCTGACAGACCCCTAATTCGGTTACGTCAGAACGTCAAAATTTTGTCCATGCAACAACTGCATAGATTACGATTATCACTCACGTAACCAGGGAAAGGTAGAAGTGACTCTTGATATTCGCAAACGTAACCACCTTGCCCCTGTTTTTGAAAAAGGAATAACCTCCCCACACCCAGGTAACTAGATAAGAAATCACGAAAAGAATCAATAGAACCTTCATTGTAACTTCCTCCTCGTATAATATATATATTTGAAATTACTCATTTTTGTCCGATTGCTTGAAAGTATCGACATCAAAAAGCTCTTTTAATTTAAGCAGGGCAAAATATTGAACAGGTGATTACAAAAAAGAGTTTCCCATTTATTAAACTCCCTGTCAATACCCAAAATAATGCACTGACACAAAATGGATCAATGCCGAATTTCAGGGCTTGTATAAATTTACTGCAAGTGCCTCCAATCCAGCAAAATTGAAATCTACTTTCTCGTTGCCGAGTACAAACGCTAATTAGCCATTTACAAGATATGGAAGTTATTATATAATATATGATGTATATGATTCAGATATAAAGGGGAGGACTCATATAATTATGGCGATAACTGTAAAAAGAATACCTGTTCATTTTTATCCCAACAGTAAAAGAGTAATTGCACGACACTTTATGCCGGGAGAACTTTACAGAGCAAAGACTATCATTCAAAAAATTATGAGCATGTCTGATGAAGATGCCCAAATTACATTTCAGCAAGTACTGAGAAATTTTTCCAAGCGACACCGCAACATTACAAATATTTTCGAGAATCATTTCAATAATGTAATATATGTTTTAAAAGAGCTGAATATAGACCCGAAATCCCTATCATTGGAAAACAGATTACTGATCGGCTCTTACTTCACAATGGAATATTCTATTGAAGCCGCAGCTTTTTTCAATCCATCTATTATAGAAGATCCTTATCAATCAAATTTAGAAGAAGGTCAAAAAAGAATAATAGTTGCCTTCCGGGCCACAGGTGAAGGCCATATCTCGTCGATAGCCTTTAGAAGCGGCATTATTGACAAAGACGGCAACTTAACCTTCAAACCGGAAAGCAACCTGGTTGATGTGCCGGAAATAATAAAAAGACATGTTTACGATAAAAAGGAATTTATAGAGACACTCGATGAGATGGATATTCACGAAGATATTGTTGACATGGTCATGGACAGATTGGCAGATAAGTTTATCTATGGAAAGCTACAGGAAGCCATAGAAGAAGCAATGGAGGATAACAGCCTGACTTCTTTGGACAAAAACGTAATGCAAACAATAAACTGGATAGCCTGTTCCCATTATGAAATAACATTTTCCCTGGACACTGCAATCTCTGAACGGGTAATCTTTCCTATCTCTTCCATTGAAACCCACGGTATTGAAGATGCCAGGTTTGTCAAGTTTACAGATGAGGACGGTAGTGTAACATATTATGCCACTTACACTGCTTTCAGTGGATCGACTATATCGCCCAGAATTTTAGAAACAGAAGATTTTTATCATTTTAAGGCAAGACCATTACATGGAGAATACGCCAAGAATAAAGGGATGGCCCTCTTCCCCCGCAAGATAAACGGCAAGTATGCCATGATTTCTCGGATTGATGGGGTTTGCAACTATATTATGCTTTCAGATGACTTAAACATATGGCAGGATGCTCAAAAAATACAAGACCCCTCTTACCCCTGGGAATTTATCCAAATCGGCAACTCCGGATCACCTATAGAAACGGAAAAGGGATGGCTGGTAATTACCCACGGAGTCGGACCAATGAGAAGGTATTCTTTGGGAGTGACATTGCTTGATTTAGAGGACCCCACAAAACTAATAGCAAAGTTAAAAGAGCCTCTTTTGGTGCCGAATGATGAAGAGCGTGAGGGTTATGTGCCGAATGTCGTCTATTCATGTGGTTCGATAATTCACAACAATGAATTAATCATACCTTATGGTATGTCAGATTTTGCTTCCACTTTTGCGAGTATACCGCTGGATGATCTCTTTTCTGATTTATTGGGTAACTAGGGTCTGTCATGAAATAAGTAGCACATATGTGCATCTCATCTTCAGGCCATCTTTGCACGATCCTCAAACACAAAATCCTCGAAATAGGTTCGACTATTCCTCCGGTTTTGCATTTTCGGATACTACAAATCTAACCTAAATATGAGCGCCCATATGCACCACTTATTTGATGACAGACCCTTAGTTCAAGATTCTTTCATATACTTTTAAATAATCGTCTATCATTTTTCCCTGGCTGAAATTTCCCTCCGACCATTCCCGACAGTATTTAGGATCGATTTTTTTCACATCTTTCAATACATCTACTGCCTCATCAACATTATTGACTAAAAAGCCGGTCTTCTCATGTACTATCAACTCAGGCATTGAACCTTTGTTAAAGGCAATCACCGGAGTACCGCAAAGCATTGATTCAACAACACTCAAACCAAACGGTTCAGCAAAATTAATAGGATGAAGCAAAGCGTAGGCCCCTCCCAGGAGTTCATTTCTCCTTTCCGGGCCTGAGTGCCCGACAAAAATGACGTCATCATTATTTATAAACGGTTTTACCCTCTCTTCATAATACTTCCGGTCCTGGATAATCCCTGAAATAATGAGCTTCTTGCCAAATTTCCCGGCAATTTGTATTGATTCATAGGTGCCTTTGTCATGATGAATCCTGCCAAAATATAATAAATACTCTCCTATCTCTTCACAAAGCGAAAATTCTTCTACCTTAATTCCATTATAAACCGTCGATATATATTCCAATTCAGAGCTGCGATCGGAATTGCTTATAGAAACATAATAACATGTATCATTATATTCTTTAAATACCGGGATTATCGTTGGTGAAGAAAAACCGTGTATTGTCGTCAGTATGGGTGTATTAATCAAACGGGAATATGTCAGGGGTAAAAAATCATAATTATTATGAATGATATCAAACTTGTCTGCTTGCTCCATCATATGGCCTATATGGAGACATTCCCATACTTTCGGATCCAAACTCTTATCTTCTTCATATGGACGTTCACAAATATATTCCAGTTTTCCCATGGTGAGAGAATCTCCAGTAGCAAAAAGCGTCACATCAAGGCCCCGTGAAACCAGACCTTCGGCGATATTAGAAGCAACCTGCTCCCATGGGCCATAATGATGCGGCGGAGTTCTCCAACAAATCGGCGCTAAGACTGCTGCTTTCATATTAAAGTGCCGGCCTGGAATTTTTCAGACAAAGGTTAAGAAGATCATTTATTCCGGCAGTCCCCACACACATCACATTATCTGCTCCACCCCAGTATATCTTCACAGTGCCGTCAGTCTCAGGAACCGCTCCACAGGTAAATACTACGTTATGAACATAGCCGGTAATCTCATATGCTTCCTCCGGCTGCAATATCCAGTTGTCACCTACCCCGACAATCTTGGACGGATCTTTTAAGTCATGCAGGGCAACTCCTAATCTATAGACACTACCATCCATTGTGGGAAATACGCCGTGATAAATACTCAACCAGCCTTTATCAGTTTTGATGGGAGGGGCGCCCGGACCAATTTTCATTTCATCCCAATGGTATTGTACAGGTCTCATTATCAGTCTGGCTTCTCCCCAAAATCTTAAATCCGGTGAAAATGATATCCAGATCGACCATGGGCTGATCTCTGAATGAGGTCTATCAAGACGGGCATACAGGCCGTTAAATCTCTCAGGGAAGATGACCACATTCCGATAATCCGCCTCAGTTATTAAGGAGAACCTTTCAACCTCCCTAAAATCTTTTGTCTTTGCCAGACCTATGCGGACGCCATATCTGGAATAAGCGCTATATGTGATTAAATACTCACCATCAATGAAAGTAATACGCGGATCCTCAACGCCATACTCTTCATATTCTTTAAAAATCCCTTTGCACGCCGGAGTCATAAACGGTTCTTTAGCTACGTCAAAGCTAAACCCATCATCGCTTTCTGCCAAACCCAAAATACTTCGCCCGTTATTTAGATGAGAACGGAATATCATTATATATTTGTCGTTACATTTCGTCACCCCTGCATTATGTACAGTCGCCACCTGATAAGGAACATCGTCTTTTGTCAATATCGGGTTCTTTTCATAACGTTTCAAAACAGGCATATCAATCCTCTCAAATCGGTCTATTCATGTGCCAGGAGAACCGTTAAATGAGAAATTAAATACGCTAATGTACTCTCAGCGCCTTGATTCTGATTTATGCCGAACCTTTCCAGACCGTCACAACATCCGCACGTTTCAAAGTCATATAAGGGCAAACCCAGATCATTTTCTCCCAAGAACCACAGAAAAGTGGTGAACATCTTATTCACATATTCTTTGTTTTTGGTAACAACAAAGGCTTGATAGAACATCAAAACCATAGACATGGCATCGATCGGCTGCTGGGCATATTGGGATCGGCGCCCATCTCTTTCATACCAGTTGTCACTCCCTACCAGTGAAACATAACCATCCCTTAAAGTCACTTTTTCCAGATATTCCATCGATTCCGTAGCCACCTCTGTCACCTTCTTGTCATCGGTAATTTCAGAGGAATGGAAAAGCGCCAGGGGGATAATTCCATTATCATACGAT
>Ga0209345_10004478_pt1 | contig 13488 bp, 10 predicted proteins | sample Cruoilmetagenom7_FD_187294 | JGI IMG/M metagenome (GOLD analysis project Ga0209345, IMG submission 187294) | Oil polluted marine microbial communities from Coal Oil Point, Santa Barbara, California, USA - Sample 7 (SPAdes) (version 2) | ecosystem: Environmental > Aquatic > Marine > Oil seeps ...
CACTGGCCGAGGTCAGCCAGGTGCTGGCCGCCCTGCGCGAGGGCGAGGCGGTCGAGAACGTCAACCGCACGCTGGCCTCCACCCGCTCTGCCGCCGAATCCGTGGCGCAGGCGATGGAAAGCCTGCCCGCCCTCTCGGACCGGCTGGACCGGCTGGTGACACAGGCCGACGGGCTGATCGCCTCCTATGGCGCGCGGTCGGACTTCAACGCCGAAGCAATGGAGGTCATGCGCGAATTCCGCGCCACCGCCCGCGCCGTCACGCAGCTTGCCCGTGCCATCGAACGCAATCCCAATTCCCTTCTGATCGGACGCTGACCATGAAACGCCTTGTGCCGCTGACCCTTGCCCTGTCCCTGACCCTTGCCGCCTGCGGCGATACCGCCGCGCGCTATCTGGTGGAACCGGCCCCTACGGCGGCCCCGGTCGCCCTGCGCCTGTCCAGCCTCGAGGTGCGCGATGCCGTGCTGCCCGCCTATGCCGAGGGCAGCCAGATCCTGCAACAGGATGCCAGCGGCGCGCTGCGCCCCGTCAAAGGCTCGGAATGGGCCGACAGTTCGGCCCGCGCGGTCACGGCGGCGCTGGCGCGCAGCCTGGACCTGCAATCGACCGCAGCCGTGGCGGCCGAGCCATGGCCCCTGTCGGATTCCCCCGCCGGTCGCGTGGCGGTGCGGATCGACGCGCTGGTGGCGCGGGCGGATCAGACCTTCCAGATGGCCGGGCAATATGCCGTGGCCAGCTTCGACAGCCCCGGCCGCGAAGTTCTTGAACGCTTCGACATCCGCGTACCGCTGGCAAGTGACGGTGCCGGCGCGATTGCCACGGCCCAGGGTCAGGCGATCGACCAACTGGCCGGGCAGATCGTCGCGCGTCTCGCGCGCTGACCAAGACAGCGCGCCTCGCGCGCTGATCTAGAAAGCTCGCGTCTCGCGCGCTGACGAAAACACGCGTCTCAGGCGGGCAAAAGCGTGATGGTCTCGACCGTCACCGCCTCGACCGCCGCATCGGAATAGGCCAGCGGCACATAGTCCCCCGCCGCCCAGAGCGGGGCCAGATCGGCCAGATGCGGGCTGTCCTGCATCCCCGACTGCCCCGGCGCGTTGATCCACAGGCTGGCGTCCCAATTGCCCACGTCGATCACCATCCGCACGCTCGCCCCGATCCGCACTCGGTAATCCGACGCCTCGTGATGCGCCAGCATGATCGAGGTGTTGCCGCCCCCCTTGGGCCATGGCCCCAGATCGAAACTTGCCCCCAAAGGCGTCAGCGCATGGTCGAACCAGCCATGGTGCAAATCCCCCCAGCGCCACGCCACAGGGTCCGCACCAAAGCGCGCGGTCACATCCGCCAGCGCCGCCGCCAGCGTGTCGCGCAGCAGGGCGTCGCGCGCACCGGGCGCATCCAGCCCCGCACGGGCGGTCAGCGACGGATAGGCCCCCTCCAGCAATGCGGTCACCACCGGCACATTCCCCGGCACCAGAAAACGCCGCAGATCGGGGTCGGGCGCCACGCGCGCCAGCAGGGCAGGGCGCAGATGCGACGACAGCCACACCTCGTAAAGCAGCGCAGGCGCCGACCCCACATCCGACCGCCCGTCCCAGAGCGCCAGCAGGTCGTGCCCCGGTGCATCCTGCGGCAGAAGTGCGATCAGCCGCGTGGCAAAGGGCGATCCGGTATCGGTCTGCAATGCCGTGCTCGCGGCCAGATCGTGATCCTCGCGCGCCCCCAGCGCGGCGGCAATCCTCGCGGCGCGCTGATCCTCGAACCACTCATGCCCGATGGCGGGGCCTGACCGGGCCGCGACTGGCAGGTTCATCTCATTGGCGGAATGCACGAAACCCTGCGCGGGCGCGTCCAGCCGGGGCAGGGCGCTGGCGGTCAGGAACCCGTCCCATTCGAACCGCCCGTCGCCCGCCACAGGCACCAGCCCGCGCCAACCGCTCCGGCGCGGCACATAGCCCGCCGCCTGCCAGCCATAGCCCCCCGCCACATCGGCATAGACCAGATTGACCGATGGCGCGCCCCATGTCTCCACCGCCTGCTTGAACCCGTCCCACGTGGTCTCGCGCATAGATTTGAGGCTGGCCATATAGGGCGCGGTGCCCGCTTCAGTGAACACCGTCCGCAACGCCAGCGCGCGCCCCGGTTCTTCCCAGACGACCGGCCCATGCCGCGTAAAACGCAGATCAAGCCGCTGATCGGGATGGCCCCTGACCCCGAAAATCTCGGTCACGGTCTCCATCTCCTCCCAGCCATCGCCATAGCGATAGCGGGCAGGCGCGGCAGGATCGGTGTCATAGACCATCACATCCTCCTGATCCGCGCAGAAGATCGTCAGGCTGAAGGCCGCATGCCCGTTATGCCCCGCCATGATCCCCGGCGAGGATGGCTCGCCCGCGCCGATCACGTCGATGCCGGGGGCCGTCAGATGCACCATGTAGCGCAGGGACGGCGCCGCATGCGCCCGGTGCGGATCGCTGGCCATGATCGGACGGCCCGACGCGGTGCGGCTGCCTGCAATCACCCAGTTGTTCGACCCTTCCACGGAAGGGGCCTGCACCACGGTCTTGCGCGGATCGACACGGGACCAGCGCCCGGCCTCCTCCAGCCCTGCGCCCAGTCGGTCGGGCGAAAACGTCACCGGCGCGGTGGCCAACTCGAACACGGCCAGCGCATGGGCCGGCAGGCCCGCCCCCGCATTCACCGCCCATTCGGACGCCGGAACCGGCGGGTTCAGCGGCACGCGCAGCAGGTCCACATCCGGGTCCGCCAGCGCCAGAACCTGCGCGCGCGCCAGTTCGGACGCCGCATTGCGCGTCAGGCAATGGGTGCGGATGCGCACCACATCCTCCGCCGCCCAACGGGCTGGCTGCGTGCCAAGGGCCGCGAATTCCGCAGGCAGCGGCATCTTGCCCGCCCGCACCAGATCGACGACGGCATTGATCCCGGCGGCGAATGCGGTGCAGATCGCCTCGGCGTCATCGCCATAGGCGGCCCATTCCGGTGCCATGTCCCCACGATACAGGAACAGCCGCGCCGCGCGGTCCTGCATCAGGTAGCCGGGTCCGAAATCCGCCGCCAGCAGCCCCAGCCCGCGCTTGCGCCACAGGTCGATCTGCCACAAACGGTCACGCGCCGCGTTGAACCCCTGGGCAAAAAACAGGTCGTCCAGCCCCTCTGCCCGGATATGCGCCAGACCCCATCGGTCGATCTTCAGCGTCACGGGGGCGGCAAGTCCGGGCAGGTGATGGGTGGTCATGGCAGTCTCCGGTATTGAGGTCAGATCTGGCTGATGGCGCGCGCCGCCTCCAGCGCAAGGGGGGCGACGCGGGTGCCGAAATCCTCCGGCGTCCATTCGGCCAGCGAGCCCGCCACATGGATCGCGGCCACGGGGCGGCCCTGCGGGCCGGTCACGGCCACGCCGATGGCGACCTCGCCCAGCAGGATCTGTTCCACCGCGATGGAGTAGCCGCGCGCACGGGTCTGCGCGACCTCCTCCATGATCCGCGCGGGATCGGTCAGGGTGCGCGGCGTGAAGGGCATCCGGTCCGAGGCCTCGACGATGCCGCGCGCCTCATCGTCCTGCAACCGGGCCATGATCGCCCAGCCCCCGGACGAACAGAAGGTCGGCACGCTGTGGCCCACCAGCGTGGCATAGAATGTCTCGCGCTTGCTCTGCATCCGCGCGGCATAGACCACGCGCTGCCCGTCGAACAGCGACAGGTCGACCCGCTCGCGCACATTGCGCCGCAGTTCCAGAATCACCGGCGTCGCCCGCTGGATCAACGGGTTCAACCGCAGGTAATCCAATGTGTGATCCAGAATGCGGATGCCGGGCAGAAAGCCACGGTCCTCGGCGTCGCGGGTGATATAGCCCATCGTGCGCAGCGTATGGACGATTCGCTGCGCGGCGCTGCGGTCGATCCCGGCGCGAACCGCGATTTCCGCCAATGAAAGAGGCCGGTCGGCATGATGAAAGGCCGCCAGAACCTGCATTGCGCGGGCAATGGAATTAGTGAAAAGCGGATCTGCGCGCTGTTCATCGCTCAAATAACGGACACCGGATTCGGCGCGCAGTGTATTTCTCATCTGATCTCCGGCACCGACAGTTGACTTAAGGACAAGTTCGCACCTACGCTGAGAATACGATGCAAGCGTATCGGCTGACAATACACTAAATATCCGCGCCGATCCTGCAGACAGGGCGCGGCGCAGGGCGGCGGACGGGGAATCGTGACGGAATGACGGGGGCTAATTCGAACGAATGACCAAACGCGTGGCGCTTGCAGGCTTTCTGCACGAAACCAATACTTTCGCGCCCAGCCCTGCGGACATGGCCTGTTTCGTGCAGGGCGGTGGCTACATGCCGATGGCGCGCGGCGCCGCGCTGATGGCGGCCGGACGCGGCATCAACCTCGGTATCGGCGGCGCCGTCGAACATGGTGAGGCCGCAGGCTGGGACATGGTCCCGATTCTGTGGTGCGGTGCGATTCCCTCCGCCCATGTCACGCGCGACGCCTATGACGCGATCACCGCCGAAATCGTCGACGGCATCGCCGCCGCAGGTCCGCTGGACGGTGTCTTCCTCGATCTGCACGGCGCGATGGTCGCGCAGCACGAGGATGACGGCGAAGGCGCGCTACTGGCGCGGGTGCGGGCCGTGGTCGGCCCCGACGTGCCCATCGTCGCCGCGCTCGATCTGCACGGCAACATCACCGCGAAAATGGTCGACGCCGCCGACGCGCTGGTGGGCTTTCGCACCTATCCGCATGTGGACATGGCCGAGACCGGCCGCCGCACGGCGGTGCAACTGGATGCGCTGATGGCGCGGGGCGCGCCCTTCGCCAAGGCGTTCCGCAGGCTCGATTTCCTGATCCCGATCGCCTGGCAAAGCACCGTGATGGAACCCGCCGCAGGCATCTACGCCCGTATGGCCGCGCTCGAGGGCGGCGATGTCGCCACCCTGTCCTTCTTCCCCGGCTTTCCCGCCGCCGACTTCCCCGAATGCGGGCCGACCGTGGTCGCCTACGGCGCCACGCAGGCCGCCGCCGATGCCGCCGCCGATGCGGTCACTGCCGATGTGGCAAAGGCCGAACCTGCCTTCGCCGGTCGCGCCTATGACCCCGATGCGGGCGTGGCCGAGGCGATCCGGCTCGCCGCCACGGCCACCAAACCCGTCGTGATTGCCGACACGCAGGACAACCCCGGCGCGGGGGGCGATTCCAACACCACCGGCATGTTGCGCGCGCTTGTGCGGGCGGATGCCAAACGCGCCGCCACCGGCATCATCGTCGATCCCGCCGCCGCCGCCGCCGCCCATGCCGCAGGGCAGGGGGCACAGATCGACATCGCGCTTGGCGGTTTCTCGAACATCCCCGGCGACAGCCCCTTTCAGGCGCGCTTCACCGTCGAGACCCTCTCGGACGGCAAATTCATCGCCTCGGGCCCCTTCTATGGGGGCGCGCCGCTGGATCTTGGCCCCTCCGCCTGTCTGCGTATCGGTGACGTGCGGATTGTGGTATCAACGCACAAGGCGCAGATGGCCGATCAGCAGATGTATCGCTTCGTTGGCATCGAACCCACGGAACAGGCGATCCTTGTGAACAAAAGCTCGGTGCATTTTCGCGCGGATTTTCAGCCGATTGCTGAAACAATCCTCGTTTGCACCGCGCCCGGACCGATGCCGATCAGCCCGGCCAGTCTGGCATGGACACGGCTGGCGCCCGGCATGAAGCTGGAACCGATGGGCCCGCGCTGGCAACCGGCGCGATCACCCGAACCCCGTCTTGAGGAGAGCTGAGCCACGTTTTCACCCCCGTGCACCCGCCACAGAAACCGGGGCACATCACGACCATCCGAAGTGCAACAGAGAGAGAAGACCATGACCTTACACAGTTTCCGTTCAAAGGGTGCCTCCAGCGCCCGCAACATTCTGGCCGGGGTGCTGATGGCCTCGACCTCGCTCATCGGCGCATCCGCCGCTTGGGCCGAGACGACCATCACCGCCGTCATGCATTCCGGTCTGCGCGTGCTGGACCCGGTGATCACCACCGCCCACATCACCCGCAACCACGCCTACATGATCTATGACGTGCTGGTGGCCGTTGATGGCGCATTCGCGCCGCAGCCGCAGATGGCCGACTGGACCGTCTCGGATGACGGGCTGGTCTATACCTTCACCCTGCGCGACGGTCTGGTGTTCCATGACGGCACTCCCGTCACCATGGCCGATGCCGAAGCCTCGCTCAAGCGTTGGGCGCAGAAGGACTCCGGCGGCCAGATCATCATGGACAAGACCGCCAGCCTGACCGCGACCGATGACAAGACGCTGGTCTGGACCCTGTCCGAACCCTTCGCCCCGCTGCTCGACACGCTGGGCAAACAGTCGGCCCTGCCGCCCTTCATCATGCCCGCGCGCATCGCCGCCACCCCGGCCGATACCGCGATCACCGAGCATGTGGGCTCCGGTCCCTTCCGCTTCGTCGAGGCCGAGTTCCAGCCCGGCGTCAGCGTCACCTACATCAAGAACGAGGATTACGTTCCCCGTTCCGAGCCTGCCGACAACATGGCCGGCGGCAAGGTCGTGAACGTAGACAAGGTCGTCTGGTCGACCATGCCCGACGCCTCGACCGCGATCAACGCGCTCTTGGGCAACGAGATCGACTATATCGAATCCGTGCAGGTCGACCTGCTGCCGCTGCTGGAAGGCGATCCCGACGTCATCTATGAGAAGCGCGAACCGCTGGGCTATCAGACCATCGGCCGGATGAACTTCAAGCATCCGCCCTTCGACAACGTCAAGATCCGCCAGGCCGCCATGAAGGCGCTGGACCAGCAGGCGATCCTCGCCGCGCTGGTGGGCAACCCCGACTACTACTCGATCTGTGGCGCGATCTTCGGTTGCGGCACCCCGCTGGCGGATACCTCCGGGTCGGAAAGCCTGACCTCGGGTGGCGATCTGGAAGCAGCCAAGGCCCTGCTGGCCGAAGCTGGCTATGACGGCACCCCGATCGTCCTGATGGCCCCCACCGACGTGGTCGCTCTGGCGGCACAGCCGGTCGTGGCCTCGCAGGCGCTGCGCAACGCAGGCTTCAACGTCGACATGCAGCCGATGGACTGGCAGACGCTGGTGACCCGCCGCGCCAGCCAGAACGCGCCCGCCGATGGTGGCTGGAACATGTTCTTCACCAACTGGCTGGTGCCTGAAATCTCCAGCCCGCTGGTGTCGCCGATGCTGAACGGTCGTGGCGACGCGGCATGGTTCGGCTGGCCGGAGGATGCCGCGGTCGAGGAACTGAAAGCACAGTTCATCGCGGCCACCACCCTCGAAGAGCAGCAGGCCATCGCCAAGCAGATCCAGATGCACAACATGGAGCAGGTCCTCTATGTGCCCGTGGGTCAGTATGCCCTGCCGCAGGCGCGTCGTGCCAATATCACCGACATGCTGCCCTCGCCGGTGCCGGTGTTCTGGAACGTCAAGAAAGAGTGACCTTCCCGGTCTGACCAATCCCGGCGCGCGTCGCGCGCGCCGGGTGTTTCCTTCGCGCGGCTGATCCACCCCGGCCGCCCGCCACTTCCGATTTCCCCCGCCGAAAGGGCCTCCTGCCGATGTTGGGCTATATCATCCGACGCGTGCTGGCGATCATCCCCGTCATGCTGATCGTCGCCATCTTCGTCTTCCTGCTGCTGCGCCTCACGCCGGGCGATCCGGCCGCGATCATTGCGGGCGACATGGCCACTCCCGAACAGCTTGAACGCATCCGCGAGGCGATGGGCCTCAACCAGCCGATCCATACCCAGTTCATCACATGGATGGGGCGGCTCTTGCAGGGCGATCTCGGCACCTCGCTGATCTCGGGTACGCCGGTCACCACCATGGTCGGCCAGCGGATGTTCCCCACGATCAACCTTGCCCTCCTGACCATCGTGATCGCCGTCGCCATCGCCGTGCCGCTGGGCGTGCTGGCGGCCTGGCGGCACCGGTCCTGGGTCGACTACGCGGTGATGAGCTTTTCCGTGCTGGGCTTCTCGGTGCCGGTCTTCGTCATCGGCTACCTTTTCATTCTCGTCTTCTCGATCAGCCTGGGCTGGCTGCCGGTGCAGGGCTATGCCGCCCCGTCAGAAGAGGGCTTCGCCGCCTTCCTGACCCGCGCGATCCTGCCATCGCTGACGCTCGCCACCATCTACATCGCGCTGATCGCGCGCATGACCCGCGCCTCCATGCTCGAAGTGCTGGGCGAGGATTACATCCGCACCGCCCGCGCCAAGGGCGTCAAGGAAAGCCGCGTGCTGTTCCGCCATGCGCTCCGCAACGCCGCCGTGCCGATCCTGACCGTGATCGGGACGGGCTTTGCCCTGCTGATCTCGGGCGTGGTGGTGACGGAAAGCGTGTTCAACATCCCCGGCATCGGCCGCCTGACCGTCGACGCCATCCTGGCGCGCGACTATCCGGTCATTCAGGCGATGATCCTGATCACCTCCGCGACCTATGTGGTGGTCAACCTGATCATCGACATCTCCTACACCGTCTTTGACCCGAGGATCCGTTACTGATGTCCCATTACGCGCCCCCGTCCTCGGCCATGCAATCAGTGCTGCGGCTGTTCTCGATCCCGTCCCTTGCCAAACTGGGGACCGGGCCGCTGATCGCCGCCGCCGTGCTGACGATGATCGTCATCGTCACGCTGCTCTCGCCCTGGCTGGCCCCGTTCGATCCGCTGGAAATGAACCCGATGAACCGCCTGCAAGGGCCAAGCGACGCGAACCTTCTGGGCACCGACCCGTTCGGGCGCGACATCTACTCGCGCGTCCTGATCGGTGGGCGGGTGTCGCTGCTGATCGGGATCGGCGCGGCCATCGTCTCGGTCTTCATCGGCCTCATCATCGGCCTGATCGCCGGCTTCTTCCGGCTGGCGGATACGATCATCATGCGGATCATGGACAGCCTCATGGCGATCCCCTCGATCCTGCTGGCGATTGCGCTGGTGGCGCTGAACGGCCCTTCCATCACCTCCGTGATCATGGCCATCACCATCCCCGAGATTCCGCGCGTCGTGCGCCTCGTCCGCTCGGTCGTCCTGACCGCGCGCGAGGAACCCTATGTCGAGGCGGCCGTCGCGCTGGGCTCCTCCATGCCCAAGATCCTGTTCCAGCACCTGATGCCCAACACCATGGCGCCGCTAATCGTGCAGGGCACCTATATCCTCGCCTCCGCCATCCTGACCGAGGCGATCCTGTCCTTCCTCGGCGCCGGCGTCTCGACCGAGATCCCGACATGGGGGAACATCATGGCCGAGGGGCGGCAGTATTTCCGCATCAAACCCGAACTGATCCTCTGGCCCGGCCTGATGCTGTCGCTCTGCATCCTGTCCATCAACCTGCTGGGCGATACCGCGCGCGACATGCTGGACCCGCGCCTCAAGAAACGGGGGGAATAAGACGATGCTGTTCAAATCGCGCAATTTCGACGATGCGAAAACCGTGCTGACGGTGCAGGACCTGACCGTCAGCCTGCCCCCCGCCGCCAAGGCCCCGCCGGTGCTCAACCGGATCAGCCTCACGATCCGTCAGGGCGAGACCGTCTGCCTCGTGGGGGAATCCGGCTCGGGCAAATCCGTCACCTCGCTGGCGATCATGGGCCTCTTGCCCAAGGACGCGCTTTTCGTGACGGGCGGCAAGATCACCCTGTCGGACACCGATCTGCTCACGCAATCCCAGGGCGCGATGCAGGACATCCGCGCCCGCCGCGTGGCGATGATCTTTCAGGAACCGATGACGGCCCTCAACCCCGTGATGCGCGTCGGCGACCAGATCGAGGAAGTGCTGGAAAGCCATACCAGCCTCTCCGCGGATGAGCGCCGCAAGCGCGTCATCGACATCATGGAACAGGTGCATCTGCCCGATGTGGACCGCATCCACCGCAGCTATCCGCACCAGCTCTCGGGTGGGCAGCGCCAGCGGATCATGATCGCCATGGCCCTCGTGCTGGAACCCGAACTGCTGATCGCGGACGAACCCACCACCGCCCTCGACGTGACCACGCAACAGCAGATCCTGTCGCTGATCGCGGAACTGCAGGAAAAGCACGGCACCGCCGTCTTGTTCATCACCCATGACATGGGCGTCGTCGCCGAAATCGCCGATACCGTCTATGTGATGAAATCCGGCGATCTGGTGGAACACGCGCCCATCGAAACCCTGCTGCGCGCGCCCAAGCAGGACTATACGCAAAACCTGCTGCGCGCCGTTCCCAGCCTGATCCCGCGCGCCCCGCGTACGGCCCCCGGCGGCGATCCGGTCCTCAAGGTGGACAATCTCGACATGATCTACGGTGGCGGCGGCTTCTTCGTGAAGCGCGCCGGCACCCATGCGGCCAAGGACGTGACCTTCACGGTCGCGCGTGGCCGCACGCTAGGCATCGTGGGGGAATCCGGCAGCGGAAAATCCACCGTGGCCCGCTGCATCATGCGGCTGATCGCGCCGACCGCAGGCTCCATCCGCCTGCGCGATACCGATATCGCGCATCTCAACCGCGCGCAGCTCAAACCGCACCGCCAGCATCTGCAAGTGGTGTTCCAGGACCCGTTCCGCTCGCTCAACCCGCGCTGGACCGTCGGGCGCAGCCTGATTGAGGGCCCGGTGAACTATGGCACCAGCCCCTCGCAGGCCATGGCCCGCGCGGCCGAGCTGATGGAGATCGTGGGCCTGCCCCGCGACAGCCTCGACCGCTACCCGCACCAGTTTTCCGGCGGGCAGCGTCAGCGCATCGCCATCGCCCGCGCCGTAATGATGCAGCCCGACGTGCTTGTCGCGGACGAGGCCGTCTCGGCCCTCGACGTGTCGGTGCAGGCGCAGGTGCTGGACCTGCTCAACGACCTGCAGGAAAAGCTGGGCATCACCATCGTTTTCATCACCCATGACCTGCGCGTCGCCGCGCAGATCTGTGACGACGTGCTGGTGATGCAGCGCGGCGTGGTGGTCGAACAGGGCCCCGCAGCGGCTGTTCTGGCCAATCCGCAACATGAATACACGAAATCCCTGATCGAGGCCGCCCCCGGCCGCGCCTGGGATTTCGCCAATTTCCGGGAACTGGGCGCCGCCTGATCCCCACCGCCATACAAAGACCGAGGAGAGAGACATGAACATCCTGCCCGTGATCGAGGCCAGCACAGCCGAGTTGACCGAAATCTTCAAAGACCTGCACGCCCATCCCGAAATCGGGCTGGAGGAGCAGCGCACCGCCGCCATCGTGGCCGAGAAGCTGCGCAGCTACGGCGTCGATGAGGTGCACACCGGCATCGGCATTACCGGCGTCGTCGGCATCATCTACGGGCGCGGCGGCAAGGACGCGGGCGGCAAGCGCGTCGGCCTGCGCGCCGACATGGACGCGCTGCCGATCCACGAGCAGACGAACCTGCCCTATTCCTCGCAGAACGCCGGCAAGATGCACGCCTGCGGCCATGACAGCCACACGACCATGCTGCTGGGTGCCGCCAAGCATCTGGCCGCCACGCGCGAATTCGACGGCACCGCCATCATGATCTTCCAACCGGCCGAGGAAGGTCTGGGCGGCGCGCGCGGGATGCTCAAGGACGGTCTTTTCGACCGCTTCCCCTGCGATGAGGTCTACGGGATGCACAACTCGCCCAATGGCAAACCGGGCACCGTCGGCATCTGCAAGGGTGCCGCCATGGCGGGTGCCGCCTTCTTCGACATCACCGTGACCGGCAAGGGCAGCCACGCCGCCATGCCGCAGCAGTCGCGCGATGCGCTGGTCACCGCCTCGGCGCTGGTGGGTCAGTTGCAGACCATCGTCGCCCGCAACGTGGCCCCTCTGGATACCTGTGTGCTCTCGGTCACCCAGATTCACGCAGGCAGCGCCTATAACGTCATCCCCGAAACCGCGCATATCTGCGGCACGATCCGCTACTTCAAGGATTCCGTCTACGAGATCGCCGAGCGCCGGATGCAGGAGATCTGCGCCGGTTTCGGTGCCGCCTTCGGGGCCGAGATCAAGGTCGATCTGCGCAATGTCTTCGACGTGCTGATGAACGACAATGACCTGTCCGACGCCTATATGGACGCCGCCCGCGACATCGTCGGCGAGGAAATGATCTCCCGCAATGACGAACCCGCCACCGGGTCCGAGGATTTCGCCGACATGCTCAAGGTCGTGCCCGGTGCCTATTGCCGCGTGGGCCACACGGGCGATGTGCCGCTGCACAACCCCGGCTTCGTGCTGGGCACCGAAGTGCTGCCCGTGGGCGCCTCCATCATGGCCCGCGTCGTCGAACGCCGCCTTCCCTTGTCGGAGGCTGCCGGATGAGCCCGCTCGACCTCAATTTTGACGCCGACGACATGGTGGAACGGCTCAGGCCATGGATCGAATGCGAAAGCCCGACCTATGATGCCGCAGCCGTCAACCGGATGATGGACCTCGCCGCCTATGACCTGACGGTCGCAGGCGCGGTGGTCGAACGCATCCCCGGCCGCATGGGCTTTGGCGGCTCGGTCCGCGCGCGCTTCCCGCATCCCGATTTCGGCAAGCCGGGCATCCTGATCGCGGGCCACATGGACACGGTCCATCCCATCGGCACGCTGGAAAAGCTGCCCTTCAAGCGCGAGGGTGACATCTGCTACGGCCCCGGCATCATGGACATGAAGGGCGGTAATTTCATCAGCCTCGAGGCGATCAAGGCGCTGGCCATAGCCGGGATGCAGACGCCCCTGCCGGTCACGGTCCTCTTCACCCCGGACGAGGAGGTGGGCACCCCCTCCACCCGCGAGCTGATCGAGGCCGAGGCCGCCAAGAACAAATATGTCCTCGTCCCCGAACCTGCCAAGCAGGACGGCGGCGCGGTGATCGGTCGCTATGCCATCGCGCGCTTCAACCTGCGCACGGTGGGCCGTCCCAGCCACGCGGGCTGGGCGCTGGCCGAAGGCCGCTCCGCCATCGCCGCAATGGCGAAAAAGATCCTCGAGATCGAGGCGATGACCTCCGATGACTGCACCTTTTCGGTCGGTGTGATCCACGCCGGGCAATGGGTGAACTGCGTCTCCTCCAGTTGCGAGGCGCAGGCTCTCACCATGGCCAAGACGCAGGAGGACCTTGATCGCGGCGTCGCCGCCATGATGGCCCTGCAAGGCGAGGAAAATGGCGTCACCTTCGAAGTGACGCGCGGTGTGACCCGCCCCGTGTGGGAACCCAACCAGCCCGGCACCATGGCCATGTTCGACATCGCCAAGGAGATCTGCGCCGAACTGGGGTTCGAACTGACCGGCGCCAGCTCTGGCGGCGGATCGGACGGCAATTTCACCGGCTTCATGGGCATCCCCACGCTCGATTCCATCGGGGTGCGCGGCAAGGGCCTGCATACGCTGGGCGAACATATCGAAGTCTCCAGCCTGCCCGAACGCGCCAAGCTGACGGCGGCGCTCTTGATGCGTCTGGAATAGCGGCCACCTGAAAGCCAAAGCCTTTGGCTTTCAG
>Ga0209345_10004479_pt1 | contig 13482 bp, 14 predicted proteins | sample Cruoilmetagenom7_FD_187294 | JGI IMG/M metagenome (GOLD analysis project Ga0209345, IMG submission 187294) | Oil polluted marine microbial communities from Coal Oil Point, Santa Barbara, California, USA - Sample 7 (SPAdes) (version 2) | ecosystem: Environmental > Aquatic > Marine > Oil seeps ...
GCCGATGGAGACAAGCTGGGCATAGAGCCTGCGTCATACCTGGAAGACTGGGATGTTATTGAAGAGCAGGTTTTAGATAAGACTTATCCGCTGGATGATACTAGCGGTAGGCGAATGACGATAAAGGCCACCGTCTGCGATTCTGGCGGCTCGGCAAGTACCATTGGCCGCAAGGCGGGTGTTACTGAAAAAGCCTATAAATATTATCGAAAGTTAAAGAAAAAAGGTAAGCACAAGCGCTTCCACCTGCTAAAAGGTGGCGGAAAAACTGGGCCAAGGGTTCAGCTGGTGCGACCAGATGCAGAGCGGAAAGATCGGTTTGCTGGCGCCAGGGGCGAGATCCCCGTGCTATTGATTAATCCAAATATTATTAAAGACGCCCTGGACGGCATGTTGGACCGGACCGAGAAGTGCGGCGGCATGGTTCACTTTCCAGATCACCTACCCAACGATTTTTATGAAGAGCTCTGTTCTGAGATTCGGGACCCTGTTAAGGGATGGATCAAGGTTCGCTCTCGGAATGAGTCGTGGGATTTGTTGGTGTATTGCTTGACGCTAATGATTTACCTAAAGATCGAAAACATGGATTGGGATAAGCCTTATCGATGGGCTGCCCCCTGGGATTTGAACACCCTTGTTACCGGGGGTGATGGGTCGTCAACGGTCCAGAAAAAGAAATTTGATATGGCGGAGTTCGCCAAAAATAACGGATAGCAGCGATGTCAGAAACTCGTCGAGAAAAGCATATTAGATTGAAGTCGTTAAGGGATGCTCGTGACGCAGCGCTTACTGGTAGAAGGGTAAAGCGTGGTCGAGACTCTGATGGCTCAGAGGTTGAGTATGCGGATATGAATCTTCAAGACAAGCGCAATCAAGATGCGGCAATTAAGCAGCTGGAGGAAGAGTTGGGCTTAACCACGAGAAGAAGCGGCTCTGCCAGGGTGGTTTGGTAATGACGACACCTAAAGTGAAAAGTTTGGTTGATCAAAGCGGCAACGTGTTAAAAACATTTGCCCTTGACCCCAAGGCTCATGCTTTTGCTGCAACAAGAGGTCGTGGCGAAGAGCTGATGGCATTCAACCCATCTTATGCCTCAGCCGATGCAGATATTTTGCCTGCAAAAAGAGAGCTCGATGCGCAGTCTAAAGACCATATAAGAAATGATGGCCATATTGCCGGCGCAAGGATATTGCATGTTGATAATGTGGTTGGGCACCAATTTAAGTTGTCGGCAAAGCCTAATTATCGCCTGCTGAAAAAAATAGATTCTCGCTACGATGAAGTGTGGGCAAGAGAGTTGTCGGAGGCTGCTGAGGCTTTCTTTGAGAATTATGCGGAAGATGAAACAAACTGTTGGATGGATGCTCAGCGTGTGCAGCCGTTTACTCAGCAGGCCAGGTTTGTTGCTGGTCAAATGTTTGATGTTGGCGAGGTGTTGTCCACCTCGTTATTTAAGAAGCGTTTTGGCAGCCCCTACCAAACTGCTGTTCAGTTTGTTGACATGGACCGCCTTTCCAACCCGTTTGGCGTAACAGACAGTAAAACTATGCGCCGTGGCGTTGAGCTGGGTCGCCAGGGCGATCCTATTGGGTACCACATACAAATGGGCCACCCCAATGATGGGATGGTCACCGGGATTAATGATTATCGCTGGAAGCGGGTTTCTCGTTTTACCCGGTGGGGAAGGGTAAAAGTATTCCATATTTTTGATCGACATCGTGCCGACCAAAACAGGGGCATTGGGCCGCTGGTTTCTATCCTTGAAGACATTGATAAGACCAAGCGGTATCAAAAGCTGGTGTTGCAAAACCTAGCAACAAGCGCCCTTTATGCCGCCACCCTTGAAAGTGACCTGGACCGTGAGCTGGCGATGTCTCATATTGATGTTGAGCTCCCAGATGGCACGATGGAGCAGGTTGATTACTTCGATGCCTATATGGGGAAAATATCGGAATATGCTGAGAATGCGCCTAACGTAAAACTAGACGGCGTAAAGATTCCCTACCTTCCTGTTGGTACCAAGTTAAACATGCAGGCTGCGCCTAATGCGGGCGGCATTGGTAGTGAGTTTGAAGAAAGCTTTAAATCCAAAATGGCTTCCGGCTTGGGAATGAGCCTTGAGGTGTTTGATCGCAATTGGAGCAAGGTTAATTACTCCAGTGCTCGTGCTGGCGGCCTGGAAAACTGGAAACACTTTTTGGCCAGCCGTCGCATTGGTCCCTCTCGATTTGGCAACTATGCCTACCGCTTGTTTTTTGAAGAGGCGTTTTATGCAGGCGACCTGCCTATGCCAGCGGGCGGAAAGTTGGATTTTTGGGAATACCCTGGTGCGTTTTCTGGCTGCACTTTCCGTGGTTCAGGTCGTGGTCAGATCGATCCAGTAAAAGAAACCCAGGCGTCGTTGATGCGAATAGGCGGGCGGTTGTCTACCTACGAGCGTGAAATGGCAGAGCTTCACGGTGATGACTGGCGTGATGTAGTAGAACAGCAAAGCATTGAAGAGAAATACTTTGCAGAGAAGGGGTTGCAGCTGCCCCAAATTTCAGCAAAAGGAAAAGTTGAAGCCACCAACAACGAAGATCCCGATTCTCGCCCCAGAAAAAACAACGGAAAATTTGGCAACGACGACGAAGAGCAAGAAGAGGCGAATGTTTTTGAAATGACAGTAACCCCGAGCGAAAAGCCACGGGTTAGAGTCGCCGCCTCGGTTTGAGGTGCACCCAGTTAATTTATAAGAAGGTCTATTAATGGATATTCAAATACTCGAACGGTTTCAGCACCAACCATTGCTGATGAGCCGCGATGCTGCCATGCAGTTACAGTATTTACCCCACGCAAAAACCAACAGAGATCCCGATGATTTTCTTTGCCAGTTGATGGCTGAGTCCGGGGTGGACAGCGTTAAGTTGTTGTCATTTGACGAAAGAAAACCTTATCCCGTATTAGATGGCGGGATAGCGATTGTTTCCGTAAAGGGAACGCTGTACGCCGGAGAGCATTACTGGGGTAACTATTACACCGGCTATGAGTCCATAGAAATGCGCTATGCCCGAGCGCTGGCAGATCCCGATGTTAAAGGCATTGTGCTGGATATCAACAGCAGTGGCGGTGAGGCTGCTGGTTGTCTGGAGTGTGGCGATGTACTTTTTGCTGGCCGAAGCACAAAGCCGGTTTGGGCGCATGTTAAACACAAAGCATATTCTGCTGGCTACTGGACCGCATCTTCTGCAGACAAGATCTATGGCACGCCATCGTCTGGTTTGGGCAGCATTGGTGTTTTGGTTGCTCACTTTGACTACTCAAAAATGTTTGAACAGATGGGGGTGGGTGTCACCCTTATTAGTGCCGGGAAACATAAAACAGATGGCAACCCCTATGAGCCGTTGCCGGACGCAGTTAAAGAGAAAATTGAACAAAACGTAGAGCGTACCAACGATGTTTTTGTTGCTGCCATTGCGCGTAATCGTGGCCTGGATGAGCAGGTTATAAGAGATTTGGAGGCTGATACCTTCCAAATTGACCAGGCAATTGAATTAGGCCTGGCCGACGGAAAGAAAACAGCACAAGAATTTTACGCTGATTTCTTGCAACACCTTTCACAAACTACCACCACTGGAGGAATATTGGCTATGACTGATGATGCCAACTCTCCCGGCAACAAGCCGGACAAAACGGGTGCCGATGCGGAGACAACGGCGCAAACTTCAACTAAAGCCAACGAACAATCGGGCGAGCAGGCCAGGACAGCCGAACGCGAACGTATTGGTTCTATTCTCAAGTGTGAAGAGGCCGAGGGTAAGCAGAAGTTAGCGAACCATCTTGCTACCAGCACTGATCTTTCTGTTGATGCTGCTAAGGCCGTGCTGGCCAGTGCTGCACCGGAAGAAACTGCTAGTGCAGATGGATCAAGCTTGTTAGAGCAGGCTATGGCCGGCGAGAAATCAGCCGATGTTGGTGCTGGGCCCGGAGAGGATAGTCTAGATGCTGGCGATTCTCTTGACGCCTTTGCTATCTATGATCAGGCGCACCCATCCAGGGCTCCTGCAGGGTAGCTTTTAGCGCCAACAATACGAAACGAAACGACCGGCATTAGCCGGTTTTTTTATATCTGATTTTTGAGGAAAACATTATGTCTGACGATATTTTAGCGAAGTCGTCTACTGGTTCTTATACGCCAGAAGACTTTATAACGGGTGAAAAGCAACTGATCACCAAGGTAAAAACGATTAAAACCACCGGGGGTGTTGTTGCCTCTCGAAGTGTTTTGGGTGCGGTAACCGCTGACGGTGAATTGAAGCTGTCCGCTACTGCAGCTGGGGATGGCTCTGAAACGCCAATGGGTGTTCTGGTGCATGACGTAGACACCACTCTCGGTGATGTTGAGGCCCCTGTGTACATGGAAGGTTGTTTTAACCCGGACCAGTTGGTTTTCGGAACCGGCCATGACGCCGACTCCGTTAAGGTGGATCTTGAGTCTAGAAACATTTATTTGAATGTTCCTGGCTAAAGCCTGACCCACTAAATCTAATCGTAATTTTAAAAAACTAACCCGCCCTTTTTAAATAAAGCGCGGGTTTTCTTTTTGGAGAAAGAATATGCCTGTTAATCAAACTGATACCTATCAGCTGGTAGGAAAAATTGAACAGCGAAAACGTCCGTTGCCTTATTACTTGCAGCGCTACTACCCATCAATCATTGAATCACAAACTGAAGAAATTCATTTTGATGAGGTGGTTACTGAGCGGAAAATGGCACCTTTTGTGTCCCCCTTAGTGGCTGGCAAAGTTATGGCGGGTCGCGGTCATACCATGAAGTCTTTCCGCCCTGCTTATGTAAAACCTAAGCATGTTTTGCGCCCATCTAAGGCGCTAAAACGCCGTGCTGGAGAGCCCTTTGGTGGAAATATGTCACCAGCGGCAAGAATGGAGCTTATTAAAGCTGAAACTTTTGTCGATCAGTCTGAAATGATTGATAACCGCCTGGAGTGGATGGCAGCGGAGGTAGCAAAAACTGGCAAGCTTGTTATTGCTGGTGAAAACTATCCGTCGCAAGAGGTGGATTATGGTCGTGATGCTGGCCTTGCTGTTACCTTGTTGACGACGGCTCGATGGAACGACTCTGCCCCAACAATGGTTGATGATATCGAAGATATGATCACAGCCATGGCTAATGCTGATTTTGGTGCGCCGGGTGACTCGGTTTATATGGAGCCCAATGTTTGGAAGTTGTTGCGTAAAGACCAAGAGTTTATTGATCTTACCGACAAAAACTTTGCTGGCAATAACTCTTCAGCTGATCGTGCCGCTATGGCATTTGATGAGAACGAAGAGCCTCAGCTGGTGGCTACAATGGGAGGCGGTCGTATTAGCTTCTATGTTGACAGCCGCAAATACACCAACGATAGCGGTGTAGTAACACCTTATCTTGGTGCTGGGGAGGTGATCTTTATGTCGTCTCAAATCCGTGGCTCGCAAGCATTTGGCGCCATTCTTGATGATGATGTGTTACAGCCTATGCGGGCTTATCCAAAGTCATGGAAACAAGAGGACCCTAGTGTTCGTTATGCGATGACGCAATCTGCGCCACTCGTTATTCCTGAGCGGATAAACGGCACGGCTTACCTGAAGGTTTTTTAAGCACCGGTTAGTTAATAAAAGCAGCCAATAGAAATGGCGGTCCTTGGTGGCCGCCATTTTTAAATAACATTATTTGGAGTAATAAAGATGAAATTAAAAACGACGATTTCTTGCACTATTAATAAAGAGCGCCAGTACATCCGCCCAGACGATCCCAACTTGATAGAAAAGCTAAACGCTCTCAGTGACGAAGACAAGCTGCAGTTGGTGCAGGATGGACTTATTGTTGATGACGACAATCAGGGTGTTGTTGTTGAAGGCGAGCTTGATCCTGATGGTGAGGAGGTAGTTACTTTGGAAAAGACTGAAGAAGCCGAAGCCGAAGCCAAAGCTAAAGAAGAAGCCGAAGCCAAAAAACCGGCGGCAAAAAAATAATAAGCATTAAATAAATATTGGGTGTGCTATGAATTGGCGGCAGCAATTAAAGCGGGTAAAGCATGACCTTCACGGTACTTTTGCCAGTCCTGCCACCTATACCCGTGCTTTGGATGGTGTGAGTTATTGTGTTTCTGTGAGGTTGCACCGAAAAACCGAGACTATTGGTGAGGGTGATGGGTTTTCCCAGGTCTTTATTGAGGAAGATCGCATTGTGTTGTTTGGCGATCAGATTCGGGATGACCCAGAACGTGGTGATCGCGTTTATATTCAGGATGAAAATGTCACGGCAAAAATAGATACGGTTGAGCCCAATACTGGCCCTGAAATATTTTGCAATGTGAGCTTGGTGGATGGCCAGGTTTAAGGAAAAAGGCCTTAGAAACTTTGAGGTTTTGGTTAAATCTCAGCCGGATAAAACCCGAAAGGCTGCTGCAATTGCGTTGAATTTTGGCGCGAGGAAAGCAATCACTCTCGGCACGGCGGAAATGGTAAGGCAGGTTGGTTTTACCAAGACCTATGCTCGCAGTGGCATGAAGGTTGGCCAGTTTTCCTCTCCTGGCAGGTTGATTTCTGTTGTCTCTGCAAGGAAGCGGGCTACCTCTTTACGGCGGTTTAATGCAACGCCAGCGACAAGAAAAGGAAAGTCTGCTGGGGTAAGGGCAACGGTTAGGCGCGGTCGCCGCAAGCTGCTGAAGCGAGCTTTTTTTATCAGGCTTAAGGGCGGGGTTGATTCGTATAACGAGGGCGTTGCTGTTCGGCTAAAAGCTGGTGAGTCTATGGAAAACAAAGGTAAGCCTTTTGATAAAGAGGGCGACCCTGGCTTGTTTCTGTTGTATGGCCCCAGTGTTGACCAGCTATTTCAAACCGTTCGTGATGACATTCACCCCGGCCTTGATGCTGACATGAACAAAGAATTTTTAAGACAGTATTCCAGAAAGTGATAAAAAATTATGACTGATACAAAGCGCTTAGCGGTAATTAAGAGCATTCAAAGTAAGCTCAAAGAAATTACCAGCCCTGATTACGAGTGCGACCTGGGTAACCGGGTTTTTGTTGGCAGAATGGTTGCAGGAGACGAAACGGACCTTCCCTTTATTACCCTGTGGGAGCCTTTTTCAGAGGATGGACCCAACGTGCTTAGTGCGGCTCAGCACCAGCCGTCGCGACCTGGCACACCAGAACGACCACCTTCAGCTACTGCGGTTGTGCGCTATTACATTCAGGGATATGTAAAGCAACCCGAAGCAATCAATGATATTCCCGTGGAGGATGCCTATGGGTTACTTGGTTGTATTGAGAAATGTCTTGGGCCTGAGCTTTTAAAAGCTGACGCCTTCGGTGCAAGTTCTGTTGATCTTGGTCTTGGCCAGGTAAGGCCAGCCGGCACGATGGACTCTAAAAACCCCTATTGTCTGGTAACCCTAGACATAACCTTTACTCAAAAACGAGGAAAACCTTATGACTGAACTATCACCTAAAGTGGCTGAGCGTAAGCCCTACGATCTTAAGAAGAAATTGATTCAAGCTGGTGTCGAGCTGCAGGTTGGAGATAAAGCAAGCCTAACAAAAGCTCAAGCCGAACGCCTCGCTAAAGAGGGCGTTATTTAATCTAGCACTTAACCTCGCACATGAAGCCCGCCTTTTTAGGCGGGTTTTTTTATGCCTAAATTTTTTGGAGAAAGACCATGCAATTAGATGATTATACTGTCCCCAAAGGCGTCGTTTACTTTGACCCCTTTGATGAAAATGGAAACCTAACGGGTGAGATTGATCTGGGTAATACACCCGGTGCAAACCTTTCTGTTGAAACCACCAACCTGGAACACTTTTCTTCTCGTGGTGGTTTGAACGAAAAGGATCGTGATATTCCACTGTCTATTAGTCGTAATTTTGCTCTTACGATTGATAATATTTCAATGGAAAACCTGGCTTATTTCATCATTGGTGATGTGTCTGATTATGTGCAGGCTAACACTCCGGTTGTCGATGAGGCGGTTACTGTTCAGCAAGGCCGCTGGTATCAACTTGGTTCTGGTATAACGCCAACAGGTGTTAGAAATGTTTCGACTGTTGTTGTTCAAGACGACACGGACACCACCACCTATGTCATAACCGATGATTACCTGGTTGATGAAGCCTTGGGTCGTATCTTTATCGTCGAAGGTGGCGGTATCGCAGACGATGATGTCTTGCACATTGATTACACCCCGGCAACCGAAACTCGGCAGCGCGTTACAGCCTCTTCTACACCTATTAGTGGTGCCATGCGGGTTGTTGCGGACAATCCTGAAGGCACCAACAAAGACGCATATTTCCCCTCAGTATCACTGAAGCCTTCTGGCGAAATGCCACTGATTGCCTCAGAAGATTCTTGGGCAAGCATGGGTATGGATGTTGGTATCAACAAGAAAACAGCATCTACACCTGCTGCGTACTTTGATGGCCGTGCGGTTGCATAAGGAATAGTTATGGCATTTGAATTAGTTGTTCCTAAAAAGCCTGTTCCTCTTGCAGGGGAGGCCGTGGAGTTTCGCGGCCTGTCTTTCTCTGACATTACTGCGTTGATGAGCTCGGCACCCGATGAAGTACAGCGGGTGTTTGAGTTAATTGATGGGGTTAAGAAAGGCGATAGCGATGGAGGCGTTACCGAGGCTGTTGCGAATGAGCTTATTTCTTCGTTGGTGACCAAGTTTCCGGCGCTTATTAGCGTTGGGTTGGCCATTGCCATGGATGATCCGAAGGCTGCAGATGAGCTTTCTAAGGCGCCAATGGGTTTTCAGCTCAAGGCTGTTGAGGCTGTATTTGAGCTAACGGTTAAGGACGCCGGCGGACCAAAAAAGTTCTTCGAGCTGCTCCTAAGCCTGATGGCAAGTCTAAACCCAGGAAATCTGACAGCGTAGAGCATTGGCATGTGGTGATGCGGCGTGATGTGAGCTTTCTGTTCTCAGAGGGCCACATTCATGCTGCTCACTATCCTTTGTGGCAGCTACAACTTGAAACTGAGCTCGCGTATCAGCGGGTGAACAAAAACTCAGCAACAGAAGCGGTGCTCGTTAGGGCTGCCGTTGCTGCTACCGACAGTAAAGAATCCAGCGCTGAATTTAAGAAAATTCTAGACGAACTAAACCCGGAACTTAAGTAATGGCGACAAGAACCAAGTCAGTCGTAGAGTTAATTCTGCAAGCTAAAGTAGAGGGCGAAAAGTCCCTTGAACAGTTAACTAACTTTACTTCTAAACTTATCGAGCAGCAAAAAGAGGCGGAGGCTGCGGCCACCTCTTATGGGGTGAAGCTGGAGAAGTTACGGGCCACCATGGATGGTTTGGTTCGAGCTGAAAACGACCTGGTTAGAAAGGGCCGCTTGGTTGAAAGCTTTAAGGAGCAGGCGGCAGCAACTAGTCGTGCTGATGTTAAGGCCAAGGAATTAATACAAACGGCAAAACGGCTAAGAGCGCAGCTTAACGCAACAGGCGAGGGTGGGGCTGCAAGAAAGGCTCTGCAGGCCCAGTTTGATAAGGCCAGCGTCGCTGCTCAAAAGGCAGTCAAGTCGTTCCAGGCCAACAAAGCTTCTTTGACGAAGCTTTCTGGAGAAATGAAAAAGGCCGGATTGGCGGCTGGAAACCTTGCAGCAAGTGAGCGCAAATTAGCGGATGAAGCTGGCCGTATACAGGCTGCTCAAAATGCTACGGCAGAGTCCATTGGTCGAATTACTGTTAAGTCTAATCAGGCTGCTACAGCGGTTAATCGGTTTGGCAAAAATAGCAGGACCAGCTTAAGCCTTATTCAGCGGTTGCGCGGTGAGGTTTTGGCTTTGGGTGCTGCCTATGTTGGCTTGTTCGGCATTGGCAGAGAGGTTGGTAACGTCTTTGGTGCCGTGCGTCAGAAAGAGGCCATTGAAAGCCGGTTCCGTGTCGCCTTTGATGGCGATGATAATGCGGCTCAGAAGGTTGAAGAAGAGTTGGCCTTTGTTCGCCAAACAGCGGACAAGCTAAAGATATCCTTTTTGAACCTGGGTACTCAGTACTCGACGTTTATATCAGCAGTGCCAGAAGGAATTTTTTCTCTAGAGCAACAGCGAAAAATATTCTTAGACATTGCGACTGCCGCAAGGGTTATGCGGCTATCTCAAGAGGGTGTTGAAGGTACTTTCAAGGCGATTATTCAGATTGCCTCAAAGGGCACCTTCCAAATGGAAGAGCTCAGGGGCCAGTTGGGCGACCGTCTGCCAGGTGCGTTGCTGTTGTTTGCTAAGCGGTTGAATGTTAGCACCCGCGAACTAGATAAAATGGTTGAGCAGGGCCAGGTTGGTGCCGACAAGCTTGTTGAGTTGGCAGAAGCCGTTGAAGGCCAGTTTGGGGGTGACTTAGAGAAAGCCCTTGCTGCATCTACCACCCAGTTAGACGCATTCTTTTTAGAAATAGAAAGGCTGCGCCTTGAGATAGGCGAAGATTCTGGGTTTATTGATACCCTGGGAGAGTCGCTGGGTGACCTTTCGGAAGAGATAAAAAAACCAGAATTTAAAGAGGGTTTAACTAACCTTGCGAGTCTTTTTGGTAGCCTCGCTAGGGCTGGAGTGTTTCTAGTCCAGAACATTGATGCCATTAAGGGTGCAATTCTCACGCTTATTGGGTTTAAGGTCCTTGGTTCTCTGGTGGCGGGGTTCTTTGCCGCACGAAAAGCTGCGCTGGCTTTTGCCGGTGGGCTCAGAGCTTTAAGTCTTGCGGGTGTTCTGGTTAGTGGGCCTGCGGGCTGGCTGGCGGCGCTGGCTGTTGGTATAGGTTTTGTTGCGTTCAAAAGCAAAGAAACCCTGCCCGACATTGAGGCGCTTAGGCAGAAATATCTCGACCTTGGTGAAGCTGCTGACGAAACAGGGAAAAAATTATCCAATAGTTTAAACCTGTCTATTGATCCTGATATTCAGGCCATTGATAAAGAAATTGAGACGGTAAAAACCCGCTTCAGAATTCTCCATGATGAGAGCGAGCGTCTTAAGGATCTTTCGACAAACAACAGAGCAATAAACTTCGTTGGCAACTTGTTTGGTCTTGATGATTCTATTGCCGAAAACAATGAAGAGATGCGAAAGGCGTCAATTTTATTGGGTGCAATGATCGAGAAGCGGGCTGAGCTTAGCAGGGCTAATGCTACCTCGGAATCTGAGCCAGAAAGAGCTAATTTGGGGCTTAACGATAAGCAGGTTGAAGAACTAGAAAAGGCCATAGCCCAGGCCAACAAAGAAATTAATAAGTTTGAAGCCGTTACGCTGGCACAAAAAATTGCTCAGGTAGACAAGGCTTACGCCAAACTTCTTGAAACGGCGCGTGGTACGACCAACCCGGAGGACAGGGCTAAACAGGAGGCGAAGGTTTTAGAGGCCATCGCGGCCCAGAAGCGGTCTATTACTCTAGAGGAAGAGCGCAAGCTCTTAAAAGAGTTTGCTCGGCTTGAGGGCGCTGCTGCCAAACAGTCTGGCGACACCCTTCAGGGACGATTGGATAATATTCGGCTTAAGTATGAAGATACCATTAATGCATTGCGTGCTATTGGCCGTAATACTGAAGCAGACACGCTTGAAAATACACTGGCTTCTCAAATATCGGGAGAGCTGGAGAAAACAAAAACAAAGCTTCGATCCACCCTTACTCAACTCCGTGCTGAGGACTCTAATGACTTAGAAGCCCGCCTGGAAATTGTCCGCCAAAAATATACCAAGCTTATTGCTGCCCTGAATGCAGTTGGAGATATTGAGGGTATCAGTTTGGCTACTGATGCCCAAAAGCAAGAAGAGGGTGCGGTGCGCCTTGCTCATGCTGAAGAAGAAATTAATCGGCTGCAGGAAATCAGAGAGGCTAGGCTTTCTCGTATTCAGTTGCAGCAGGAAGCTGGCGTTTTAACTGCACAGGACGCGCAGGACCAAATGTTGGCAACAGTAGAAGAGCTAGACCCTCAGCTTCAGGGGCTGTTGGATAAGGCTATTGCCATGGCTGCGGCTATGGGCGACACCTCAATGGTTGACAACCTTAAGGCGATGAAGGCTGAGCTCCAGGTGTCGGCTAACAACCTAGACCCTTTCTTGGTTAAGATGCGGAAGCTTAAAGAGAGTTTCGCCAGCGGCCTGGTCGGCGCAATCACCGACTTTTCTCAAGGGGTTAAGTCTGCCGGGGAGGCTTTTAAGTCTTTTGCTAGAGATTTCCTGATACAAGTTGCACAGATGATCCTGAAGCAACAGATTTTGCTGGCAATTCAAGCCATGACAGGGACTGTTGGTCAGGGGGGCGGAACGCCTGGCGGAGGTGGTGGTGTTGGGGGGTTTCTTTCAAGCCTTTTCCACCAAGGCGGTATTGTTGGTCAGGGCGGCGGTCAGACTCGTCAAGTATCACCTCTGGCTTTTGCTGGCGCCTACCGGTACCACTCCGGTGGTATTGCGGGGCTTCGTCCTGATGAAACCGGGGCCATCCTCAAAAAGGGTGAAGAAGTTCTTACTGAAAATGACTCTCGCCACCGCAACAATGGTGGTGGCAGTGAAACAAAAGTACTTCAGCCCATGATATTTCAAGACATGGACAGCCTGCGCCAAGCCGTTTTGGCCTCACCCGAAGGGGTAGAGCTACAGGTAACAATCCAAAGCGAAAACCCAGAAAAATTTAATAATAGGAACTTTTGATGACTTATTCATTGGTCGGCAATGCTCCTGGCAATGACTCGACACTTTCTTTTGCTGCCCATTATGCGCTGGTTAACATAATTAAAAACTTCGCTACGGGGCAGCTTGGTATTGATAGTTATTCCGGCGCTGGTAACGGCAAAATCAAATCTTTGGCCATGTTGGCGGTTGCTGCGCCAGAAGAGACCTGGACCATTACAGCGACAAGCGCTACGACATTTTCTGTTACTGGTAGTACGTCAGGATCTCAGGCGGCCGCTACGGTTGACACCTTGTACGACAACGGGATTATTCAGTTTATTTTGGTTGCCGGCGCCGTTGACTTCGTTGCTTCTGATAGCTTTGTGTTGTCTGCCACCAATGGCGTAAGGACGCTTTACAAGGAAAGTTATTCTGGTGTTGGTAATGGCATTGTTTCTCACATGGTCTTGTTGGACAAACTCACCGAGACCTGGACCCTAGTTTGTACTTCTGCCTCAGCGGATGGCGGTACGTTTTCAGTAACTGGATCTGTTTCTGGAGCTCAGGCTGTGGCTACTGTTGGTGCCGCCTATGATAATGGCGAAGTACAGTTTTTAATTAACGATGGGACCACTGATTTTGCTGTAAATGACACGTTTGTTTTGCAGGCAAATCACCAGGAGCTCCCCGAGCTTGATAGGTGGGTTGTTGAGCGGTGGGATGATACTACTGATGTTTTAGAGCTGATTATGAGGGGTCCGGGTATACCTGGTATTGGTTCTGTTTATGTTGGATTTAGAACAAAGCAAGAGGTAGCAGGCGATTATTATAATATCGTTAGATC
>Ga0209345_10004481_pt1 | contig 13479 bp, 13 predicted proteins | sample Cruoilmetagenom7_FD_187294 | JGI IMG/M metagenome (GOLD analysis project Ga0209345, IMG submission 187294) | Oil polluted marine microbial communities from Coal Oil Point, Santa Barbara, California, USA - Sample 7 (SPAdes) (version 2) | ecosystem: Environmental > Aquatic > Marine > Oil seeps ...
AATTTACAGATGTAATTGATTTAGAAGCAACACCAGTTATAAGTCAAGGAAGAACTGGAACATGCTGGAGTTTTTCTACTTCTTCATTTTTAGAATCTGAAATTATCCGATTAACAGGAAAAGAAATTGATCTTTCTGAAATGTACACCGTAAGAAACACCTACCCGAAAAAAGCTGAAAACTTTGTAATGCGTCAAGGAAAAGCGCAATTTAGTGAAGGTGGTTTAGCTCATGATGTGCTGAATTCAGTAAGAGATTACGGTTTGGTTCCAAATGAAGCTTTTAGTGGTTTATTTCAAAATGAATCTAAACATAATCATGCAGAAATGGTTGCTGTCATTAAATCAATGCTTGAAACCTATGTTGATAATCCAGGTAGAAAATTGAGTAAAAAATGGACAAAATCTGTGGATGCTGTATTAGATATTTATTTAGGTGCTAATGTAAATTCTTTTTCGTTTGAAGGAAAGCAATACACTCCTCAATCGTTTTTAGAAATGACAAAAATCAATTCAGATGAGTATGTAAATATCACTTCATTTACACATTCAGATTATTATTCAAATTTCATATTAAACATTCCTGATAACTGGAGTTATGGAAGTTTTTATAATCTTCCTTTAGATGAAATGATTTCAACAATTAATCATGCTTTAGAGAATGGGTTTACGGTTGAATTAGATTGTGATGTTAGTGAACGCACTTTTTCTTCAAAAGATGGTGTTGCTGTAATTCCTTCAAATGCTGTAAATAATAAAAAAGCATTACAAGGTGTTTATCCTGAAAAGAAAATTACCCAAGATTTTCGTCAAGATGAGTTTGAAAATTTTACTACTACCGATGATCACTTAATGCATATCACAGGAATAGTGAAAGACCAAAATGGCACTACATATTACAAAGTGAAGAATAGCTGGGGAACTGATCCTGAAAGAACAACCCATAACGGTTATGTCTATTTTAGTGAAGCATACATGCGTTTAAAGACGATTAGTATTACACTACATAAAGACGGACTTACTAAAAAAACGGCTCAAAATTTAAAACTTTAATTATTGGAATTATTTTTGATATAACTTCCTAAAATTCTAATGAAAAAATATGTAGTTTTTATTCTCTTCTTGTTGCCAGTTTTATCTTGGTCACAATATGATTTTGAAACTCGTTATTTTACTATCGATGAAACTTCACTTCCTGAAGTAAATGTGCTTGAAACGTTTACTGAAATAAATAACAATTCATTTTTAACTAAACTTCCAGATTTTAAAATGAATAATGATAATTTTCAGAAAGAAGTCAATATGGGTGAGGTTTTATATGATTCTGAAAGGTATGTTAATTCAAATTATGAAGTGAAAGCAATCGAAGCTAAAGGCTATGGTTTTAACACTTCTCAATATGAAGCAGATGCTTCTTCTGCAGTAAAGAATATTGTCTATAAACCTTCTAGTGGCGATCCTTGTCCACCTTTCGGAATATGTGCAAAATGCGCTCCATTTCGTGTAGGAAGAAGGTATTAAAATCCTTTCCTTAAAATACTTTTTTTTATCATCTTCAGAATGATAATTGTCATACTTTTTTTAACGAATCACTCGTAAATTTGAGTAGAATTTCAAAAGAGTAATAATAGTTAATTATTATTAAAATGGCAAAAGTAAAAGGAGCGATAGTTGTTGATACTGAAAAGTGCAAAGGCTGTGAAGTTTGTATGCCAGTCTGCCAAGATAATGTAATCAGCATGTCGAAAGAAGTTAATCGTAAAGGATACCATTTTGCGTATATGAGTGATCCTGAAGCATGCAATGGTTGCACAAATTGTGGTATTGTTTGCCCAGATAGAGCGATAACTGTCTACAGAATGAAAGTTTAATCATCTTTAAACCTAAAAAAATGTCCGAGTTAAAATTAATGAAAGGCAATGAAGCACTGGCTGAAGGAGCAATTCGAGCTGGTGTTGATGCCTATTTTGGATATCCTATTACCCCACAATCTGAAGTAATAGAATATTTAATGAGAGAACGCCCTGAAGAACGTACAGGAATGGTAGTACTTCAAGCTGAAAGCGAAGTGGCTGCTATCAATATGGTCTATGGTGCTGCTGGAACTGGAAAACGAGCAATGACTTCTTCATCGAGTCCAGGGATCTCTTTAAAACTAGAAGGTATATCTTATTTAGCAGGAGCTGAGTTACCTGCAGTAATCGTTAATGTAGTTCGTGGTGGTCCTGGATTAGGTACAATACAACCATCTCAAGCAGATTATTTTCAATCTGTAAAAGGTGGCGGACATGGAGATTATAAATTATATGTGTTAGCACCAGCTTCTGTTCAAGAAATGGCAGATTTTGTTGAAGATGCTTTCGATATTGCATTTAAATATAGAGCTCCTGTTTTAATTCTATCTGACGGACTTATAGGCCAGATGATGGAAAAGGTAGTTCTAAAAGATCAACAAGAGCGTAGAACAGATCAAGAGGTGATTGATCAAGAAGGTGATTGGGCGACTACAGGTAAAAAAGGAAGAGAACGAAATATAATCACTTCTCTCGATTTAAAATCTGAAAAAATGGAGGCCAGAGTTCATCGATTAATGAAGAAGTATGAACGAATGGAGAAAGAAGATTTACGCTTTGAAAAAATAAACTGTGATGATGCAGACTATTTAATGGTAGCTTATGGATCTAGCGCAAGAATTGCTCAAAAAGCAATGGAACTAGCGAGAGAAAAAGGAATTAAAGTTGGGTTATTAAGACCAATAACATTATTCCCTTTCCCAAAACATCAATTATTTGAACTTGCAGATCAAGTGAAAGGAATACTAAGTGTTGAATTAAGTGCTGGTCAAATGGTAGAAGATATTCGCCTTTCTGTTGAACATAAAGTACCTGTTGAACACTTTGGAAGAACCGGAGGAATTATTCATACTCCTGAAGAAATATTAGAAGCATTAGAACAAAAAATTATAAGTAATGGACGTATTAGACATTATCAAACCCGAGAACCAAGTATTTTGTAAAACAAAATTAATGACCAATACGGATCTTTCGTATTGCCCTGGATGCGGTCATGGTACTGTTCATAACTTAGCCATGGAAGTGATAGATGAAATGGGTATTGTTGAAGATACTATCGGAGTTGCTCCTGTAGGTTGTTCTGTACTTGCTTATGATTTTATGAATATTGACATGACGCAAGCTGCTCATGGTAGAGCTCCTGCTGTAGCTACAGCAATAGCTAGAACATGGCCCGATAAATATGTGTTCACTTATCAAGGAGATGGTGATTTAGCTGCAATTGGAACAGCTGAAACTATTCATACTTGTAATAGAGGTGAAAACATAGTCATCATATTCGTAAATAATGGTATCTATGGAATGACAGGAGGTCAAATGGCTCCTACTACTCTATCTGGCATGCAAACCTCAACGTCACCTTATGGTCGTGAAATTGAAACCATGGGTTCTCCTTTAAAAATAACTGAATTAGTAGCGAATCTTCCTGGTGTTTATTATGCTACAAGACAAGCTGTACATACACATAAACACGCTAGGAAAGCAAAAAAAGCAATTAAAAAAGCGTTTGAAAACACAAGATTGAAAAAAGGTGTTTCTATTATTGAAATAGTTTCAAATTGCAATTCTGGTTGGAAAATGAATCCTAACGAATCTAACGAATGGATGATAGATAATATGTTTCCTTATTTTCCTTTAGGTGACATTAAAGTAAATGGTAAATTAAAATAATAGTCATGACAGAAGAAATTATTATTGCTGGATTTGGTGGACAAGGTGTGCTTTCAATGGGTAAAATATTAGCCTATTCTGGAATTATGCAAGATCAGGAAGTAAGTTGGTTGCCATCGTATGGACCAGAAATGCGTGGAGGTACTGCAAACGTAACTGTCATTTTAAGTGACGAAAGAATTAGTTCGCCTTATTTAAGAGTTTTTGATTCTGCAATTATCCTTAACCAACAGTCGATGGATAAATTTGAAGAATCAGTAAAACCTGGAGGTTTTTTAATTTACGATCCAAATGGTATCAACCATCATCCAACGAGAACTGATATAAATATTTATACCATTGAAGGAGCAAAAATTGCTGCTGAAATGGGTAACAAGAAAATTTTTAACATGGTCATTTTAGGAGGGTTTTTAAAAGTAAAACCTATTGTTAAAATGGAGAATGTTATTGATGGTTTAAAAAAATCTCTTTCAGAACGATACCATCATTTAATTCCGAAGAATGAAGAAGCGCTTCAAAAAGGATTAGATAGTATCGTTAAATATGAAGTTGAAGAATCAATCTTATCTTAAATAAAACATGGCCAAATCACATCGCTATTTTATGCAAAAAGCCATTGATTTGGCCAAAAAATCAATGGACTCAAATGAAGGAGGCCCCTTTGGAGCAATCGTTGTTAAAAATGATGAAATAATAGCAGAAGGAAATAATATGGTCACTTCTTCAAATGACCCTACAAGTCATGCAGAGGTTGTAGCCATCCGGAATGCATGCAAAAAATTAAATACTTTTCAATTAACAGATTGTATTATATATACTTCTTGCGAACCTTGCCCAATGTGTCTTGGTGCTATTTATTGGGCACGACCTAAAAAAGTATATTATGCCTGTACCAAAAAAGATGCTGCAGAAATTAACTTTGATGATCAGTTTATTTATGATGAGATTGATTCACCTATAACAAATAGAAGTATCTCTTTTGAAAATATCAATAGAGATGAAGCTAAAAAAGTATTTGATCAATGGATATTAAAAGAAGATAAAATTGATTATTAAATTATACTAATTCAATACCGTCTTCTTTAATTACGATTTGTTTATCCTTATATAAGCTTCCTATAGCTCTTTTAAAGCTTTTTTTACTTAAGCCTAATATATCTTTAATTGCATCTGGAGAAGATTTATCGTGTAATGCTATAAAACCACCTGAAGCTTTTAATTCATCTAAAATAAATTGAGCATTTGGTTCAATACTTTTATAACCTAAAGTCTGTAAAACGACATCAATTTTATTATCTTCTCTAATCTTTTTGATATATGCTTTCATTCGATCTCCAGTACGAATGTCCTCAAAAATATCTTCAATATATATTAGTCCTTTATGAATTCCATTAATGATAACATTAGCTCCTTTTTCAGTTAAATGGGTAACAAGTATATTCACCTCTTCATATTGTTTTACAGTAATCGTATCATTTTGTAAAAACTGATTGGTCTTACTTGCACCAGCTAAACGATTTGTTTGTTCATCTAAATACATATATACAATGTACCAATTACCTTCTTTCATTGGCCGAGCTTGTTCTTTAAAAGATACAAATAAATGTTTCTCTAATCCCCACTCCATGAAAGCACCATGTTTAGAAACTGCAGCACAACGTAAATATCCAAAACTATTTAGTAAAATATAAGGTTCTAAAGTAGTTGCTATAATACGCTCTTCATAATCAAGATAAATAAAAACCCTAATCTCATCTCCAATCTCGAAACTTTCAGGTTTGTATTTATGTGGCAATAAAACCACATCTTCCGCATCCATATTCTCACCCAAATATAATCCTGGTTCTGTTTCTCTTAATATAACTAAGGTTGTATGTTTTCCAATTTCCATCATTTGGCAAAGATACAATATTATCAAATTAATAGTTTCAAAAAAAAAGGTTGTTCTTATTGATATATTTATTAAATTGACATTTATTTCATTAACTTTTATCCCCGTACACTAATGAAAGCTGAATTCATAAAAACAATAGAAAACGATTTAGGCAAGCTGCACATATATAAATACATCGTCGTTGTGGAGGCGAATACTGGTACCACCGCTTCACTTGAATCTACCTATAATTCATTTCTTTATCTAATTGAAACCTTTGATAATAAGCCGTGGATTTATATCGCTAATCGCTTAAATTCATATGCAGTAAACCCTACTCATTATGATTATTTAGATTTGTTTTCTTCATTAAAAGGAGTTGCCATAATTGTATATGATAGTATAGGGAAATCCAATGCTGAATTAGAAGCCAGTTTTTGTAAAAAACCCTTTAAAGTATTCAATAATTTAGATCATGCATTCGATTGGGGTAAATCACTTTTAGAAGAATAAGCCCTACTCCTAATAATAATTTTCATTTTAACAGCAATTTACTATGCATGCATAATATAATTTTATATATTTGCAGGAATAAGATTTTTATGAAACGAGTATGCTGAAGATTTTATCACACAATAGAATGATTAATCACGAACAGCATGTGACCTATAAAAAGCAATATATATAAACATATGAAAGAAAAAACTATAGATTATTTATTGCGATCTGCTTGGTTAGGAGTCACTAAAATGTACAATGAAGAAGCTGGTAAAAAAGGAAGCACAATGGCAACTGGTTTTGCCTTAATTAGTATTGAATCCGAAGGAGGAACTCCTTCTACTTCTCTTGGACCTAGAATGGGAATTGAAGCTACAAGTCTTTCAAGAACCCTTAAAACAATGGAAGAAAAAGGGCTTATTATTCGTAAACCTAATCCTTTAGATGGTCGCGGTGTTTTAATTCATTTAACTCCTTTCGGAAAAGAAATGAGAGAATATTCAAAACAAGTAGTAATTCGTTTTGATGAAGCAGTTAAGGAAACTGTAAGTGAAGAAGATCTTGATACTTTCAAAAAAGTGACGAATTCTATTTTAGAATTAATCAATTCAAAAAAAATATACATTTCAGATAAAATTAGTTAGAATATGTCTAAAAGAAGAATAAATAAAGTAGCCGTTATTGGTTCTGGGATTATGGGAAGTGGAATCGCTTGCCATTTTGCAAATATTGGCGTTGAAGTACTATTACTCGATATTATCCCACGAGAATTAAATGATAAAGAAAAAGCGAAAGGTTTTTCTCTTACTGATAAAGTCGTAAGAAATCGTATCGTAAATGATGCCTTAACTGCTTCGGTAAAATCTAGACCTGCACCTTTATACCATATCGATTTTAAAAATAGAATCACAACAGGTAACCTAGAAGATGACATTTCAAAAGTAGCCGACGTAGATTGGATTATTGAAGTGGTTGTGGAACGTTTAGATATCAAACAACAAGTATTTGAGAATCTAGAGAAACATAGAACTCCTGGAACATTAATTACAAGTAATACTTCAGGAATTCCTATAAAGTTTATGAATGAAGGCCGTAGTGAGGATTTTCAGAAACATTTCTGCGGAACACACTTTTTTAACCCTCCACGTTATTTAAAATTATTTGAAATTATTCCTGGACCTAACACTTCACAAGAAGTATTAGAATTTTTTAACAGCTATGGTGAACAATTCTTAGGAAAAACAACAGTAATTGCTAAAGATACTCCTGCATTTATAGGAAATAGAATTGGTATATACGGAATTCAAAGTTTGTTTCATTTGGTAAAAGAAATGGGCTTAACGGTTGAAGAAGTTGATAAATTAACGGGACCTGTAATTGGCCGTCCTAAATCTGCAACCTTTAGAACGGTTGATGTTGTTGGATTAGATACGTTGGTACATGTTGCCAATGGTATATACGATAATTGTCCAGATGATGAAGAGCATGAAGTGTTTAAATTACCTGCTTTTGTAAATACCTTAATGGAAAACAAATGGTTGGGTAGTAAAACTGGACAAGGATTTTATAAAAAAATTAAAGGAGATGATGGAAAAAGCCAAATATTAGGTTTAGATCTTGACACCCTAGAATATCGTAAAGGGAAAAGAGCCTCCTTCCCTACTCTAGAATTGACAAAATCGGTTGATAAAGTTATCGATCGTTTTAAAATTTTAGTGAGTGGAAAAGATAAAGCTGGAGAATTTTATAGAAAGAATTTTGCTTTAATGTTTTCATATGTATCAAAACGAATTCCTGAAATTTCAGACGAGCTATATAAAATAGATGATGCCATGAAGGCTGGATTTGGTTGGGAAAATGGTCCTTATGAAATTTGGGATGCTATTGGTGTTGAAAAAGGAATTGAATTAATGAAAGCTGTTGGTAAGGAACCTGCTGCTTGGGTCAATGATATGTTAGCAGCCGGAATTACTTCATTCTATACCGTAAAAGAAGGAGCTACTTACTACTATGACATTCCTCAAAAGAAACATGTAAAAGTGCCAGGACAGGATGCTTTTATTATTCTGAATAATATTCGTAAGTCAAATGAAGTATTTAAAAATAGTGGATGTGTAGTTGAAGATTTGGGTGATGGGATATTAAATCTAGAATTCCAAAGTAAAATGAATACCATTGGTGGCGATGTATTAGCTGGGTTAAATAAAGCTATTGATATTGCTGAAAAAGATTTTGACGGATTAGTAATTGGAAATCAAGGTGCTAATTTCTCTGTGGGTGCAAATATTGGAATGATTTTCATGATGGCCGTCGAACAAGAGTATGATGAATTGAACATGGCGATCAAATATTTCCAAGATAGTGTAATGAGACTTCGTTATTCTTCAATCCCAACGGTTGTTGCTCCTCAAGCGATGACGCTTGGTGGTGGTTGTGAAATGACTTTACATGCAGACCGAGTGGTTGCTGCAGCTGAAAGTTATATCGGACTTGTTGAGTTTGGTGTTGGGGTGATTCCTGGTGGTGGAGGTTCTAAAGAAATGGCTTTAAGAGCGAGTGATCTTTTTCATAAAAATGATGTTGAATTAAATGTACTACAAGAGTATTTCTTAACTATAGGAATGGCTAAAGTATCTACTTCTGCATATGAAGCATACGATTTAGGAATCCTTCAGAAAGGAAAAGATATCGTAGTCGTAAATAAAGACCGTCAGATTGCAACTGCAAAAGCTGTAGCAAGGTCTATGGCTGATTTAGGATATACACAACCTGTAAGACGAAAAGATGTAAAAGTACTTGGTAAACAAGCTTTAGGAATGTTTTTAGTAGGCACTGATTCTATGGAAGCTGCAAACTTCATTAGTGAGCACGACCATAAAATTGCAAATAAACTTGCTTATGTAATGGCTGGTGGTGATTTATCTGAACCTACGTTAGTTACAGAACAATATCTTTTAGACATAGAAAGAGAGGCATTTTTAAGCCTTTGTACTGAACGTAAAACTTTAGAACGAATTGAGCACATGTTAAAAACAGGAAAACCACTTAGAAATTAGATACTAGACTACTAGAAACTAGATTTTAGACAATGGGACGACATAATTTTAAAAAATTGAAAGTTTGGCAAGATGGAATTTCTCTTGTGAGAGATAACTACATCTTAACTCGAACTTTTCCTGATTTTGAAAGATATAATCTTATTAGTCAAATGAACAGATGTGCTGTTTCTATTCCTTCTAATATTTCTGAAGGTTCTAGCAAAAGTACCGATAGACATTTTAAAAAATACCTTGAAAATAGTCTTGGGTCTGCTTTTGAGTGGGAAACACAATTAATAGTTTCATTTAATGAAAACTATTTAGATGAAAATAAATTTAAAGAATTAGAAAACAAAATATTACAAATTCAAAAAATGTTAGGAAAATTTATTGATAACCTTGGAGACTAGTCTAATTTCTAGTTTTCTAGGCTCTAGACTCTCATTTTATAAAAGTTAAAGAACTATGAACAAAACCGCATATATAGTAAAAGCATATAGAACAGCAGTAGGTAAAGCACCTAAAGGGGTTTTTCGTTTTAAAAGAACAGATGAATTGGCTGCGGAAACGATTCAATTCATGATGAAAGAATTACCAGAATTAGACAAAACTCGTATAGACGATGTGATTGTTGGTAATGCTATGCCTGAAGGCTCACAAGGATTAAATATGGCACGTTTAATCTCATTAATGGGATTAGATTCAGTTGATATTCCTGGTGTAACTGTAAATCGTTTTTGTTCTTCTGGAATTGAAACTATTGGTATTGCAACTGCAAAAATCCAAAGTGGTATGGCAGATTGTATTATCGCTGGTGGTGCCGAAAGTATGAGTTCTGTTCCTATGACTGGATTTAAACCTGAATTAAATTACGATATCATAAAAGCTGGACACGAAGATTATTATTGGGGAATGGGAAACACAGCTGAAGCCGTTGCCAACCAATTTAATATCTCTCGTAATGATCAAGATGAATTTGCATTTAATTCACATATGAAAGCATTAAAAGCACTTTCAGAAGATCGTTTTCAAGATCAAATAGTTCCTATTACTGTAAATCAGACTTATTTAGATGCCAATAATAAAAAGGCAACTAAATCATATACCGTAACTAAAGACGAAGGTCCGAGAAAAGGAACCAACAAAGAAGCATTAGCAAAATTACGCCCAGTATTTGCTGCAGGCGGAAGTGTTACTGCTGGAAATTCATCACAAATGAGTGATGGCGCAGCTTTTGTAATGGTGATGAGTGAAGACATGGTAAAAGAATTAAACCTTGAACCTATAGCACGATTAGTAAACTATGCTGCGGCTGGTGTTGAACCCCGTATCATGGGAATTGGACCGGTAAAAGCAATTCCTAAGGCATTAAAACAAGCAGGTTTAAAACAAGACGATTTATCATTAATAGAATTAAATGAGGCATTTGCTTCACAGTCACTTGCAGTAATTCGTGAGTTAGATCTAAACCCAGACATTATCAATGTTAATGGTGGAGCTATTGCATTAGGGCATCCATTAGGATGTACTGGAGCAAAACTTTCAGTACAATTATTTGACGAAATGCGTAAGCAAAATATGCAAGGTAAATACGGAGCAGTAACTATGTGTGTAGGTACTGGTCAAGGTGCCTGTGGAATATTTGAATTTTTGAATTAGAATAAATCAATTCTGTCCGGTCGAGCGCAGTCGAGACCTTATTGATCGGATGACATTAAAATAGTTCTCGACTTTAGCCTGTCTTGAGCGAAGACGAATGGCTCGAACAGACAAATTAATAATTAGACATAAGAGTCTAGAATATAGACTTTAAAAAATAAAGTAAAATATTAAACCGGACAGTCTAGAATCTTTTAATCTAGCTGTCTAGAATCTTAAAAAAAACAATGGAAGCAAAAGAAAAAGAGATCATCAGAGGAGGACAGTTTATTGTAAAGAAATCTAATTGTGAAGATATTTTCACACCAGAAGATTTTACTGAAGAACAAAAAATGATGAAGGAAGCGGTGATGGAATTTAATGACAGAGAGATCATTCCATTTAGAGAACGTTTCGAAAATAAAGATTATGCATTTACTGAAGAGTGTATGCGTAAAGCAGGTGAACTTGGCTTTTTAGGAGTTTCAGTTCCTGAAGCTTATGGCGGAATGGGAATGGGATTTGTTTCTACATTGCTTACTTGTGATTATATTTCTAGTGGTACTGGTTCATTTAGTACTGCCTTTGGTGCACATACAGGTATTGGTACCATGCCAATTACTTTGTACGGTACTGAGGAGCAAAAACAAAAATATGTACCAAAATTAGCTTCAGGTGAATGGTTTGGAGCATATTGTCTTACAGAACCTAGCGCTGGTAGTGATGCCAATAGTGGTAGAACAAAAGCAATACTTTCAGATGATGGGACTCACTATAAAATTAGTGGTCAAAAAATGTGGATTTCAAACGCAGGTTTTTGTAAACTTTTTATTGTCTTTGCTCGTATTGAAGATGATAAAAATATTACAGGATTTTTAGTTGAAAACAATTCAGAAAATGGAATCACTTTTGGTGAAGAAGAACACAAACTAGGAATTCACGCTTCCTCAACGCGTCAGGTATTTTTTACAGAAACGGTAGTTCCTGTTGAAAATATGCTTTCAGAAAGAGGAAATGGTTTTAAAATTGCCATGAATGCATTAAATGTTGGAAGAATTAAATTAGCAGGAGCTTGTTTAGATTCTCAAAGAAGAATTACATCCTTGGCTACACAATATGCCAATGAACGTAAACAGTTCGATACTCCTATTGCAGAATTTGGTGCAATAAAAGCTAAGATTGCTGAAATGGCAACCAATACCTATATCGGTGAATCTGCAACCTATAGAGCTGCAAAAGACATTCAGAATAGAATTGAAATCAGGCAAGAAAATGGTGATACACATCAAATAGCAGAATTAAAAGGGGTTGAAGAATTTGCCATTGAATGTTCTATATTAAAAGTTGCTGTTTCTGAAGATGTACAAGCTTGTGCAGATGAAGGAATTCAAATTTATGGTGGAATGGGATTCTCAAAAGATACTCCAATGGAATCTTCTTGGAGAGATGCAAGAATTACTAGAATTTATGAAGGTACTAATGAAATAAACAGAATGCTTTCTGTTGGAATGCTAGTAAAGAAAGCAATGAAAGGCCATGTTGATTTAATTGGACCTGCGATGAAAGTTGCAGACGAATTAACTGGAATTCCTTCTTTTGAAACACCTGATTATTCTGAAGCACTTTCAGAAGAAAAAGCAATGCTAGCCAAACTTAAGAAAGTGTTCTTAATGGTGGCTGGAGCTGCCGTACAGAAGTATGGTCCAGATCTAGAAGAACATCAGCAATTATTGATGGCTGCTTCAAATATTTTAATTGAAATATACATGGCAGAATCTGGTATTTTACGTACGGAGAAAAACATTAAACGTTTTGGTGAATCTTCTCAAAAAGAACAAATCGAAATGTCTCAATTATACTTATATAATGCAGTTGACATTATTCATAAATATGCAAAAGAAGGAATTATTTCATTTGCTGAAGGAGACGAACAACGCATGATGCTAATGGGTCTAAAACGATTTACGAAATATCAAAATAACCCGAATGTAGTTGCGCTTAGAGTAAGTATCGCTGAAAAAGTAACCAAAGAAAATAAATACCCATTTTAACAATACAGTATTCTTAATCACTTAATACTTTTTTTTTCAATTTTTTGGATGTTTAAAAACCACTTCATTTCGAAGTGGTTTTTTATTTACAGAAAATTTATTATATTTATATCTCAGAAGACATTCCTGTCGACATAACTCCCCAGTATTTTTTATTGAATATTAATTTTTTAAATAAATACACATGTCAAACTTAACTGAAAACAGAATCAACCGGATTCTAGACGAAACAGCCATGACAAACGCATTGGCTGCAATTACCAACCTTGAAACAGAATTGCCAGAAGGCTCACTCGACGATACGCAACGCGACTCGTTTAGAGCCATTAATGTGCAAAACAAAGTATTTACTGAAGATGTAATGGTAGAGATGAAAAACAACGGAGCGACCATATTACCGCCCTATCTTGATGTTTCACTTTTAAAAAATGATTTCGATTTGTTTGAGCAATTAGACACGTTGGAAAGTAGAATGGTCAATGCCGTTCGTAAAATCGCCGATCTTAAACGCATTGCAGGACATGAAGCTTATAGTTTTGCCTTGAGTGTGTACAAAAATTACGATGCTGCCAATCAAGCAGGCATACCAGGCGCTAAAGAAAGCTATGAGCGACTGAGTGAGCGGTTTAATGGGCAGGG
>Ga0209345_10004482_pt1 | contig 13476 bp, 9 predicted proteins | sample Cruoilmetagenom7_FD_187294 | JGI IMG/M metagenome (GOLD analysis project Ga0209345, IMG submission 187294) | Oil polluted marine microbial communities from Coal Oil Point, Santa Barbara, California, USA - Sample 7 (SPAdes) (version 2) | ecosystem: Environmental > Aquatic > Marine > Oil seeps ...
TATCAGAAATTTTGAAACTCATTTGAATTATGCCTTTAAGCCATTGCCAGGGGGACTATTCGTTTACTTCTTATGAACTACTTTGTCATAAGGTATTTGTTCTTCGTGTAATAGCGGCTTATCTGTAGATAGGGGTCTGCGACAAGGCTTTACGTATAATAAGTAACCGAATAGCCCCCCCGACAATTTGTAGCTCATAATTGAGTTTCAAAATTTCTGATATATGGAAATCTATATATGCAGGCGTATAGGAAAGATCAGTAAAATGGGACGCTTCAAACCGAACCGATTATTATGGATACACTTATTCTACCTGGCCATGGGTATTTTGCTCTGTAGCGGCCAAGGCTGGGCAGATCAGCAATCCCTTGATCCGGCAATTCAGGAGGATGTCTTGGAACTCAGTCTGGAGGATCTTCTCGATATTGAGGTCACATCAGTATCGAAAAAGGCCCAGTCTTTGTCCGACACTGCGGCTGCAATATTCGTTATTACCAACGACGATCTGAGGCGTTCAGGTGTTACTAACATTCCCGACGCCCTGCGCATGGTGCCTGGTCTTAATGTGGCGCGTATTGATTCGAACAAATGGGCGGTCACCTCCCGTGGGTTCAATAGCCGCTTCGCTAACAAGCTCCTGGTGCTCATCGATGGCCGCAGCGTCTACACCCCCACCTTTTCCGGTGTTTACTGGGAGGTGCAGGACGTGCTGTTGGAAGACATAGAACGCATAGAAGTCATCCGCGGGCCAGGAGCCACTCTCTGGGGGTCGAACGCGGTCAACGGGGTCATTAACATCATCACAAAGCATGCAGCCGACACCCAAGGCGGACTGATGACCCTGGGCGCAGGTACTGAGGAGAGAGGGTTCGGTGCTGTTCGCTATGGTGTGGTCTTGGGGGAAGGCACCTACGGGCGTGTTTACGCCAAGGGCTTTAAACGGGATGAGTTTATTGATAGTGCGGGGGATAACGCAGGAGACGAATGGGATGTGCTGCGCAGCGGATTCCGCGTGGACTCTTGGCTATCCGACCGCAATGCGTTGACTGTGCAGGGGGATGTCTATAAGGGTAATATCAGCCAGACATTAGAACTGCCAACTTTGACTGCTCCCTTCTCGCAGACCATCAAAGATAAAGTGGACATCTCGGGCCGGAACCTGGTTGCACGATGGCATCATGTGCTGTCCCCCACATCCGAGTGTACGTTACAGTTGTATTACGACATGAGTGATCGCGATGAGGCATTCGAGCGGGAGGTCAGGGACACCTTTGACATAGACCTTCAACACCGGTTTGCACTCGGAGAACAACATGACATCATCTGGGGGCTTGGATATCGGTATACCAGTGACGACTTCACCAATTCTTCGATGCTTAGCATTGATCCTGACAACAGCAACGAAGATCTTTTCAGTGCATTTGTGCAGGATGAGGTTACGTTCATGGATGACCGGCTGTGGCTGACGCTGGGGTTGAAGCTCGAACATAACGACTACACCGGATTCGAGATCCAGCCGAACGTGCGGCTGTTTTGGGCTGCCAACCCGCTTCATAAGTTATGGGCGGCAATTTCACGGGCAGTGCGAACACCGTCCCGTTCAGAGCATGATTTAAGGGTACTCAACACCGTATTGCAGCCCTTCAGCGCTGACAACCCCAGCCACATCCCTATAGCGGTGACCGTTCTGGGCGATTCGGATTACCACTCTGAGGAGCTACTGGCATACGAGTTGGGCTATAGGATCGTGCCTGCCAGATCCCTATCAATGGACCTTACAGCCTTCTATAACGATTACGACGATCTTCGTAGCGTCCAATTTTGCGAACGATCATTCCAGGCCGAATACCTAGACCAACCGCTAGACCAACGACTAAAGTTCAACAATGAAATAAAGGGAAAGACCTACGGGATCGAGCTGGCATCGGTGTGGCAAGCTGCTGAGTGGTTGCGTTACGATCTTGCTTACAGCCACCTCCGGATTCGCATGGACTCACGCGATGAAATCGACAAATTACAATATAATGACGGGCCGCTACACCAGGTATCCTTACGTTCAGCCGTGAACTTCGGAAAAAACCTGGACCTGAACCTCTGTTTGCGTTATGTGGACGTGGTCAGTGCGATCAATGGCAGAAGGATGTCACGATTTGATATTGACGGCTATTTCACGTTTGATGTTTGCCTGGCATGGCGGCCCAGCGATAATGTTGAACTTTCCCTCGCAGGACATAATCTGGCTGACGGGGAGTACCTGGAATACGTGCAGGATAACTTCACCTTGCCCACTCAGATCGAACGCAGTGTGTACGGGAAACTAACATGGCGCTTCTGATGCGGTTTAAAGGTGCTAGGTACTAGGTGCTAGGTGCTAGGTGTTGGTTTATTGTAATTTTTCAAATAGATACCCTACATTTAATATATCAGAAATTTTGAAACTCATTTGAATTATGCCTTTAAGCCATTGCCAGGGGGACTATTCGTTTACTTCTTATGAACTACTTTGTCATAAGGTATTTGTTCTTCGTGTAAATAGTGGCTTATCTGTAGATAGGGGTCTGCGACAAGGCTTTACGTATAATAAGTAACCGAATAGCCCCCCCGACAATTTGTAGTTCATAATTGAGTTTCAAAATTTCTGATATATGGAAATCTATATATGCAGGCGTATAGGAAAGATCAGTAAAATGGAACGCTTCGAACCGATACGATTATTACGGACACACTTACTTTACCTGGCCATGGGTATTTTGCTCTGTAGCGGCCAAGGCTGGGCAGATCAGCCATCGCTCGGTCCAACGACTCAGGAGGAGGTATTGGAACTTAGTCTGGAGGATCTCCTCAATGTTGAGGTCACATCAGTATCGAAAAAGGCCCAGTCGCTGTCCGACGCAGCGGCTGCAATTTTCGTAATCACCAAAGACGATCTGAGACGATCAGGTGTTACGAACATCCCCGACGCCTTGCGTATGGTGCCCGGTCTTAATATAGCGCGTATCGATTCGAACAAATGGGCAGATGGCTCCCGTGGTTTCAGTGGCCTCTATGCATACAAACTCCTGGTGCTTATCGATGGTCGCAGCGTTCAATCCGCCTTGTTTTCCGGCGTTCAATGGGAGGTCCAGGACGTTATGCTGGAAGATGTCGAACGGATCGAGGTCATCCGTGGGCCAGGCGCCACACTCTGGGGCACTAACGCTGTCAGCGGGGTGATAAACATCATCACCAAGCACACGGCTGAAACCCAGGGCAGCCTCCTGACCCTTGGCGCCGGCTCTGAGGAGCGCGGATTCGGTGGTGTGCGTTATGGTATGGTTCTGGGGGAAAGCACATACGGACGCGTTTACTTCAAGGGCCTTAAGCGAGATGAGTTCGTCCATAGAAGAGGGGGTTATGCCGGGGATGACTGGGATATGCTGCGCAGCGGATTCCGCGTGGACTCCCGGCTATCCGACTGCAATGCGATGACCATACAGGGGGATATATACAAGGGTAATATCAGCCAGACACTTGAGCTGGCAACGGTTGCTGCGCCCTTCTCATATACCATCCACGATAAGGCCGACGTCTCTGGCCGGAACCTGGTCGCACGATGGCAACACACGCTGTCTTCCACCTCGGAATTCACCATACAGGCATACTACGACATGAGTGACCGCGATGAGGCCTTTGAACGGGAGGTCAGGGATACCTTTGACATAGACCTTCAACACCGGTTTGCACTCGGAGAACGACACGACATCATCTGGGGGCTTGAATATCAGTATACCAGTGACGACATCACAAACTCCCCGATCATGACCTTTGATCCGGACAGCAGCAGCGATAATCTTTTCGGCGCTTTTATGCAGGACGAGATCACGCTCATGGAAGACCGGCTGTGGCTTACGCTGGGTTCGAAGTTTGAACGCAACCATTTCACCGATAGCAAGATCGAAATCCAGCCGAACGTCCGGCTGTTGTGGGCACCCCATAGAAAGCATAGGTTCTGGACTGCCATTTCCAAGGCAGTGCGGACATCTTCTCGTGCGGAGAATGATATATGGTTGTTCAACATCGTAGTACCGCCCTTCAGCTTATACAACGACAGCTATTTCCCCTTGGCCATCACCATTGTGGGTGACTCGGATTGCGATTCAACGGACTTGTGGGCCTACGAGTTGGGCTACAGGGTCTTACCTGCCATAAGACTGTCCCTGGACCTTGCCGCCTTCTATCATGCCTACGACGGTCTTCGTACCCTTGAAAAAGGCGCCTCTTCATCCCAGGACACACACATAGAGCAACAGTTAATGTTTGCCAACAACCTGAAGGGCGAGGCTTATGGGGCCGAGTTGACAACAGTGTGGCAAGCCTTTGACTGGTGGCGCTTAGACCTGGCCTACAGCTACCTCAACACTCACATAGATATACGAAGTATACTGGACAAACTACAGAATACTGACGGACCGCGACACCAAGTGTCCCTGCGTTCAGCCATAAACATCAGAAAAGAGGTGGACCTGGATATCTGGCTCCGTTATGTTGACGAGGTCAAGGTGGTCAATAGCAGGGATTTGTCGCGATTGAAGATTGACGGCTATATCACGCTTGACGTTCGCCTGGCATGGCGACCATGCGATAATGTTGAAATTTCCCTCGTGGGACAGAACCTTGTGGATGATGAACACATGGAATACGTGCAGGTGAACTTCACCTTGCCCACCCAGATCGAACGCAGTGTATATGGGAAACTAACATGGCGCTTCTGATGCGGTTTGGACTTAACAGCATGGTTAAAAACCTTATCCAAATGCTTATACGGGTTGGCGTGCTTACGCTGTGTCTCATGATTGGCGTAGGGCCGTTTACAGACGTGCGCGCTGATACGGTTGGAGAATACACAGTAAAGGCCGCACTGGTACTCAATCTTGCCAGGTTTACGGACTGGCCCGCCGATGCCTTTGCCGATTCCAAGGACGCCATAGTTCTATATATTGTAGGGGATGATGCAGCCGGGGATGCTTTTGCGAGTATCGAAGGCAGGAGTATAGGTGGACGGAGACTTGTCATAAAAAGGATGCGCCGTACGCGACAACTTAAGGGCTGCCACCTGCTCTTTGTCGGAGGCTCGGACAGAAGCCGGTTACCAAAGCTCTTTGCAGCCGTCGATGGGCGACCTGTGTTGACCATCGGTGAAATGAAAGGTTTTGCCGGGTCCGGGGGCATTGTCAACCTCATCAAAAAAGGAAGTAAAATACGCCTTCAAGTCAACCTCGGCAATGCTCAGCGCGCAGGGTTGAAAATAAGTTCCCGCATACTAAAATTGGCGACCATCGTTAATGGATCGCAAGGGGAGGAGCGCAAGTGATGTGGAAGTTACAAAATATCAAGATTCGGACCAAACTCATGCTGATCATGGGTCTGACCGCCGGAGTAGCCTTGCTTTTAGCTACGTCGGCAATGGTGGTGAATGAGTATATAAGCGCACGACGCACAGTCGCTGAAGAGTTATCTTCCCTGGCGGATGTGGTCGGCTGGAACAGTGCAGCGGCTCTCGCATTCAACGATACGAAAGCGGCAAGAGAGACGCTGGCTGCTTCAGGAGTCAGGCCCGGAATTATGGCGGCATTCCTCTATGACAACAAGGGGGAAGTCTTCGGTGAATACATCACAAGTAAAACGAACTATGACAAACTTGGCATTGAAATCGTGAAAACAATTTCCGATCCCCGTTCCCTTCTCCATATGTTGTCCGACGGTCGTGAAGTTATAAAATATGATCATCACGGGCATCTGCATCTTATTAAGCCGGTTGTCTTGGAAGGTGAGCAGATCGGTGTGATTCACCTGGTTGATGATATGAAAAAAATAGAAAACATACTAAAAGATTATTACCTCATCATGGCGCTGATCGTATTGGTTTCCATGGGCGCGGTTATATTCCTCTCCTCCAGATTGCAACGCATATTCTCCGTCCCCGTGCGAAAACTGATAGATGCCATGAAGTCCGTTTCCCTTGCAAAGGATTATTCTACCCGGGTCGAGAAGATCAGTCGTGATGAGTTTGGTGAACTAGTTGATGTATTCAACGAAATGCTCGTCGAGATTCAGCAGCGTGACACACAGCTTGCAAACCACCGCCGGCACCTAGAACAGCAGGTGGACGAACGCACCTCCGAACTGTCCGACAAAAATAAGGAGCTAGAGGTTGCAATGGCCCAAGCACTGGAGGCGAAGGAGGCTGCTGAAGCGGCCAGCCTCGCAAAGAGCGAGTTTCTGGCCACTATGAGCCATGAAATCCGCACCCCCATGAACGGGGTCTTAGGCATGACGGAATTATTGTTGGCCACAGATTTAGACGACAAACAGCAGAGGTTCGCCGGAACCATCATCCGTTCCGGTGAATCCTTGCTGGGCATCATCAACGAGATCCTGGACTTTTCAAAGATCGAGGCCGCTCAGTTGGAGCTGGAAAATATCAACTTTGATCTACGAGAACTGTTGGAGGAAACAACGGAGCTACTTGCAGAACGGGCACACAGCAAGGGACTGGACCTGACCCCGGTGCTGCCCATTGAGCTTCCTGTTGCGTTACAGGGCGACTCAAACCGCCTCCGGCAAATACTGGTAAACCTGGTGAGCAACGCCATCAAATTCACCGATACAGGTGAAGTGGTGGTACGCGTGGAACTGCTTTCGCAGACAGCCGATGAGGTTCACCTGCGGTTCAATGTTGCAGATACCGGTATCGGCATTGAATCTGAAAACCATGCACGGATATTCGAGGCCTTTTCCCAGGCAGACGGTTCCACTACCCGCAAGTACGGCGGAACAGGCCTGGGTCTGGCCATCTCCTGCCAGTTGGTGGAACTGTTTGGCGGCGAGATGGGTGTGAACAGTGAACCCGGAAACGGGTCCACATTCTGGTTTACTATCCGCCTGGCACGTCAAACCCATGGGACACCCGATACTACATACCCTCGGCAAGACCTGCTCGGAATGCGGGTGTTGGTAGTGGATGATAACGGCACCAATCGGGAGATACTCCACAATCAGGTAATCGCCTGGGGGATGCATAGCGGTATGGCGAAAAATGGCAGCCAAGCGCTGGAGATGCTGCGCATGTCCGCCGAAAGGGGCAATGCCTACGATCTAGCCTTGCTTGACTGGCATATGCCTGGTATGGATGGCATAGAACTCGCACACAGGCTGCGTAAGGACCCTATGATACCTGAAACACGTTTAGTTATGCTAAGCTCAGCCGGTTTCGATGAAGAAACAACCAGAGCAATGGATGTGGGGATCGATCTCCACCTTAACAAACCGGTACGACAATCCCTGCTCTATGACTGTTTACTAAAGGTCATGGGCGCACCGTCAGCCAGGGGTGAGCAGAAACCTGACAACATGCCGACAGGGGAAACTGGACCTAAATTTGACGCCTACATCTTACTGGCTGAAGACAACCCGGTTAATCAGGAGGTAACGCTTAGCATGTTGGAGCTACTTGGGTGCCGGGTGAACATCGTCGAGAGTGGGCTTCAGGCGGTTAACGAGTTTTCCAAGAACAGCTACGACTTGGTGTTAATGGACTGCCATATGCCTGAGATGGACGGCTTCGATGCAACAAGAGAAATCCGCCGTAGGGAAGAGGTGAATGGTAAGGGCCGGCATATCCCGGTCATCGCACTGACGGCAAATGTTCTAAAGGGCGTACAAGAAGAATGTCAAACCGCCGGCATGGACGACTATCTGGCTAAGCCATTTACCAAAGACCAGTTACAGACGGTAATATTGCGGTGGATAAATCAGCAAGAAGAATCTGCAGGGTCAAAGGCAATGGCGAACTCAACGGAGCAGGAAGAACATACACAAGGAGAACCGACGCTGGAAAAGGAGAGGCTGGACAATATCCGGGCTCTGCAAAGACCAGACGCACCTAATATCCTGGGCAAGATCATCAACCTTTACTTAAAGAATACCCCAGGGCTTATGCAGTCCATACACGAGTCTATAGAACAGGGCGAAAGCAAATGTCTCCAGGAGGCTGCCCATAGCCTTAAATCCAGCAGCGGCAATCTGGGCGCTGTTAAGCTGGCAGAGGTGTGCAAAGAGTTGGAGAAAATGGGGCGGGAAGGGCGTGCAGGTTCGGCCGTTGCCTTACTTGACAGCATTGAAGCTGAATATGAGCTAGTGCAAACGGCTTTAAAACAAGAGCTATAGAAGGAGTAACTCAATGTACGATGGTCAACAGCACCGACAAAGATCCGTAGTCCTAATCGTTGATGACGACATGGCGTTGCGCCTGTTGATGCGTGAATCGCTGGAGCAAGCTGGTCTCATCGTGGAAGAGGCAGAAAACGGTTTTGAAGCCTTATCTACTTTTGAAGACATGCACCCCGCCTTGGTATTGCTGGACGTGAAGATGCCTAAGATGGACGGCTTTACAGCCTGTTCGAAGCTACGGCAATTGCCTGGCGGGGAGGACACACCGGTGGTAATGGTTACAGGCCTCGACGATTTTGAGTCGATCCAGCATGCCTATGACGTAGGAGCAACAGATTTTATCACCAAGCCGATCAACTGGCCGATCCTTAACCATCGGGTGCGCTATCTGCTGCGAGCCAGGGATGCGTTTCAGGCTTTACGCCGGAGTGAAGCCAAGTTGTCTCAAGCCCAACGCGTTGCCCGTCTTGGAAACTGGGACTGGAACCTCGTAACCAATGAATTCTACTCGTCTGATGAGATCTACCGTATCCTCGGTCTTGAGTCGCAGACTTTTAATGCAACCTACGAGAATTTCTTAAGCTTAGTGCATCCGGAAGATATGGCGTACGTTACAAAAGCAGTTGATGAAGCTTTGCATAAAAAAAAGCCATACAGTGTCGACCACCGGATTATTCGGATGGACGGAACTGAGCTAACGGTTTACGGGCAGGGCGAAGTGATTCCCGACAAAAGTGGTAAGCCCTTGAGCATGCATGGTACCTTGCAAGATATAACAGAGCGCAAAAACACCGAAGAGAAGATCCGGTTCCTTGCCTACTACGATGTCTTAACCGGCTTGCCCAACAGGAAACTGTTCAAAAAACATGCTATCAGTGCACTTCGTATCGCACAACTCGAGGGAACAAAGGTGGCCCTGATATGCCTTGACCTCGATCGGTTCAAACGCATCAATGACACACTTGGACACAAGGCCGGCGATGATCTGTTAAAGATAATCGCCAAACAGATAACAAACAGCATCCGTGATTCGGATGTCGTTGCCAAGGTGGAAGCAGAAGGATGGGGGGAGGCATCCTTGTCACGACTGGGTGGAGATGAATTCACAGTACTGCTCACCGGACTGACCCAGGTGGATCATGCTGCCAAAGTGGCAAAACGCATCCAGGAGAATCTGTCTACGCCAGTGAAGGTCGAGGGTCAGGAATTTTTCGTCACTGCTAGCATGGGGATTGCGATATACCCTATGGATGGCGAGGATATTGAAACGCTGTTAAAAAATGCAGACACGGCTGTGTATCACGCAAAGGATGAGGGTGGAAACAACTTTCAATTCTACGCTAAGTATATGAACTCTCGCATATTGGAAAAGCTCAGCATGGAGACCAAGCTGAAGAAAGCTCTGGAGCAAGACGAGCTGGTGCTGTTTTACCAGCCGCAGGTAGAAGCCGGGACCGGTAAGATTGTAGGCCTGGAGGCGTTAATACGCTGGGAACATCCGGATATGGGGCTGATCCTCCCTGGAAAGTTCATCCCACTAGCGGAAGAGACCGGACTGATTATTCCCATCGGGGAATGGGTGTTGCAAACTGCCTGTACGCAGGCGCTAACCTGGCAACAGGCCGGTTTCATCCCACTGCGCATGGGTGTAAATCTGTCCGGTCACCAGTTCAGGAAACAGGATATTGTCAAGTCCGTGCAGCAGATTTTGGATGCCACACATCTGGATCCGCAGTACCTGGAACTGGAACTCACCGAAAGCGTCCTGATGAGCGATGCGGAAGATACCATATCTAAACTACAGAGATTGAAAGAGACAGGATTGAAGCTGTCGGTTGACGATTTCGGCACCGGCTATTCCTCAATGAGCTACTTAAAACGCTTTCCACTCGATACTCTAAAGATAGACCGCTGTTTCATAAAGGACATCATGACCGACTCCAATGACGCAGCCATCACCAAGGCAATCATCGCCCTGGCGAAGAGTCTGGGTATGACCACGATTGCTGAAGGTGTAGAGACGGAAGAGCAGTTGACGTTCCTTCGTCAGCAGGGCTGTGACCAGATTCAAGGTTATCTCATCAGCCGACCAGTGCCTGCCGAAAAGATCGTATCACTCCTCAAAACAGGCAGGTTTTGTGAAGGCCCATTATCAATTTGTTTAGAATTTGTCAAAAGAGTGTCTCCTTTACTCAGGGCTTAGTTATACTCTTACAGTAATCAACCAGTGGACACTTATCTTCCAATACTTTTTAAGTCCTTGTCCAAGCATGGATACCAAACCACAAACATAATGCCTTTTTTCTTTAGGGGTTGCGGCGCACTCCTCTGCCAATTCAGAAGCTTCTTTTTCCTGGGTTTCATCCTCTGCAACTGCTTCACATTCCTGTTTAAACGATAGTAACTGCTACGTCCATCAGGAAACCTGGCTTATGTGACACTTGATACAGGGGGAGTTGATGTTATTGTCACAGCACCATCAAGTAGCCAATATCATCAAGTCATTGATCACATTAACGCCGGACCATTTAACGGAATTCATGATGTTGCAATATCATTAGACGGTCGATTCACGTATGTGACTGTAGGCATGACTGGTGCAAATCAGCTTTATATGGTGGATAGCGAACCATTTTCAGCTACCTTTAACACATTGATCAAAAATATAACAGTTGGGGATAATCCTGTTGGAGTAGCTGTCAGACCAATGATGATAGACTGTGCTCCTGAAAATATCTGTAAGGGAGACTTTGACGGAGACGGTGATGTGGATAGCAGCGATCTTGCCGTATTTGCGGCAGAGTTCGGGAGAACCGACTGTCCGTAGAGCAGGAAACTGAAGATGGCATTATGCCTTGACAAGGCAGGGTTGAGGTCAGTCCTTGACATTTGGAGGGAAGAGGGAGGGAAGAGAGAGGGAAGAGGGGTCACATCTCAATAATTAACTATCCAGATTATGCACAAAGGCCATCGCCTAAACACCGCATCCACGCCGACCCGCTGGCAGCAAGGTCGCCTTGAAGCTAAAGGCAGAGTTGCCAGCGGGCCGGTGATGCGGGCGATAGCCGTCGCTTCGCTTTCGGCCATATCGGGGGCGGGTGAGGAGCACGTTAGTTGCATATTGAAGCAACTTTCTCATTCAAAAAAACGCTTGACCAGTATATACTATAAATATACAATATTAAAGTATGGAAAATGATTTTGGACAATTTGCCGGATTTCAATGGGACGAAGGCAATAAAAACAAAAATTTAATCAAACACCAAGTTGAAAATTGGAAATGTGAACAGGTCTTTTTTAATGAGCCGTTAATTGTTCTTGATGATCCAAAACACTCACTCAACGAAAAACGGTGGGCGGCATTTGGTATGACTGACATGGGGCGTTATCTTGTCATCATTTTTAATAAAAGAGGCAAATTGCTTAGAGTAATTTCCGCAAGGGATATGAACCGGAAGGAGAGTCGATTTTATGAAAAAAATGGATAACCTTATTCCAAAATTTAAAAGTGAGGACGAAGAACGAGAATTTTGGGCTACTCATTCACCTCTTGATTACTTTGATTCAAGAAATATAAAGAGAATTTCATTCCATAACTTGAAGCCTTCTCTTAAATCAATTTCTATCCGGCTTCCAGAAGATATGATAGCGGAACTGAAAACTTTGGCTAATAAAAAAGATGTCCCTTATCAGAGTTTGGTAAAAATCTATCTGGCCAGACAAATTGCGCTTGAACGTGGTTCGCTGAGTGCTTTTATCAAAAAAAGTAAAGGGGGAACTAGGGTCCCATCTTAATAATTAACTATTCCATTTTTGCCAAGTCCATCGCCTAACCACCGCAATCACTCCGACCCGCTGGCAGCAAGGTCGCCTTGAAGCTAAAGGCAGAGTTGCCAGCGGGCCGGTGATGCGGGCGATTCGGCAACCAAAAAAGCCACAAATGGTGCCTTGCATTGAACAACTCAAAAATCTTGTTGGATTAAACTTCTAAGGAGGAAAACAATGAGCAAAAAGCAAATTACAGGCATTGGTATTGCTATGCTTTTAATCGCCATTTATTTTGGGATTAAAATGTACGCCTCAAACGTAGCAGAAGGAAAAGTGAACGAAGCTATAGCAAAAGCTGCGAACTTTGCCGATATTGATTACAAAAAAGTCAGTGTTGACTTACTTGGGATGGATGTAAGAATTTCTGGCATTATTGTTTCCCCTGCTTATGCAAAGGAAAAATTTAAAATTGATGAAATTATTATTCATGACATTGACGATAAGTCAGATATACCCGCATTTTTATCTATGACATGCAACGGAATAGAGCTGAATATACAAGACCTCGGTGAAAATGCAAAACAGCTCCGTGAATTAGGATACAATGATAAGATGATGGTCAACCTAAGTGCCAACTATGTGTATAACAAAGAGAAAAAAGAAATAAATATTAAAAAAATAGGTATCGGGGCAGATGAAGCAGGAGAAGTTAGTGTCAGTTTCCGCTTGGGCAACATCTCTCTTGAGCCAGAAGAAATAGTTGGCCTACTTTTTAGCTTTCCACAAATCATTTTCCACGAAGCAAAAGTTGAATATGATGACGATTCATTGGCTGAACGTCTTATGAAACTTGGTGCTGAAGAACAACAAGTAAATGTTGAAGATTTCAAAAAGTCCCTAATTCAAGATGTCGAAAAAGAAATTGCAAAAGAAAAAGACGATTTTACCAAAAAAGCGTTGAGTGAGATTAATAAATTTCTTGAAGATCCTGAGAAATTTTCTGTTTCGGCTTCTCCCTTAAAACCACAACCTTTCGGTAAAATTATGCGTATTAATAAGCCGCAAGATATTATTAAGTTGCTTAATATTCAAATAAAATCATAGAAATATTTGCCGAACCAGGCGCTCGAGATGGACTGGGCAAAGCCGTGCCGTTTTTGGAAGGTAGTATTTGACCGATAGTTTTTACTTTTATCATATAGATTTCCAGATATTAAATTTCACAAGGCCAGAGGGAGGAAACCGAGTAAGTCGTACATTGTAGTACGTCGTCGAGGGTTCCGACCGATAACGCAGTGAAATTTAATATCTGGAAATCTATAGTTTTTCGGTTATCGTTGCCCATCCACTCAGCTTTACGTTCCAGGCGGCTGCGCCGCCTGGAATCGCGGTGCTGACTACGTCAAGCTCCTTGCCCCGGCGCTTGCGCCGGAACAAGGAGCTTGACCAGACACCGTGAACCTTACAATCAAGCTACGCTTGCTTGTAAGGCCCCCGGTG
>Ga0209345_10004483_pt1 | contig 13468 bp, 23 predicted proteins | sample Cruoilmetagenom7_FD_187294 | JGI IMG/M metagenome (GOLD analysis project Ga0209345, IMG submission 187294) | Oil polluted marine microbial communities from Coal Oil Point, Santa Barbara, California, USA - Sample 7 (SPAdes) (version 2) | ecosystem: Environmental > Aquatic > Marine > Oil seeps ...
GCGCTTCTGCGCTCCCCCGGACCGTTCGATCAGAACGGGATTTCTTCGTCGACGGCCTCGTCGGACTTCTCGGCGGCGTTCGCCTCGGACGGCTCACCTTCGGAGACGCCGTCCTCGGCACCGGTCTCGGCTGCGGCCTCGGGCGCATCTTCACGGACGGTCTTGTCCTTGAAGTAGACGACCTTCATCTGGTCCACCGAGTAGGTGCCGCCGTTCTCGTTGGTGCGCTGCACCTGCTCGATCGGTCCCTTGAACCAGATCTGGGCCCCTTCACCGGCGGCGACCATCTGGTCGATCGTCTTGTCGGTGAAGGCGAAGGCCACCTGCTCGAACTTCTTGCAGTCAACGGTCATGACGGCGTAGCGGCCCTTGCGGCCCTGCTTGACGGAGAGCGACTTGATGGTGCCGAAGCGCTGCGGCCAGGGGGCGGTCGCGCCCTTGGAAGTTTCGTTCTGGGCGGCGGTGTTTTCGTTCGTCATGCTGATCTTCTCTCTTCTCTGATTTTTCTCTCGAGGCTGATCGTTCAGCCCTCTCACATCAATGAGAGAGGGCTGTGCGTTCGGCCTTCTTCGGCCCCTCGGGGCCCTTTTTCTGCTTCAGCTGGCTGACATCTCGGGTGATCAGACATCCTCGATAGAGATGAACCGATCGGGGTCGATCGCGGGGTCTGTGTCGCGTCCGAAATACTCGGGATCGTTTTCGAGCTTCCGTGCGATCTGATCTTCGGTCATGTCCGCCACGAGGGCGTCCTCGACCGAGATGGTATTGGTGATCGTCGTGATCGTGGTGATGATCTTCATGAGGTCAGCCTTTCGCCTCGGTTGCTCGCAGGGACTGGGTCAGTCCCCGATGAGGGTGGGGTCAAAGCCGTCCTTGCGCAGCCCCGAAAGCAGGTCGTTGCGATACTGGTGGATGGCGATGAGCTCGCCCGACGCGGTGCGGGCGTGCCAGCGCTGGCTTTCACCCTCGCGGCGCAGCTCGACTGGTTCGCCAGACTCCTTTGGGCGGCGATTGGCGTAGATGGGATTGCGCATGCGAGCCTCCTGTCGGTCGTTGGGGGAGCCTGGCTACTCGCGGAGCGCGAGACTGGCGATCTCGAGGGCGATCTGGCGCAGCGCCTCGATGTCGGATTCGCTGGAGGCTCGTGCGCGGAGCGCCTCGATCTGCTCGTCGCGTTCCTGGGCTGCGATGCCGTGGGCGGGGCAGTTCGGATCTTCGGCGATGAACGGACCACCGACCTGGAAACATTTGCAACTCATGGGGGAGGCTCCTTCAGGCAGCCCGTCTGCGGGTGTGGGTGTCGCGGGTGTCGATCTCGAGCAGGGCGTCGAGCAGACGATCGACGGCGGGGCCGGGTTCCTGGTCGTCAGGAACGACCGCGAGGGGATTGCGGCCGTGCTGATCAGTGATCAGCGTGCCGATCCAGGACTGGCCAGACCTGACGATGAGCGAGAGGCGAACGGTTTGGCTCTGTCGGGACATCATGACCTTGAGGCGCCAGGGTCCAAGGAGGCTCGTCTCCTTGTAGAAGTGCGGCACCCGGCGGAAGTCCCGGTAGAAGACATCCATCGCGCTGTCGGCGATCAGCCCTTCGCGCAGGATGCGGAGGGTGCTGCGGCGCCGGCCCAGCGCCCGCGCGATCCTGCGCTGACGCGAGCGGCCCACCCAGCGGGATATCAGGTGTATCAGCATCGGACGCCTCCCTCACATGTCTGTCTGTCTTTCCGGGCTGGCCCGGGCCGGCCCTCCGACGGGTGCGCGGCTCAGGCTGCGAAGACCTGCCGGCGGGCGTCCTCGCGCGACTGCGCACGGGCAGCGCGAGCTTCGATCGCGTCTTCCAGCGTAAGCAGGCTCGCGCCGCCGCGGCTGTGGACCAGCTCGACCTCGGTGGTCGGGATCGTGTTGCGGTGCTCAAGCCTCTCGCCCCAGAACTTGCGGGCCTCGTCGTCGAGTTCGTTCGCGTCATAGGCGCGGGCGATGTCGACCAGCGGCTGAGCCGCTGCGTCCATCTGGCGAACATCGCCGCTGGCGAGCGCCGCGCGGGCAGCGAAGGCATGTGCGAGGGTCAGCAGCTCGCGACCGCCGCGACCGGCGTAGAGCTCGGCCTGGTCGACATCGACCGGGCGGGAGATGCGGTAGTCGTCGAGACGGTCGGCCTCGTAGGCGTCGGCGATCGCGGCAAGCGGGCGAAGGGCTTCGGTCAGGGGCTTGATCTGAATGCTGGTCATCATCGTCATCCTTTTATCGCGTGCGCCGCCGTGGCGGTCATCTCACCAATGAGATGGTTGGCTCGGCGGCCGTGCGCATCTGCGCAGCCCGGTCAGGCCGCGACCGGCAGGAGGGCATGTTCTTGCCTGAGGGCGCGGCAGAGCGACCGGGTCGTCTGCGACGCGGGAACCCCCGTCGTGGACTCGAGCCGGATCTCATCGATGCCAAGACGAGGCAGCCGTGCAAACCGATACTCCACCATTTCGGGGCAGACGGGGATGACGTCGGAAAAGCCAAGACAGCCCGTCGCCTCGAACAGGCCATGCCAGTCGGAGCGGATGAGAGCCAGGTCCCTGGCGCCGCGGCCGGGCTGGCCCTTGCCGTAGGCCGAAATGTCGGCGGACCCGGTCTCCGGGACAATCTGGTCCGGCGACAGGGAGGAGGCGTCGATCCTGATCAGGACGGGCTCCGTGCCCGGATGACCGGGCATGAGGCTCTGCGCCAGGCGTGCATAGAAGAGGGCGGTCTCGGGATCGCGGGTCAGGCAGGTGTGCCCGACCTGGGTCCTGGCGGGAATGAGACCCTCCGCAAGGATGTCGGGGAGGAGCTCGAGGCGCGTCCCGTGCCAGAGGGTGCCGACCAGGGGACGATGTCCCGAGCCCGCCGCGCCCAGGGAAAGGCAGGTCTCGACGGCGGCGAAGCTCTCGTGGTTGACGTGCATGGACTTTCTCCCGCTTTCCACACGACCGGTGCCGCGCGACTGAGTTCTCACCAATGAGAACTCGGGCGGGCGGTTCCGCCGCTCGCGTCGTTCCTTGCCCCGCAGGGACTTGAAAATGGCCGGCGCGCCCCTGAGGGCGACCGGCCTGAATGCACTGGAGGGGTCAAACGGCGGTGGTCTCGTGGTCCAGGTCGGCCGCGAGGTCGGCAGCCGTATTTCGGCGCTCCAGCACCGGGTCGGCGCCCTCGAGGATGACGTCCGAGAGGTTCGTGATCCGCCCGGGGTGCTCTGCGGCGAAGCCCACCGTCTCGTGGCGCTTCACCAGGGCTCCTGGCGCCGGCCGGTGCCGTGGCGGGATTCGGTCGAGCTCCGAGGCGCTCAGCGGGCGTTCGATGAGCTGGCGGCGCAGAAGCGTGCCGTTCATCGAGGGTTTCGGCTGGTCGGAAAGGCGAATGCCTTTCCCGGCCAGCATCTGAACGACCTCCCGGTTGCCCCGGTTCTGGAGCTGGCGATGCGAGAAATGCGCCGAGGCGAGCTGCCGGATGCCGTTGCGCCGGGCGTCCTGCCCGCGCCATGCGATGGCGGCGACCGCTTCGGCGGGATCGGCCATGTCGACAACGCGTGCATCGAAGTGAGGCATGCGCTCGGTCCAGTCGGCAAGGCCGTCCGGATCGCGGAGTAGCGCATGCATGAAGGCCGAGGTAGCCATGCCGGCGAGGATCGAGCAAAGCTTCTGCGGCTTGCCGCCGAAGAAGTGCTCGCCCGGGGTGCCATCCTCCTGGATGGCCGGCGCCCAGAGAACCGAGATCTCGTCGGACTGAACGTAGACCACGGCCGCATGAGCCTCCTCAAGGATGTGCGAGGCGGTCAACAGCATCGCACGGGTCATGCGCGCATCGAAGGGGCGCTGCATGTCGCGCGTGAAGCGCGAGAACCCACGTCCGTCGATGCGGGCGTAGATGGCGTGGTCGTGCGGAATTGCGGCGCCGGCCGAGGCGCGCTCGAGCGCTTTCATCCGGTCTCCGGTCGGATCGTGCATGGAAGAACTCCTCAAGGAATATCGGGCAGGAAGCGGGAGGGATATCGATCCGACAGGCCGGACGCGAAAATCGCCAGCGCCCTTTGAGGCGACCGGCGACAAGGATCAGTGCTCGATGAGGATCATCGAGAAGCCCTTGCGGGCGAGGTCTGCCATCTCGGCGACATAGCCTTGCGTGGTCTGACAGGTGGTCTGGAAGACCCCTTCCTCGATCTGGCTCTGCCAGATGGCCGTCATCTGCTCGGCCTGGGGCGGGGTCAGCATTGCGCCACCCGCCTCGCCGGCGCCGATCGCGCCCGGGTGGCGCTCGGCCACGTCGGCCAGCAGGCCGCGCGTGGTCGCTGAGATCGAGCTGAAGGGAAGCTGCTGCATCTCGGGATGCAGGGCTGCGGGATTGCGCGAGGTCTTGATCATCAGCGCGGAAAGTTCTTGCGGCACGTGCGTGCTCCTTTTTTCTGCGCCGGTCAGGCGGCGCTACGCAGGGTCGAGCGGTGGGTATCGATCACCCATTCGCCGATTTCGTTGCAGAAGCTTGCACCCAGGTGGGCCGGCTGCTCGGGCGGCAGAACCACGTGGCGATCGGTTGCGAGATCGATGCCGTGGCTGGCGATCTCGCGAAGGTAGCCCGTCCGCTGGTCGCGCTCGCGAGACGTAATGACGATAATCTTGCCCATCTTGATCTCCTCTCGGTCCGTGCCGCCCGTGGCGGCGTCCTCACCAATGAGGATGCCAACGCGGGTGGTGCGGGGCTCCTGTCTTGTTCTGTGCACGTGGATGACGAGAAAACATCGAGACCCGGCGCTCGGCGCGATGGGCGCCAAGGTTGAGATCGAAGGGATGTAACCCACGGTTCAAGAGATGGGCTGACTGGGAAATTTCATTGCGATCGGACCCGCGCAGGTATCGGCACGCGAAGCGCCGATCATGGACATCGATCGACACACATTCCTCAGGACAACGAAACATATGTGATCGTTTCGCGCGAAATGGCGTGGGGCTTAGATGTTTCGAGTCAATCTTATAACCCAGGGTGCCTGAAACATGATGAGGGACCCAGCAGGAACAGCGCTGAAAGAGATGCCGGTCATGATCAAAAATCTGAAAAAGGGCGCATCGCTCGTAGAATATGGAATGTTGGCCGGACTTGTCGCGGTCGTGGCGATTGGATCGATTTCCGCGCTCGGACTGAAGGTCGAGTCCACATTCGCGAATGTCAACGAGACCTTGGGGTCGGCAAGCACGAATGAACTGGCTTCCGCGTCGAGTGAAGCCGCAGCTCCGCCGCCCCCGACCTCCATCGCTCATTTCGAGATCACGGCCGCGCCCGTGGGAAGTCGATCCATTGGCTACCTTGCGGCCAGGTTCAACAATTCCGGCGGCACGCTCGACGCCTTCAATTCAGCGACCTTCAGTGGATCGGATGGCCTGTTCTCGAACGATACGGGCAGGAACTTCCTGGCCTATCTGACCGGAACCTTCGCGGCGAGCGATCTCTCCGACACCTTCATGACGTGCGCGCACGAACCAGGGCGGATCTTGCCCTTTACGGGAGGCGCGGACAACAGCCACGCCTTCTATTCGGATGGTGTGGATCAGCCGGGATATTTCGTGGATGGCGGCAGCTACAGTTGCGACATCTATCGGTAGAGCGGCGAGCACCGACAGGCGTGAGAACGCCAGCACTTTCCTCACATGGTTGAATGCAAGAAACGCCGGACCCGAATGGGCCGGCGTTTCCCGTTGAAGAGAGAGGTAGCTTCACTCCTCGAGCCGGAGGCTGTCCCGAACGGCGGCGGCGATCGTGTCCGGAAAGATCGAGGCTTCCAAGGCCGGCTCCATGGAGCAGGTCCTGATCGACGGACGTCGGAAGACGCCGCCCCAGGTGATGCAGATATCGACGGGCCGGCCCTCGAGCACGCCCCAGAAGTGGAACCGACCTTCGGCCTGGACATTTTTCGCGCGCGTGGGCCGGATCGAGTCTTCGATGATTTCCGCGGGCGCGAAGCGCTGGAGCAGGGCCATCCGGCGGTGCTGGCTGAGGTCGAAATCCATCATGCGGAAGCTTCCGGAGTGTCGAAGAAGGACCCGATGACCGCGAGGTTGTCGAAGGTCTTGCGCGCGACGACGACCACGTTGGCTTTGCCTTCGCGCTCGATGACCTGGTGCCTGATTTCGCCGACCTCGAAGAGACACTCCTTCAGGCAGGCCTCGAACGCCGTCTGCGCCATCCCGATCAGCTCGCGGTCCTTGGCGACGATCGGGGTGGGAGCCTTCAGGGCGGCGTCGAGGGCCGCATCGAGTTCGGGATGAAAGCGGGCAGGTGCCTTGTCGATCATGGCGTGTCCTTGCTGGGAGCGGGGTAGGATCAGAAGATCCCGCGAAGCAGGAGGCTGCGGGCGACGCGGCGGCCGAGACTGCGCTCGCCGCCATAGCCCCGGCGCATGGCGCGTGCCTGGCGGGCGCGGCGCGAAACCCGCAAGGGGCGCCCGGTGTAGTGGCCGTTCTGGTAGCGGGAGCCGCCGCGGCCGAGCAGGTAGAAGACGAAGAGGATCGCGAAGATGCCTGCAATGATCATGACGTTCTCCCTTGGCGTGGTTGTCCTGGCGGGGTGGTCATCCCCTTCACCGATGAAGGGGTGGCCAGGCCGCTCGGGGTCCGGCCCGCCTTAGTCGCTCGACCGGGCAGGTGGCTGGGCAATGGCCAGCCAGTCGTCCAGGAAGTCGCCGTCGTCGATAACGGCGAGACGGCCGTCCGCGATCGCGCGGCGGTATCTGCGTGCCGCCTCTATGAGGCGGGGTGTCGGGGCCGAGCGGCGGGAGATCTCGGCGCGCATGGCCTCGTAGTCAGCCAGGGACAGGCTGACGTCGATTTCGGGATCGGTATCGGCAAAGGACATTCGAGGACTCCTCGGTCGAGAAAGACAGACAGAAAGAGAGGCAGAAAGGAGATGGGAGGAGCCCTGCTGATACGGAAAAGGCCGGCACCTACCGGGGCCGGCCCACCTGCATTCGCGCCAAGGGGAGACTACTCCCTCTGCTCGGAGCGAGACGTATCCGCTACTTGGGACACACGCTGATCGGGATGGGTGCCACGTCGATGAGCAAGCTCCTCGGCGCGCGCCTTCAAGGAGCTGGTCTGCTCCGGGTGCTCCCCCCGTCGGCGCGCAAGCGCCTCTGCGGCGGCGCGGGCGCGCTCTTCCGGTGTGGAAGGTGCGCCTTCTTGTGTGGGGATGGCCTGGCGTTGGGCGCAGGACCTCCCGGGCGCGCGCTTCTCCTGCGCTTCCCGGATGGCGCGGGTCATCTCTGAGACCAGGGCATCCGGCAGGGTGGCGGCCGAGCGGTCCTTCAGGGTCTTGAGCCTTCCGTGCTTCTTCTGCCGCGCCATCTCGAGCGTGGTCTGGCGGCGCATCTCGGTGGTGGCGCGTCCGGCCACCCATGTAGGCTCCCCATCCTCTCCCCTTACCGGGAGAACCATGGGATGGGGAAAGTCATACTGGGCGGCTTCGAGCACCTTGGCGTAGGCGGGCTTGCGGTCGTCGAGGCCGGCAGCCCTCAGCTCGTCCTTCTCGTGCAGGGCCATGTGGCGTCCGTGCTGGTCCGCACGGCTCGAGAGGGGAACCAGCACCGCGCGGTTGTCCTTGGTGGCCATTACCATGCAGGGGCGGAACTTCGCGACCGGCACGCGGGAGGTGGCCAGGTAGGTTTCCGGATCGATGCCGCGGGAGCGGGCATCGGCGAAATCGGCCTTGATCTCGGCGGGGTCCCTGAAGAGGTGGTAGGCGACGACGATGTCGCCGACCTTTGGCTGGTAGGGCGGCAGGTCGTGATCGAGTGCGATCTGCTCGACCCGGCTCTTGCGGCGGGTGGCGCGGCGCGCGGGGCGCTGCTCCGGACCGGGTCCGTTGGGGTGGCTGCCGTCATCCATGAAGGGTCCTTTCCGAGAGACTGCCTGGCTGTCTTTTGGGAAATGGCGCCCAGGAGGCGTGGCTGACCGGGAAAGGACCGGGCCCCGAGGGCCCGGGCAAACGTCAGGGGGAGTGCGCCTCAGCCGAGCGCGGCAAGCGAGGCCACCGAGAACAGGAGCCCCGAGATGGCGAAGGCGAGCCAGCCGAGAAGGGAAACGGGGCGCGCATCAGCGCGCGCCTGGGCGTAGGCCTCTTTCGCCGCCGCCTTGCGCGCGTTCTCGATGCGATTCTCGATGTCGGCTTCCGTCGGCGCGTCAGGCAGGAGCGCCGCCATCATGGCGTCGCGTGCCTGCGTTTCGGCCTCGGTGAGGGTCATCATCTCATCGGAGCCGAAGAAGATGGGCTTGGGATTGTCGCTGCCGTCCCAGGTCGCTGTCATCAGCCAGTAGCCTTCGGGCGAGCGGCTCATGTCGACGACCATGATGGCGTTGGCATTGCCGGGGCGATTGGGGTTCTGGTTCAGCATGCGGGCGCCGAATGTGCTCATGACGGGCGTCTCCTGTTGTCTGGATGTCTGTCTTTCGGAGAAGGCGTGTCCAGCCGGCACTCAGGACGCCGCAGGGGCGTCGACGAGGCGGATGTCGAAGCCCCGGTATCCGCTGGCGGCGGTGATGGCGCCAACAAGACGAGCGGCCTGGGCCGTGAAGATGACCTTGTCGTGGTTCGAGCCCGAGCGCCCCAGCAGGGCCAGACTCGTCTTGGTGAGGTGCTCGGCGACGAAATCGGGCTCGATCCCGGTCTGGAGGAGGCCCTTGTTGAGGACCACGAGGCCGTGGCTCATCAGGAAGTAGACCGGGTCCGGGGTCGGCACGCGGCGCGGCCCGACCCGCATCCCGCGGCCCGAGGCGTAGAGGAAGAAGAGCCCGCCCAGGCGCTCGCGCTCCTCCGACGGCAGGCCTGCCAGCGCGTGGGCCTTGAGGGCGCCGTCCGGGAGGGCCTTGACGGCCATCGTGGCATCGATGCCGGGTGGGCCCTGGTCGTGATCGAAGGGGATCTTCAGCGCGATGGTCCGCTCCGAGGGCAGATGCGCGGCGAAAGCGGCGTCGAGGCGGGAGGCGGCATGTTCGTCCCCGCCGTATCCGACGCAGGGGCGGGTCGCGATCCGGACCTGGAAGCGGGGTTCAGTCATGGCGTCCTCCTTGCGGCAGGAGATGGGCTGCCTGCGATGAACGAGAAAAAGGGCCGTCGGCGCTTGGCCGCGGCCCGTCTTCCGACCGGCCCGTCTTCAGACCGGCATGTCTGCCGGGTCTTACTTGGTATCGAAGAGGTCGATCTCCTCGCCCTCGGCGTCGGCGAGCATCTCTGCGAAGAGATCGCTGTCGTCGAGATCGATGTCGGCGGCGGGCTTGGCGGAGCTCAGGTCGGCCTCGGCGAGGCTCAGCGCGAGGCGCGTCTCGAGGGCTTCGGTCTCGGTCTTCTGCTTTGCGTCGGCCATCTGGCTCTCCTCGTCTTTGTCCCGTCGGGCGCGGTGCCCTCTCACCAATGAGAGGGTGCCTCGACCGGTCGGGCTTCTCAACTCCCTGAAGATAACGCGCAGCGCCCCATCTTCACAGGACCCTGCCTGTCTATCTGTCTTTCGCGCCGAGAAACAGGCAGGCGCCAGGTCAGCGGGCCGCGGGATGCGTCAGGCCATCATGGCCTTCTGCATCTCGCGCTCGAAGCACCCGTCGAGGTAGTCGGCGAGGTGGCGGGGGGTCTCGACCCCCATCTCCGCCCAGTGGGCGGGATCGGTGGCCAGCTCGGAGATGTAGGTTCCCTCCTTGGGCATCTTCTCGAGGAGCTTGGCGCCGAAGTTCAGTGCGGCGATGTAGCCGGCGAGATCGCTCTCGGCGAAGCGCTCGACGGCGACCGAGAGCGAGGCGGCCGCGTGGCTGCCGGTCTCGGCGATCGCCTCGCGCACGATGCGCTGGGCCTCGGCAAGATCGTCGCACTCGACGATGCGCTCCACGATGGCGCGATCGCTCGCGTCCCACCGGTGGCCGCCATCGGTGTCCAGCGAGAAGATCACAGCGCGGTGCTTGGGAGCGTTGGTCATCGGGAGATCCTCTCTGTTTGTCTGTCTTTCCAGTGCCCGCTGGGGCAGCGGTCTCACCAATGAGGCCGCTGACCTGGCGGAGCCGGTTTCCGCCCTCCGGGCGCCCCGCCCGTCCCCGCAGCACCCGGGGGACGGCCTGACAAGGAAAAAGCCGGCGCACCCCGCGGGGTGGCCGGCCAGATCCTGCGAGTGGGTCAGATCGCGAGAAGCGCTTCACGATCGGCGCGGAAGCCATCCGCGATCCATTCCGCCTCGCGGCGGCGCAGCTCGGCTCCGAGTGCGGCGCCAGAGAGCGCGGGCATCAGATCCGCGGCCTTCAGCGGGAAGACCTGGCGCGCGCCGTGCCGGAGCGCGGCGTGCAGATCGGCACTGGCCGAGACCTCGCAGCCGCGGGCGAAGCGCACCAGCAGGGCGTCTTCGCCGGTCTCGGCCCCGGCACGGTAGCCGAGCTCGTCGGGTGCCATGTCCGAGCGTGCCGCCGAGAGGATCGCCTCGAGATCGCTTGCCTGTCGGCGCGACAGCTTCAGTGCCTCCTGCGGCGCCGCCTCGACGAGGCAGGCCAGCCGGCGCAGTGGACAGGGTGCGAGCCCGTGCGCGTTCTCGGCCGCACCCAGGCGGGTGATCCGCACCTCCACGGCCTGTGCATCGAGCGCGAGGCCCGGCAGGACCAGGGCGAGAAGCTTTGAGGTCGCCATGGCGCCAAGTGCCGAGGCGGCGCCGGGTGCCGCGAGGAGCTTGAGCATTTCCGCGCCGATACGCTCGCCCGGCAGGCTCGAGACGCTCTGCTCGAGTGCGCGGCAGGCCTCCAGGTCCGCGCCCGGCTCCATCTGCCGGGCATGACTGGCCGAGAAGCGGAAGAAGCGCAGGATGCGCAGGCAGTCCTCGCGGATGCGGTCCTGCGGCGCACCGATGAAGCGGATGCAGCCAGAGGCGGCGTCCGCGAGGCCCTGTCCGGTGGGATCGACGATCTGGCCGGCGCGGGAGGCGTAGAGCGCGTTGACGGTGAAGTCGCGGCGCAGCGCATCGTCCTCGATGGCATCGGCAAAGGCGACGGTGGCCCGGCGCCCGTCGGTGGCGACATCGCGCCGCCAGGTGGTGATCTCGAAGGGGGTCTCGCCGAACACCACGGTGAGCGTGCCGTGCTCGATCCCGGTGGGATGCACCTTGCAGCCCCGCTCCCCGAAGAGGCGCGCGACCTCATCGGGCGTCGCGCGGGTGGCGATATCGAGATCGCGGACCTCGCGGCCCATCAGGAGATCGCGCACCGAGCCGCCAACGAGATGGGCGGGATGGCCCGCCGCCTCGAGGATCTCGAGCGCGCCGCGCAGGTCGGGGGTTCGGGACATCAGGTCCCGGACGGCCGGATGGGCGTCGGTCATGGGAAAGATCCTTCGGTGATAGGTTGTGGCCTGCGGCGGCGGCCCCACCAATGAGGCCGCGGCCCGGAGGGGGGGTGTGTTCCGGCCCAGGCCGAATAGGAGAGGCTCCTGCTCAGGCAGGCTCGGTGTCGAGGGCGTGATCGAGCACCCGGGTCCAGCCGACAATATCGCGCGCGCCGGCATCGGTAGCCAGGGCAATGGGGGCATCTTCCCCGTGCTCGGCGTGGTAATGCCGTGCCAGGGCCATCAGGCGGCTGCCATAGGGGCCCTCGTAGCCTGAGGTGATGCGCGAGACCTGCCCGAGGGTGGCAATGAGATCGCCGTCCCGGGGAAGGGAGGCAAGGTATGCCTGGCCCGCGTCGCCGATCTCGATCTCGGTCTGCTCGCCAGGGCAGGCAATGCCGGAGGCGAGCATCTCGTCGATGACCGCGTCGACCATCGGAGAGAGGATGTCGAGATCGCCGTGCATGTCGCGGCCCAGCGAGAAGGGCACGTCCTTGAGGAGGTGACCGGCAGGGCCGAAGCTTGCGAGATAGACGAGGCGCCGCAGGGTGCAGCGGGTCATCGCGCCGAGATAGGGGACATGGAGATGCGACAGCAGCTGCGTGGCCACGGTCTGGATCGCGATGCGCTGGGCGTGGGTCATGAAGCATCCTTCAGCTGGAGTGGGGGAGGGAGAGGCAGGCGGATGGACGTCTGTCTGCCTGTCTTTCGGAAGATCGGTCCGACCGGGGGCGGTGGGGAATTCCGCGCCCGGGTCAGGCGCGCGTCGCCGAGAATTCGGCCATGTAGGCGCGGTGTATCTCGGCCATCTCGGCCAGCGACGGCTTGGCCTTGACGGGCACGCTGATCGGAACCGGGTCCCTGCCGTTCTGACCGCGTGCGCAGTCGGGGCAGTAGAGCCCATAGGTGCCACGGTTGAAGAAGACCGCGCGGTGCCGGGAGCAGGCGGTGGTGTTGCACTCCCCGCCGTAGACCTGGCCCTTGGCCGGGTCGCTGTGCTTGGGATAGCGGTCGGGATGAACCTCGCCGATGGCGGCGAGGGTGTCGGCATCGATCGAGGCGGCCGCGCCCGGGAATGCGGTGCCCCGCGCGGCGGTCTTGGCGGCGTTCCGGGCCGCGCGTCCCGCACGCAAGCGTTTCTGGAGGGTCTTGGAATAGGACATCGCGGGGTCTCCTGCGGATCGGGGTTTTTGCGGCATCGCGCGCCGGCGCTCTCACCAATGAGAGGGCCGCGCGCGAGGCGTGAGCCTCTCCTTCGAAAATGCCGCCCCGGCGGGGCGGACATGAAAAAAGCCGGCGCGCCCCGCGGGCGGCCGGCGTATGTGTGATCACTCGGGTGGGGTATGGGCCCGGACCACCGCCCGCGCATCGCGAGGCGACGGGGCAAGAGGTCCGGGCCGGTAGCCGCTCGAGCCCCGCGAGAGAGAAGGGCGAGCGGATGAGGTTGACGCGTGCGGACTCGAACCGCAGGCGGAGACTTTTCCATTGGGGGCCTTGCGGCCAACCAACCCTTGCGGGGGCTCTCCAGCACCGTGCCAGCGCGTCTGACGACGTGGGCGCGTCGGCGGGGCGCGTCATGCGCGGCTCGCCGGGCTGGAGGTGATGACGTCATCTCCAGCGCGTCCGTGTCGTGTCTCGTGTGCGGATCAGATCCGCGAAAATTAGGTGGTGCCCACTCCCGGACTCGAACCGGGACCTCGTTTACGGAGACAGCGACCTCAACGCTGCGCGTCTACCAATTCCGCCAAGTGGGCGCAGGCGGGATATTGTCTCGCGCCGATCCGGCGCAAAGCCTCTATCCCGATTTTTTCGCCCTCTGGAGCGAAAAAAGTATCTGGAGCGGACGACGGGGATCGAACCCGCAACATCCTGCTTGGAAGGCAGGTGCTCTACCAGCTGAGCTACGTCCGCATGGGGCCAGGGCCCGGATCGGGGAGGGCGGCCCACGAGCCGCCGCTCCCCGGATTTGCCGATCGGTTTCTATCGATCAGAACGGGATTTCTTCGTCGACGGCCTCGTCGGACTTCTCGGCGGCGTTCGCCTCGGACGGCTCACCTTCGGAGACGCCGTCCTCGGCACCGGTCTCGGCTGCGGCCTCGGGGGCGTCTTCACGGACGGT
>Ga0209345_10004485_pt1 | contig 13467 bp, 7 predicted proteins | sample Cruoilmetagenom7_FD_187294 | JGI IMG/M metagenome (GOLD analysis project Ga0209345, IMG submission 187294) | Oil polluted marine microbial communities from Coal Oil Point, Santa Barbara, California, USA - Sample 7 (SPAdes) (version 2) | ecosystem: Environmental > Aquatic > Marine > Oil seeps ...
TCTTAATTCTTCGGCAATATAAAAGAAGAAGTTAATCACATGTTCAGGTGTTCCTTTGAAGTTTTTTCGCAACTCTTTATCTTGAGTAGCAATACCAACCGGACAAGTATTTAAATGGCATTTACGCATCATTATACAACCTGAAGCAACTAAAGGAGCTGTTGCAAAACCAAATTCTTCAGCACCTAATAAAGCTGCAATTGCTACATCACGACCAGTTTTTAACTGTCCGTCACATTCTACAACAATTCTACTTCTTAAGTTATTTAATACCAACGTTTGTTGTGCTTCAGCCAAACCAAGTTCCCAAGGTAAACCCGCATGTTTTAATGAAGTTAAAGGGGAAGCTCCTGTTCCACCATCGTAACCAGCAATTAAAACAACATCGGCTTTTGCTTTGGCAACACCAGCAGCAATAGTACCAACACCAACTTCGGAAACTAATTTTACATTAATTCTTGCTTCTCTATTTGCGTTTTTTAAATCGAAAATTAATTGTGCTAAATCTTCAATGGAATAAATATCATGATGTGGCGGAGGAGAAATTAATCCTACAAAAGGCGTAGAATTTCTAGCTGATGCAATCCAAGGTAATACTTTTTCACCGGGTAATTGACCACCTTCTCCTGGTTTAGCACCTTGTGCCATTTTAATTTGAATTTCTTCAGCACTAGATAAATAATGCGAAGTAACTCCAAAACGACCAGATGCAACTTGTTTTATAGCTGAGTTACGACTATCACCATTTATATCTTTTTGGAAACGTCTTCTGTCTTCACCGCCTTCACCCGAATTACTTTTACCACCAATACGGTTCATGGCAATTGCTAAATTTTCATGTGCTTCTCTTGAAATTGACCCATAAGACATGGCGCCAGTTTTAAAACGTTTTACAATTTCAGTCCAAGGTTCAACTTCATCAATTGGTATTGGATCGAAGTTATTGAACTCAAACAAACCTCTAATTGTCATTAAATTTTCAGCTTGTTCGTTTACAGCTTTAGCGTAAGCATCGTAACTTTTTTGATCACTTAACCGAACTGCTTGTTGCAATTTAGCAACTGTTGTTGGGTTGAATAAATGTTTTTCTCCATTTCGTCTCCATCGGTAATGACCTCCAATATTTAACCCTAATCTATTTTTAATTAATGTTTTAGGATAAGCGTAATCATATCTTTTAGAAATTTCTTTTTCAATTTCATACAAGCCAATTCCTTCAATTCTTGAAGCGGTATAAGGGAAATATTTTTCAACAAATTTTGAGTTGAATCCAACAATTTCAAAAATTTGAGAACCTCTGTAAGAATGTAATGTTGAAATTCCAATTTTGTTCATTACTTTCAAAATCCCTTTTCCAATTGCTTGGTTAAAATTATCAACAGCTTGTTGTTCATTTATACCTGTTATAAACCCTTTTTTAACCTGTACACGAATAATTTCATTTACCATATACGGATTGATAGCACTTGCGCCATAACCAAATAAAGTTGCAAATTGATGTGGCTCTCTTGGTTCGGCAGATTCAATAACAATATCAAAATAAGAACGTTTTCTCAGTCTATTTAATGAGTGATGAACGTATGAACAGGCTAATAAAACAGGTATTGGAGCGAACTCTTTATTTGCTCCTCTATCTGATAAGATAATTATATTTGTTTTGTCATCAACAGCTTTGGAAACTTGGTCGATAATATCTTCTAAAGCATCTTCTAAACCATTTAAACCTCTTTCTTTTTTATAAAGAATTTCAATAGTGATAGATTTAAAATCAGTTAAAGAAATGTTCCTTATTTTTTCTAAATCGATGTTAGAAATTACAGGGTTTTGAATTCTAAGTTTTCTACATTGTCGTTCTGAAATACTAAAAATATTTCGGTCTTTACCTAAAGCTAGGCTAATATCAGTAACAATTTCTTCTCTAATACCATCTAAAGGTGGGTTTGTAACTTGCGCAAATAATTGCTTAAAATAGTTAGAAATTAGTTGAGGTCTATCAGATAAAACGGCCAAAGGTGTATCAATTCCCATAGAACCCAAAGCTTCTTTACCATTTTGAGCCATAGGTGTAACTACAACTTGAATATCTTCAGTGGTGTAATTAAATAAACGAGAACGTGTTTTTAAATCTATGGTTTCAATTGGACAAACTTCATTGGTAGCTGGGATATCTTTTAAGTTTTTTCTAGTTTTGTCTAACCATTTTTTATAAGGTCTTTCAGAAACAATTTTAGACTTAATTTCTTCATCATTAATAATTCTTCCTTCATTCATGTCAACCAAAAACATTTTTCCTGGTTCTAATCTACCATGTTTTTCAATGTCCTCAGGAGCTATATCAACTACGCCAATTTCTGATGACATTATTAATTTTCCACTTTTTGTTACAGTGTATCTTGATGGTCTTAACCCGTTACGGTCTAGTAATGCACCAATATAATCTCCATCAGTAAAAGGAATTGAAGCTGGTCCATCCCAAGGTTCCATAATACAAGCGTTGTACTCGTAAAATGCTTTTCTTTCTTCAGACATTGTTAAATGTTTTTCCCAAGCTTCAGGAATCATCATCATCATAACTTCGGGTAAAGACCTGCCTGATAATGTTAATAATTCTACAACCATGTCCATAGAAGCGGAATCTGATTTTCCAGGTAAAATAATTGGGAATAATTTCTCAATTTGATCGCCAAAAATATTGCTTTGCATAATTTCTTCACGCACACGCATTCTACTCACATTACCTCGTAAGGTATTTATTTCACCATTTTGACACATATACCTAAAAGGTTGTGCTAATTCCCAAGATGGCATTGTATTTGTAGAAAATCGTTGGTGAACAAGTGCCAATCTTGTTACTAGATCTGGTTGTTGTAAATCAATAAAATACGGCCCAATATCTTCTGGCATAATAATACCTTTATAAATTAAGGTAGTATTTGAGAAACTTGTTACGTAAAAGTAGTTGCTTTCAGACATTTTTGAAGCTGCAATTGTATGTTCAGCAATTTTTCTGGCAGCATATAATTTAGCCTTAAATATATTTTCATCTTTAATGGTTCCTTTACCAACAAATACTTGATTGATAGTTGGTTCAGAATTTAAAGCAATTTCACCAAGCTGAGAGTTATCTACAGGAACATCTCTCCATCCTAGAATTTCAAGTCCTTGATTTAATATTTCTTTTTCAAATACATTTTTACAATAAATATATTGATTTTCATTTTTCGGTAAAAAAATCATACCTACAGCATATTCTCTTCGTGCAGGTAATTTAAATGTACAAACTCTATTAAAATATTCGTGTGGTATATCAATTAAAAGCCCAGCTCCATCACCTGTTTTCCCATCAGAACTTACACCACCTCTATGCTCTAATTTAACTAAAATTTCAAGAGCATCGTGTATAATTTGATTGGTTTTTTCTCCTTTTAAATTGCAAATAAAACCGGCGCCACAGTTTTCATGTTCAAATTCAGGTAAGTAAAGTCCTTGTTTCATCATCATAAATCTATTTGTAGAATAGCTACAAAAATATATAAAATATGGATGAAAACATTTTAAACTTGCGAATACGTTGTAGTATATTCAATAAAACAATAAGGTTGATGAAAATAATTAATTCAATAAATTGAACCTTAATTTTTTATCATTTTAATAATTAAAATTAGTGGAAATTAGTTCAAATACTTCCATAAAATACGAATAGCAACAAAAGCAATTAGCAAAGCTGTAGCTTTTTTTAGTTTAATGGGTGTAATAAACTTCACGCTAAGTCTAGATCCAATTTGCCCGCCAATTAAAACCGTAAACATTAAAATTATAGTAATTGTTGGTTTAATTGAAAAAGTTGGATTTAAATATTGTCCACCTAAACCAGCTATAGAATTTACCAAAATAAAAAAACTTGAAGTTGCAGCTATTCTTTTAGGAACATCCCATTTTGTTAAGTGTAAAAGTGGCGCTAAAAATACGCCACCACCAATGCCTACCATTCCTGAAATAAAACCAATTCCACCACCATACGAAGCATCTTTTGTAATAGAATTTTTAAAGTTTGAAATAGTAGCCTTTTTTGAAATGTATTTTGAAGTCCACATTAAAATGGCAGCAATTAAAAGTGTAATTCCTAAAAGAATGAAAAAAAATGTTTGACTTATTTTTAAATATCCACCTAAAAATGCCATAGGAACACTAATTAAAACTAGCGGTATTATTTTTTTCCAATTAAAGAGTTTGTTTTTTATATAAATGTAAGTTCCTCCAGATACTACAACAATATTACATAATAATGCAATTGCTCTAAAGTGTGTAAATGTTAATGAAGTTAAAGCGAGTACAGCTAAATAACTTGATCCACCACCAAAGCCTACAGATGCGTATAGTAAAGCTATTAAAAAAAATAAAGCTACTATTTCCCAGTTTAAAATTAGAGTTTCTAAAAACACGTCTAAATTCATAAAAATTAAATACTATATGCAGCGAAGATACTATTACTTAATTAATCCTCTGTAATTTTTGAACATTGATAATCATTTAACATTATTCAATAATATGTTTAAATAAGTGTAAATATGACATTTATATGAATGAGTTTATGAAATTAATAAAATATTTTTTTATATTGCTTGAATATTATTGAATACTCACCTTTAATTTACCTTAATTTTATGGATAAACAGCATCAAAAAAAGTATTGGAAAAATAATTTAAAGTACTTAGCAATACTTTTATCAATATGGTTTTTAGTTTCTTATGTATTTGGAATTATACTTGTTGATGAATTGAATACAATACGAATTGGAGGTTTTAAACTTGGTTTTTGGTTTGCGCAGCAAGGTTCAATTTATGTATTTGTAGTTTTAATTTTTGTGTACATAAAATTGATGAATAAGTTAGATGATAAATATAATTTAGAAAAATAAGCTATGGATATACAAACTTGGACTTGGGTTTTAGTAGGAATTACATTTACATTATATATTGGTATTGCTATTTGGACTAGAGCAAGCTCAACCGGTGAATTTTATGTTGCAGGAAAAGGCGTGCACCCAATAGCAAACGGATTGGCAACTGCAGCAGATTGGATGTCAGCTGCGTCATTTATTTCAATGGCAGGCTTAATTTCCTTTAGTGGTTATGATGGTTCTGTTTATTTAATGGGATGGACTGGAGGATATGTCTTACTTGCTTTATTATTAGCACCTTACTTAAGAAAATTTGGAAAATTTACTGTGCCAGATTTTATTGGAGATAGATATTATTCTAACGTTGCTAGGGTAGTAGCAGTAGTTTGCGCGTTAATAGTTTCATTTACTTATGTGGCTGGTCAAATGAGAGGTGTAGGATTGGTATTTTCACGTTTTTTAGAAGTTGATATAAATACAGGTGTAATTATAGGTATGTTTATCGTGTTATTTTACGCTGTTTTAGGAGGTATGAAAGGAATTACATATACACAAGTTGCTCAATATTGTGTATTAATTTTTGCTTTTATGGTTCCGGCAATTTTTATTTCAATTCAAATGACTGGAAATCCGGTTCCTCAATTAGGTTTTGGAAGTAGTTCTGATGGAGTTTATTTATTAGATAAATTAGATGGTTTACACAGAGAATTAGGTTTTCATGAATACACTTCTGGCACAAAATCTAAAATAGATGTGTTTTTTATTACGGCTGCATTAATGGTTGGTACTGCAGGTTTACCACATGTAATTGTTCGGTTTTTTACAGTAAAAAAAGTAAGTGATGCTCGTAAATCTGCAGGTTGGGCATTACTGTTCATCGCAATTTTATATACAACTGCTCCGGCAATTGCAGTATTTGCAAGAACAAATATGATTGAAACGGTTAGCAATAAAAAATATACTGAATTGCCAGATTGGTTTTCTAATTGGGAAACAACGGGTTTAATTTCATTTGATGATAAAAATAATGATGGATTAGTTCAATATGTTGCTGATGACTCAGTAAATGAATTAACTATTGATAAAGATATCATGGTGCTTGCAAATCCCGAAATAGCACATTTACCAAATTGGGTAATTGCTTTGGTTGCTGCAGGTGGTTTGGCAGCTGCATTATCAACAGCAGCAGGTTTGTTATTGGTAATATCTTCATCAGTATCTCATGATATTATTAAGAAAATAGTAAATCCTAAAATTTCTGACAAAGGTGAATTAGTTGCTGCAAGATTATCAGCAGTAGTTGCAGTAATTATTGCAGGTTGGTTTGGTATAAATCCTCCTGATTTTGTCGCCGCAACAGTGGCGTTGGCTTTTGGGCTAGCAGCTGCCTCATTTTTCCCAGCTATTGTTTTGGGTATTTTTCATAAAAGAATGAATAAAGAAGGTGCTATAGCTGGTATGGTTGTAGGAATGTTTTTTATGTTGTATTATATGATGCGATTTAAATTTGATTGGTTTGGTGGTGGTACTAAAGCTGATTGGTGGTTTGGAGTTTCACCTGAAGGTTTTGGAACATTTGCAATGCTTATAAATTTTGTAGTTTCATTAATTATTGCTTCATTTACACCTAAGCCACCAAAAGAAGTGCAAGAAATAGTAGATAATATTAGAATTCCATCGGGAGCTGGAGAAGCACAAATGCATTAAAAAATTAAAGAATGAGTAATTATCACATTAAACATTTAGAAGAATACTATCAAGTTTATAGAAAATCAGTTAGGAACCCTGAAGTTTTTTGGGAAGAAGTAGCAGAAGAACATTTTATTTGGCGTAAACGTTGGAATAAAGTATTAAGTTGGGATTTTACAAAACCAGAAGTAACTTGGTATGAAGGAGCTAAATTAAATATTACTGAAAACTGTATAGATAGGCATTTAAGAAATAGAGGCGATAAAACTGCTATTTTATTTGAACCTAATAACCCAGATGAAGATGCGCAACATATTACCTATCAACAATTATTTGAGCGTGTAAATAAATTTGCAAATGTTTTAAAAGAACAAGGCGTTAAAAAAGGTGATAGAGTTTGTATTTATTTACCAATGATTCCTGAATTGGCAATTTCGGTATTAGCTTGTGCAAGAATTGGCGCAATTCACTCTGTAGTTTTTGCAGGGTTTTCTTCAACAGCGTTGGCAACAAGAATTAATGATTCAGATTGTAAAATGGTAATTACTTCTGATGGTTCCTACAGAGGAAATAAAACGATAGATTTGAAAGGAATTGTTGATGAAGGATTAGAAGAATGTCCTTGTGTTGAAACTGTTTTAGTTGCAAAACGAATTAATTCAGAAACTTACATGAAAGAAGGTAGAGATAAATGGTTGCAACCATTACTTGATAAAGCTTCTAATGAGTGTGAACCTGAAATTATGGATGCAGAAGACCCTCTATTTATTTTGTATACTTCTGGTTCAACAGGAAAACCAAAAGGAATGGTGCATTCAACAGCAGGTTATATGATTTATACGGCATATACATTTAAAAACGTATTCAATTATAAAGAAAATGATGTGTATTGGTGTACTGCAGATATTGGTTGGATTACTGGTCACAGTTATATTGTTTATGGCCCATTAGCAAATGGCGCAACAACGGTTATGTTTGAAGGCGTTCCAAATTTCCCTGATTATGGACGTTTTTGGGAAATTGTAGAAAAGCATAAAATAAATCAATTTTATACAGCACCAACAGCTATTAGAGCTTTGGCAAAAGAAAAGTTAGACTATGTTGAAAAGTATGATTTATCATCATTAAAAGTATTAGGTTCTGTTGGAGAACCAATTAATGAAGAAGCTTGGCATTGGTACAATGATAATGTTGGAAAAAAGAAAAGCCCAATTGTTGATACTTGGTGGCAAACAGAAACAGGAGGGATGATGATTTCTCCAATTCCTTATGCAACACCAACAAAACCAACCTACGCAACTTTACCATTGCCTGGAGTTCAATTAGCTTTAATGGATGAAAAAGGTGAAGAAATTAAAGGAAATCAAGTTGATGGACGTTTGTGTGTGAAATTTCCTTGGCCAGCTATGGCAAGAACAATTTGGGGAAACCATGAGCGCTATAGAGAAACATATTTTTCTGCTTTTAAAAACATGTATTTTACAGGAGATGGAGCATTACGTGATGAGGTTGGGTATTATAGAATTACAGGTAGAGTAGATGATGTAATTATTGTTTCTGGTCATAATTTAGGAACAGCTCCAATTGAAGATGCTATTAATGAACATCAAGCAGTTGCTGAATCTGCAATTGTTGGGTTTCCACATGATGTTAAAGGAAGTGCATTGTATGGCTATGTAATTTTAAAGGAAACAGGTGAATCTCGTAACCATGATAATTTACGTAAAGAGATAAATCAAATAATTACTGAGCATATTGGCCCAATTGCTAAATTAGATAAAATTCAGTTTACAGTTGGATTACCAAAAACAAGAAGCGGTAAAATTATGCGTAGAATTTTACGTAAAATAGCTTGTGATGACACAAGTAATTTGGGTGATATTTCAACCTTACTAAATCCAGATATTGTAGAATCTATTATTACGGGTAAAATTTAATAACTAAAAAAAACCTACATAATTGTAGGTTTTTTTTATACTATTTAAACTCGTTGATTAATTTCTAAAAAATACGATAGGAATGCTAATTTCAGAAGTTGTTACAACTCCGTTTATTAAAGCAGGCTTCCAATTAGGCATATTATTAACAACTCTTTTAGCTTCAGTATTAAGTACAAGATTTACACCTTTAACAACTGAAACGTTTGAAATAGTACCATCTTTTTCTATTTTAAGACCTACAATAACTTTTCCTCTACAGCTTGCATTTCTTGATTTTGTTGGGTATTGTAAATTTTTTGAAAAATAAGTAGCTAATGCTTTTTTTCCTCCTAGAAACTCAGGTGGTGAATTATATTTTGTGTATTTAATTTTTTTACCTTTTTTATCCCAACATTTACCGTTTCTTAAAACACCATTTTCATAAACATCGTGTCTTTTTAATTGGCTATTTTCCCAGTAGTATTTTGCTGAACCCTCTTTTTTTCCATTTTTAAAATTAACCTCTGAACTAATTTTTCCGTTCTCGTTCCAATACGTTTGTTTTCCATGAAACCGTTTAATTGTACTTGAAACAAAATGATTTTCAGATTTTAGTTGCCCAGACTCGTAATAAACTTTCTTAATTCTACTGTCAGGTTTTGACTCTGTAAATTTTACTGTTTTAATAGTAGTTACGTCAATAGTACTTGCAATTAATTCAGAATCATTTGCAATATAATTTGGTGTGTTTTGAGCGTTTAGAGTAGTTGTAATTATAAATAAAATTAGTATTGCTGAGATTGATTTCATTTTATTTTTTTTAGATTTTAAATAGCTTATATGCTATTTATTTTTCCTTTATAAATTAACTAATACAAAATTAAAGAATAACTAGATTAGGGAATATGATATTTGTCATACTCCTGTTTTTAAGTATGTTGCAGTATTGAAAAGTGTTCAAATTGACAATAAAAAAACCTGTAAAGAAATTAATCTTTACAGGTTTTAAGTTATAATTTCAATCCTCAAATATGAAGATTTTAAATTTACTGATTATTTAAGTACAAAGTTTAACCTTGCAAATATGAAACGACCACCAACACCAAATTGTTGTGCTCTTCTTGACCAGTCAAAACGACCAGAACTTCTGTTAGTACCACCATCAGAGAATTCTAATTCAGCTCTATCTGGTTCAACATCTAATAAGTTGTTTGCACCAACAGTAATTGTTGTACTTTCAGAAACTTTGTAACCGAAAGATAAATCTGTAACTATTTTAGTTCCAAAAACTTGTTGTCTATCTAAATCAGTTGTAGCTTCAGTAACTTCACCAAAGTAAACGTTTCTTAAGAAAACATTAAATTTATCAGTAGTTAAACTATGAGATAAATTAAGTTTTGTTCCTGGTACAGCTTCTTCTAAATATACTCTACTTGCTTCATCAAAGTAAGTATCAACTTTACCTGCATCAATTAAAACTTGTGAAGCATGAATATTACCAACTCTATTTGTTTTAGAGAAAGTTGCTGCTAAATCAGTTTTTAATTTTGCATTATCACCTAAAAGTGCATCATGTGTAATTACAATATCTAAACCTTTAGATTCAGTATCAATTGCATTTGCAAAGAAAGCAGCTGCTCCAGCATTTGCTTGAGATAATAAGTTATCTAATTCAGTTCCTGTTCCAGGTCCTGAGAATCTACCAGTATAAATTACTCTATCATCAATTCCAACCCAGTATCCATCAACTGTAAGAGTTAAATGTGCATCTGGCATTTTTGTTGTAAATCCAACACTTAAACTTTTAGAAGTTTCTTCTTTTAATTGAGGAATACCTAATAATTTAGCAGCTCTACTATCATTTGAAAATGTACCAACTTCAATTGGATTACCATCTTGATCAAAAATTGTTGAAGTAGAGTTAAAGTTTAATTGGTGTAATGATGGAGCTCTAAAACCTGTGTTAAATGCAGCTCTAATATTTGTATTATCACCAGCTTTAATTCTAGTTGCTAATTTAAAGTTTAATGTAGAACCAAAGTCAGAATAGTCTTCATAACGTGTTGCTAAACTTACTAAGAAGTTTTCAGACACATCAGCTTCAACATCTAAATATCCAGCTACACTACTTCTACCACGAGATAATTCGTTTGCAGGGCTAAATCCTGGGAATACTTGAGATCCACCTGGTCTTGCTCTATCAAAGAAATCTACTGAAGGATCTTGACTTGGTGTAGTAATTACTTGTCCATCAGCTGTGAATTGTGCATAAGAACCAAGTTCACCAGCATAAATTTCATACGTTTCAACACGGTATTCAGCACCAAAAGCAACATTTACTCCAGACATAGTGTCTTCGTAAAATTTACTTACATCTAAATTTGTAGTGTTTTGTGCGAATGAGAATCCACCAGCATCAAAAGTTGTTGGAGATGCACCTTGCATAGAAGCATTAAATGTATTACTAATAGCGTATAAAAATTCATTTTTACCATACGTATTACTAAAATCAACATCCCAATCATTAACTTTACCTTTAATACCTACAGCAAAAGATTTATCTGTAATTGTTGAGTTAATTTCAGGTAAAAAACCATTGATATATGCAGGAGTATAAGTTCTGTTTTGACTTGGTAATCTGTAAAAACCTGCAGAGTTACCTTTTCTTGAACTTACACCAGCAAAAGAGTATAATTCAGTTCCATCATCATTTAATGGTAAAGATAAGTTAGCAAAGAAACGACCACCACGTAAAGCAGATTGACCAACTCTCATGTTAAAATCACTTGCAGTTAAACCACGTGCAGTTAATTCAGCAGCAGTGTTATCAGCAGATAAAATATCTTGTAATTCTGATTTTGTAGCTGTTGGGCTTAAACCTAATCCAGCTATATTACCATATTGTATAACGTCAGATACATCATCATCTAATAAATTAGTAATGTCATACCCAGCATTATCTGCAACTCTTTCAATAGTATTATAAAGGTTGAAAATACCACCTTCAAATTCTTTCATTCTATTATAATCTTCTCTTACATCAAAATCTCCAGTGAAGTTTAAGAAACCACCTTTGTCACCTAATTGTAAACCGTAGTTTGCACTTACGTTAGTAGTTTCACCATCACTACCACCTGTTTGACCATTTGAGTTTTCAGAAAAATAAGCACCAGTAGTAACATTCATTGTTAACTCGTTTGTGCTTCTTTTTAATACAATATTAATTACCCCAGCAATTGCATCAGAACCGTATTGTGCAGCAGCACCATCACGTAATACTTCAATACGCTCAATAGCAGCGGCAGGAATTGCATTTAAGTCTGTACCAACACTACCTCTACCAAATGTACCATTAACATTTATAAGAGAAGAAGTGTGTCTTCTTTTACCGTTAATTAATACCAATACTTGATCAGGACCTAAACCTCTTAAAGAAGCAGGGTCAATGTGGTCAGTACCATCCGAAATCGTTTGCGTGTTAGATGTAAATGAAGGAGCCACATAATTTAAAATTTGATTTAAATTTACTTGTGGACCAGCAGTTATTAATTCTGTAACATCAATAATGTCTACAGGAACAGCAGTATCTACAGCAGTTCTGTTAGGGTTTCTTGAACCTACAACAACAACTTCATCTAAAGATACTCCAGAAACTAACACAACATCAAATGTTTTAGTTCCATCCATTTGTAATTTCTTATCGTTAAATCCAACATACGAAAAGATAAGATTTTCACTCATTTCAACTTTAACGGTATACTTACCATCAAAATCGGTTGTAGTACCTCTTGATGTTCCTTCAATTGTTACTGAAACACCAGGTAAAGGTTGACTGTCAGAATCGGTAACCGTTCCCGAAACTTGATACGATTGTGCAAATGTTGCCATCGTAAATAGCGAAAATATCGCTATTAAAAATTGTTTTTTTGAATTCATGTACTTTGATTTATGTTAATTAATTCGGCCAATATATAACAAAAATTTAACATTTGTAGGTTAATAATGTATCTTTTAATGGTTGAATAGTATTTTATTGATAAATTAATAATCATAAAACTCATTTTTACTTAATTAATAATTAAATAGATAGTGATTTTTTGATATTTTTGCGTGTAAGAAAATTTATACTTTTACTACTAAATAATTAAACATTTTATTTATGAAGAACATTTTTAATAAAAAAAACATCTCAAATATATTATTTGTAATTGCTATTGGTTTATTGTTATATCCGCCAACAAGAGAATGGGGAATGAGACAATTAGCTTTTACACCTTCAGTTGAAAATACCGATAGTGCTGAAACCATAAACTCTTATAACTGGAACCTAAAAGGTGTAAATACTGAAAATGTAAATTTTAATGAATTTGAAGATAAAGTAATTTTTGTTAATTTTTGGGCTACTTGGTGTCCGCCTTGTAGAGCAGAAATGCCAATGATTCAAAAATTGTATAACGATTATAAGGATAAAGTAATATTTGTATTTGTTACCAATGAAAATTGGAATACTGTAAAACCTTTTTTTGATAAAAATGGATATGATTTACCAGTTTACAACTCAATAAGTAACCCACCTAAAAAATTTACAGAAACAAATAGTATTCCTGCAAGTTATTTAATTGATAAAAATGGTGCGATATTAATTTCAAAAGTTGGAGCTGCAGATTGGAATAGTACTAAAGTACGCAATTTGTTAGATGACTTAATTTCAAAATAAAAAACCTGCAACCATTATTTTGAATTACGGTTACAGGTTTAAAACTTGAATTTTCATAATGTTGGTTTTTAGAATTGTTGGTTTTTATAATCCGTATCTTCTAAATTTGTTCCATTGTAATCTTTTTGTGTTTACAAAGTTTACAAATACTACTCTTTTCTTGTTTTCTTGCGGAAGGTTTAAATTTAAAGTTGTCATAATAAATAGTTTTAAGTTGTTAGTTTCTATTTAAATGACGCTT
>Ga0209345_10004486_pt1 | contig 13465 bp, 11 predicted proteins | sample Cruoilmetagenom7_FD_187294 | JGI IMG/M metagenome (GOLD analysis project Ga0209345, IMG submission 187294) | Oil polluted marine microbial communities from Coal Oil Point, Santa Barbara, California, USA - Sample 7 (SPAdes) (version 2) | ecosystem: Environmental > Aquatic > Marine > Oil seeps ...
CAGAGCGAAAAGGTCCGCGTATTGCGCTATCGCGATAGTACTGTCGTAAGCGGTGTGGCGGGGGGTTTCAGCATCACCGTTTGGCAAAGCGCGGATGTGCGCAGCAGCTTTGTGCGCGATGTCCTATCACGCTCCTTTGCTGTCATTACACTTCTTGTACTCAGTGTGGCGGTGGTGGTCTGGTTCGGCGTAGGGCTGGGACTGCGCCCCCTGCTTGATCTGGAACGCGCTATTGCAAAACGCAGCCCAAGTGAACTTGAACCTATACGCCGTGCCGTGCCTGCAGAAGCACAGGGACTTGTAAATACGCTCAACGCGTTGCTAGACCGCATTTCGCGGCGGATCAGCTCTAAGGATGAATTCATCTCCAACGCTGCCCACCAACTCAGAAACCCCGTTGCGGGAGTGCTCGCGTTGGCTGAAGCCGTTGAAAATGCGCCAAGCCCGAAAGCCGCACAAAAGCGTAGTGCCGAATTGCTGCTTGCCGCTAGAGAAGCCAGCGATCTGACGAATAAACTTTTGTCATTCGAACGGGCAAGCGGCACAGATATTCTATGCTCAGGGTTACCCATCGAACTCGGATCTTTCGTCCGCAACGTCGGCATCGCATTCCGTCAGCAACACCCCGAGTGTGATGTAGAGCTAATCTATGCCCTTCCCTCAGCGGATGTCACTGTGTCAGGAGATGCAACCATGCTGCATGAAGCTGTGCTGAACCTGCTCAGCAATTCAATCATCCACGGCGGAGCGGATCTGACACAGATTACACTGGATTTGTCACAGGACGGATCAAATGCAATTCTGGCTATCAGTGACGATGGCACAGGCATCCCAGCAGATCGACATATTGAAGCTCTCAGTCGCTTTTCCCAAGCGGGCGGTGGGCCAGGCAGCGGTCTGGGGCTACCCATCGCAAGCAGAGTGATGGAAAACCATGATGGGCGATTGGAACTTCTGGAAAGTACTACAGGCGCGTCGATCAAGCTAACGATACCTTTAGCCCGCTGATCAAATTATGACCCCATATATTATAAATTAGAAACAGACGCTTAAGGTTAGCTTTGACGACTGCCTTTAAGTATCCTCCGCCGCGTGATCGATACTAATATACGAAAGTTGACATATTACCGGTCAAGTCAGATCGCTCACTTTGGCTACGCATAAATGTCGGCGAAGCCAATCAAGCCATTGCCATCTGCCCTTTGCAGTGAATGTCAGGAAACGGCCCGACGTTCTTTACGCTGCTGAAGCAGCATTTGGAAAGCGGTCGTTGGTTGAGAGGACCGCGAGGTCGGCTTGGTCCGCATGTCGGGCCTTTCCAGCCGCAACGAATAACCTCTCGCAGATGGATAGGGCGTGCCCCAATAGGACACGCCCTGTGCCACGCTTCCAACTCTGCGTTAAAGCACTTTATCAACGACTGCCTTAAGCCGTGCCAACGTGCCGTCCACATCATACAATTTGTCCAACCCGAACAGGCCGATGCGGAAAGTACTGAAGCTGTCAGGCTCTCCCACTTGCAGCGGCACGCCCGCCGCGATTTGCATACCTTCGGCGGCGAAGGCCTTACCCGTTTTTACGTCCGGATCATCGGTATAGCAAACCACCACACCCGGCGCGCCGTAGCCGTCAGCCGCTACAGACTTCACACCCTTATCGGCCATCATTGCGCGCACGCCATCGCCCAGCCGCCACTGCGCCTCTTTCAGGCGTTTGAAGCCGTATTCCTTGGTCTCGACCATTGTGTCGCGAAACACGCGCAGCGCATCTGTGGGCATGGTTGCGTGATACGCATGGCCGCCGTTCAGATAGGCTTGCATGATCGCGTGCCATTTTCCCAAATCAATGGCGAAGCTGTCCGATGTGGTTTCCGCCAAACGGGCCACGCCGCGCTCTGACAACATGACCAAGCCGGCACAGGGCTGCGCGCTCCAGCCTTTTTGCGGGGCGGAGATCAGCACATCCACGCCAAGCGCTTTCATATCGACCCAAGCGCACCCAGACGCGATGCAATCCAACACCATCAGCGCGCCGACTTCATGGGCTGCGGCGGCCATCTCCTTGATGTAGTCATCGGGCAGGATAACCCCTGCGGATGTCTCGACGTGCGGGGCAAATACGACCTGCGGCTTTTGCTCACGGATCGCGGTAACCACATCTTCAATCGCAGCGGGCGCATAGGGCGCAGGCGCTGCATTTCCTTGGGGACGGGCCTTCATCACAGTTGTGTTCGCAGTCAGGCCACCAGTCTCGATGATCTGGCTCCAACGGTAAGAGAACCAGCCATTGCGCACCACAAGCACATCATTGCCGCGTGCAAACTGGCGCGCCACCGCTTCCATGCCGTAAGAACCGCCACCGGGAATGATCACGGCAGACTCAGCGCCGTAGACTTCGCACAACAATGCATGAACATCGCGCATCACCTGCTGGAAAGCCGCGCTCATGGAGTTGAGCGACCGGTCCGTAAACACAACCGAAAATTCTTCCAACCCTGTCGGATCTACTGTTTCAAGCAACGCCATTCTTCGTTCTCCATCCAATTCTTTACCAACTGCATAGAAACTGCGCTCCACGATAGCAAAGTCTATCTGGAAAAGAATGCGGCAATTCTTTGCACCCACTCTGCGTTTCGCTGCCAAAAGTTTCCTTTAGATCAAAGAGGACCGGCTAGTCGTTCCTCGCTCAGCAAGACATTCGCCTCAACCTCCCCTGCCCCAGGCAGTGTCATAATCCGCCGCCGCAGGACCCGTTCAAAATCCGGCAGATCGCGCGCGACAACCCTTAGGCGGTAGTCATACAGTCCCAGCACATGCTCCACAGTCTGAACTTCGGGGATCGCAGTGACCGCGCGTTCGAAATCATCAAGACTCACCCGACCGCGCAGGGCCAGCTTGACCCCAAGAAACACCGTTACCCCAAATCCGAGCTTTTCTGCATCCAGACGCAACTGGCGGCTCCGGATGACTCCCGCCTCCTCCAGCCGCTTGATCCGCCGCCAAGTGGCCGGCTGGCTAAGCCCCAGCCGACGCCCCAAAACGCCGGTGCTTTGCCCCGCGTCCCGCGCAAGCGTCTTCAGCAACCGCCTATCAGTCTCGTCCAGCTCAATCATAGCGGCAGACCCTCGCTTGCTTTGATGCGTGCGACATGCATGAGCGCTTCGATCTCTGATATATGCGGCAGTGTGAGGATGGAGGCGCGGTAGATCTGCTGATAATGCGCCATGTCCCGCGCAATGATCGACAGGCGGACATCCACACGTCCCAGAAATGTCTGCAATTCGATCACCTCGGGCACTTTGCGGGCTTCGGCCATGAAGGCGTCAAAAGCGTTGCCTTGGGTCTTGTCCAACGTAATCCTGAGCGACACCTCGACAGCATACCCAAGCGCGGCCCAGTCGATCACGGCGCTGACACCCTGCACGATCCCCAGCTCTTGCATCCTTGCGATACGGCGTACGGCACGCCCCGTCGTCATACCTGCGCGCTCAGCCAGCTCTCCCTGGCTTAGGCTCGGCTCTGCCTGCCAGTACCGCAACAGTCTTCGATCTGCATCATCAAGCATGAATTATTCACCAATAGTCAAATCGACGCATTAATTTCTTCAAATACGGCTGTAATATCATGTTCCGGCGATAGCAACCGCCGTGATTTGCCCTATGGTCGCCCCCAGAACAAAACTGAAGGATAAAATCATGCGCGTTTATTATGACCGTGACTGCGACGTAAACCTCATCAAGGATGCCAAAGTGGCAATCCTTGGCTACGGCTCACAAGGCCATGCCCACGCTCTCAACCTGCGCGACTCTGGCGCGAAAAACCTTGTTGTCGCTCTGCGCGACGGCTCCCCTTCGCGCGCTAAAGCCGAAGGCGAAGGCCTTAAGGTTATGGAAATCGCCGAAGCGGCCGCTTGGGCCGATGTGATCATGTTCACAATGCCCGATGAGCTTCAGGCAGAGACATACAAAAAATACGTCCATGACAACATCCGCGAAGGCGCTGCCATCGCGTTTGCTCACGGCCTTAACGTACACTTCGGCCTGATTGAGCCAAAAGCAGGCGTTGACGTGATCATGATGGCGCCAAAAGGTCCGGGTCACACTGTGCGTGGCGAATACACCAAAGGCGGCGGCGTGCCTTGCCTTGTTGCTGTGAACCAGAACGCATCCGGTAAAGCGCTGGAAATCGGCCTGTCCTACTGCTCTGCCATCGGTGGCGGCCGCTCCGGCATCATCGAAACAGATTTCCGCGAAGAATGCGAAACCGACCTGTTCGGCGAACAGGCTGTTTTGTGCGGCGGTATCGTTGAATTGATCCGCATGGGCTTTGAGACACTGGTTGAAGCAGGTTACGAGCCTGAAATGGCCTATTTTGAGTGTCTGCACGAGACAAAGCTGATTGTTGACCTGATCTATGAAGGCGGCATCGCCAACATGGATTACTCCATCTCCAACACAGCAGAATATGGTCAGTACGTTTCTGGCCCGCGTATCCTGCCTTACGACGAAACAAAAGCCCGCATGAAAGCTGTTCTGAGCGACATTCAAACAGGTAAGTTCGTGCGTGACTTCATGCTGGAAAACAGTGTTGGCCAGCCAACCCTGAAAGCGTCCCGCCGTGCAAACGACGAACACCAGATCGAAATCGTCGGCGGCAAGCTGCGCGACATGATGCCTTGGATTTCCGCAGGCAAAATGGTCGACAAATCAAAGAACTAATCGATTTAGTATATCAAAAACCAAGGCCCGGGATAACGCTCGGGCCTTTTTATATTGTGCATCGCTGACTTTACCGGATGCTCAACAGTCTTTCGATCCTGTCTGCTGACGCGCAGACTGATCTCTTAGCCGTTTATCCACGTCACGTTTGCTGAAGATTGCGAAAGCCAATGCAGCGACAAACGCGACAATGGCCAAAGCGGCTGTGGGGGATGTCCAATCCATTCATTCGTTCCTCTCAACTTTGGTTAAAATTCACGCTTCACGTTTAGCCATGGGTTAGAACGCACCAGATCGGTATTGGTTCCCATTTATTTTGTGACGTGTGACAGCCCTTGCCCCTCTTGCCGCTTTACCCCTATCTGGACCGATGAACACATCCCCCCAAATTACTCCGCTCAGCTGGCTCATGATTGCGATCCTTGGCCTTACATGGGGCGGCACCTTCATGGTGACAGAAATCGCGTTGGCCGGTGGCATGCCGCCGTTCTGGCTGGCAGCCTCTCGTATCGGGTTTGCTGCGTTGTTGATGAGCACAATCTGGGTCTTTATGGGCCGGCCTCTCTTTAAAGAGAAAACAGCCACAGCCGATAAATGTAATTTGCTGGTCATCGGCGGTCTTAGTTCTGCTGTCCCCTTTTCGCTGCTGGCGTGGGGGCAGCAATATGTGACGTCGGGATTTGCGGGCGTGTCGATGGCGGCTGTCGCCCTCATTGTCCTACCGTTAGCCCACTTCACAGTGCCGGGCGAACAAATGACACCGCGCAAGACCGTAGGTTTCCTCATCGGGTTTGTCGGCGTTGTAATCCTGATCGGCGCGCAGGCCTTTCAAACCACTGGCGCTAGCTTTGAAACAGTCGGCCGTATTGCCTGTGTGCTGGCGGCAAGCTGCTATGCGGTCGGGTCAATTCTGTTGCGCCGCTTACCCGCCGCACATCCCATCGGTCTGGCCACAGTGTTGTTGATTGTCGGCGCGGGCCTGACGATTCCCATCGCCTTCATAAAAGAAGGCCCCCCGCCCGTTCCATCGCCACATATTCTGGGTGTTCTGGTCTTTCTCGGGCTTGTGCCAACTGCGGGCGCAAACTTCCTGCGGGTGCTTGTAGTTCGCAGCGCGGGGCCTGTGTTCATGTCACTGGTCAACTATCAGGTACCGGCTTGGTCTGTGATTTTGGGCGCAATTTTCCTCGGAGAGGCCCTGCCCAACTCTTTGCTTTTAGCAATGACGCTGATCCTGATCGGTGTAGGCCTAAGCCAGTACGGCGCCTTGCGACGGCTCTTCAAACGCTAGCGGCGCGTCCTCTGAGCCAAACAATACCGGTCTTACTGGCAAATCAGATACGAGAGTAAGGAGTCAGGTTTTGACAGCGTCTTCGACGGCCGCGACAACACTGCTCACTGCGCGCTGCATCAGGCCTGCATCTTCATGCTCTGCCATGACCCGCACCAAAGGCTCTGTTCCGGATTTGCGGATTAACAACCGTCCGCCGCCCGCCAGATCGCTCTCGGCCTGCGCGATCGCGGCTTGCACTTGCGCATCCTCCAGCGGCGTTTGCCCTGCGGCAAAGCGGACATTCTCCAGTAACTGTGGCACCGCCTCGAACTGGTGCATCAGCTCGGAGGCAGGTCTGCCTGCGCGGATCATCTCTGCCAGAAACTGCATCCCTGCCATCAACCCGTCGCCTGTGGTGGCGTAATCCGTCATCACGATATGGCCTGACTGCTCTCCGCCCAGATTGAACCCGCCCTGACGCATGCGTTCAACGACATATCGGTCCCCGACATTTGTGCGCTCCAACCGAACGCCACGCTCCGCCAGAAAATGCTCTAGCCCGAGATTACTCATCACTGTCGCAACCAGCGCGTCGCCCTTGAGCCGTTCATCGGCCTTCCAACGGGCTGCCATCAGCGCCATGAACTGGTCCCCGTCCCCGATTTTGCCGTTCTCATCCAGCAAAATCACACGATCCGCATCGCCATCCAGACAAATACCCACATCTGCCCCATGCGCGACCACCGTCTCAGCCGCTGCCTGCGGCTGGGTAGAGCCACACCCGTCATTGATGTTATGCCCGTTGGGTGACACACCCACGGGGATCACTGTTGCGCCCAATTCCCAAAGGGTCATCGGGGCCACATGGTGCGCGGCACCGTTGGCGCAATCAATCACCACTTTCAGCCCGTCCAGACGCATCTGGCGCGGAAAGCTTGACTTGACCCGTTCGATATAGCGAAAGCGGCTGTCGTCGATCCGTTTGGCGCGGCCGATCTCCGGTGCGGCTGTCGGCTCCACTCCGGCGGCGACCAGCGCTTCGATTTCCGCCTCCACCTGATCGGACAGCTTGAAACCGTCCGGCCCGAAAAACTTGATCCCGTTGTCCTGAGCAGGATTATGACTGGCAGAAATCATCACCCCCAGATCGGCGCGCATGGAACGGGTGAGAAGCCCGACAGCCGGCGTTGGCACAGGCCCCAACAGCAGCACATTCATACCCGTTGAGGTCAAACCCGCCGTCAGGGCATTTTCGAACATATAGCCGGACAGCCGCGTGTCCTTGCCGATCACAACACGGTGCGCAGCGGATTCACCTTCGCGGCGGAAATACCGGCCGACAGCAGCCCCAATGCGCAGCGCCATTTCTGCGGTCATCGGGTGGATATTCGCACGTCCTCGCACACCATCGGTTCCGAAAAGCTTTGTCATATCATTCTCCTCCGGTGCACGCTCGCCAAAGGGCAAGCGCCTGTGCTGTCTCTGACACATCGTGAACCCGCGCAATTTGCACGCCCTGCGCAAAAGCTGCAAGAGCCACGGCGATTGATCCAGGCGCCCGGTCGCGCGCTTGCGGTGCATTGCCGATGGTGCCGATGAAGCGTTTGCGCGACGCGCCCAACAACACCGGCACGCCCAGACTGTGAAACAGGCTTAACCGAGCCAACAGGGCCAGATTGTGATCTTGGGTCTTTCCGAAGCCGATACCGGGGTCGACGATCATATGATCGCGCGCGATGCCTTGGCTCTCAAGCGCGGTGATCCGCTTTTCGAGAAAATCATATACGTCCAGCAATACGTCATCATAGCGTGGGTCGTTTTGCATTGTGGCAGGATCATCCGGCCCGTGCATGACACATACCGGCACACCAGCCTGCGCGGCCACACCAGCAAGCTCAGGGTCATAGGTAAAGCCGGACACATCATTCACCAGATCAGCGCCCGCATCAATTGCCGCAGCGGCCACAGATGCCTTACGCGTATCAACAGAGATGACACCGCCAAACCCAGCAGCCCGCACACCAGCAATAACTGGAACGATGCGCGCTATCTCTTCGTCATGCGCCACCGTCAGCGCACCCGGGCGCGTACTTTCGCCACCGATATCAAGGATTGTCGCACCAGCCTGCGCCATCGCAAGGCCACCAGCAACCGCATCCTCCGCTGCCGCGTGCAGCCCCCCGTCAGAAAAACTGTCGGGCGTTGCATTCACAATGCCCATGATGCGAGGCAGCTGAAAATTTTGCGGACGCGGCGCAACAAGAACATCTGCTGCGCTGCACGGCAGATCTTTTGCCGGAATGACAAACGCAGCCTGCCCGCGCTGCAATACCTCAACATCAGCGAACCATCCCCATCCGCCCGCAAGGGTCAGGGCACCCTCGGGGCGCGTGATGTCACAGCTTACAATCGGTCGATAATAGGTTTTTGTCATGGTCAGAGCGTCGCGGAATCCAATGACACAGCACGCAATGGGACGCATGCCTCTTGCGGGACATCAGCGCCGATTACAATCATTTCGCGCGCCTCGAACGTTGCTGCGAACCAAGCCGCAAGCGCTACGGCATCGCGCGGCTGCGCCGAAGGCGTATCCACACTGTCGAGCACAATTTTGGACGGCGCCCAGACGGAGGTTTGTCCATTTTTCATGGCCCAGTCGAGCTCGGTCCGGGTCTCAACGACCACGCAGCGGTCATCGCGTGCGGCCAGTACCCACGCATTCTGTTCGATCGCCAGCAGATCAATCCGGCGTTGCGCCATCTTATGATCAACCTGTGGCGCGGGTACATCTGACGCACCGACACATAGAACCAACGGGCGCCCCTGCGCGTGCAACTGATCCAGCCAGCCTTTCAGATGAGCCGAAGCAATCGCTGCATTGCCGAGAAAGACCAATTCAGGATGAGGTGCTTCGCCGGGTGCCACTTCTGCGGGCGGGGCGCCGTCACGGGCGCGCACAATCTCGACCCCCAATGCACCTGGCCCGCGGTCCAGCTTTTCGATACGGACAAAGACGCGCATCGCTTGCGGTTCCAGCAGAATCCGCTCTGCCACACGCTCTGCCAATGTCTCTAACAAAGCCAGACGTTCAACCGCGAGCTCGGCTTGAATGGCCTCTGTCACACGATCGTAAGAAAGGATCCGATCCACATCATCATCAATCGGCCCACTAAGAGGCTGCACTTCGACGACGATGTTGAAACAGATGCGTTGCCGCACCCCCCGCTCGGCCTGAAAGGCGCCGATTTCGACTTCCACGGTATGATCGCGGACCGAAATACGGTCCAGCGCATCGGTAGTTGAAGTTGCTGCCGCCCGTTCGGATGGATGGGCGAAGGCAAGGCGGGTTTCGGATGACATGGGCGCGCTCCCGTCTGGTCTGCTACTGGCGCGTTTATACTGCAGTTTCCCCGCCGTCGAGGGCTGCATGCGCCCCACCATCACTGCTTTGCGTCAGTTGCTGGCTGTCCGAACACCGCGGCTGTAGAACAGGTGCACGCCAAATCGTGCGGTGTTGGTGAACTTACGGGCCCAGCTGGGGCGAACAGCCGTGGTGTGATAGAAGGTGGCGCCATTGGTGATATCGGGCGATCTGCCATCTATCGTGGCACGCGCAACTTTGGCTACGCGGGCATAGGCTGCATGCTCGGCAATCACTTCGGCACGCCCATCACAAGTATAGCTGAACTGGCACTGGTGCTTTTTGCCAGTGCCTTGATTGATGACGGCGCAGTAAGAATTCGGGAACCGAGCGGATTTGACCCGATTGCGGATTACTTCGGCTACGGCAAACTGACCTTTGACAGTTTCTCCACGCGCTTCGAAATACAGCGCTTCGGCGAGGCAATTGAACTCGGACGATCCGGTGGCCTTCGGTTGGCTTGCAAGCCACGCGCGGGAAAAGACAACATCCGGCACTGTACCTTTTTTGGCGGAGACAGGTGTCAGCACCGCCTCTGGCGAGGCAAGGCTGGCCATCCGTTCGGCATCAACAGAAGCCAGACCGCGGGCTTCGATTCTGGCAAGATTCTGGGCCGCGCTGTTCGCCATGGCCCCGACAGGCACGACAGCAATCAGACAAGCAGCAAGGCCGAATTTCGTTGATCGTAGATTTTTCACTGACCACATGGTCACTTTCTCCGGCATCGTTATTCCAATGCCGCGCCTAGCCTGATTGCACTAATGCAACAAGCCGCGCCTCCCCGTTTGGGCAAGCTATTGCCTAATGGTTCCGCATCCTGTGGCTAACTGACGGGAATCTCACTGTATCTTGTCGGCGATTGCCAGCTGAGCCGCAGCGAGCCGTGCAACCGGAACGCGAAACGGAGAGCAAGAAACGTAATGGAAGCCCGCCGCACGGCAAAATGCTATCGATTCGGGGTTGCCGCCATGCTCTCCACAAACCGAAAGCGTGATATCCGGCTGGGCCATGCGGCCACGTTGTGCGCCGAGGGTCAGCAATTCTCCGACGCCGTCGTGATCCAATGTGTGGAAGGGGTCTTCGTCAAAAACGCCTTGTTGTACATAATCGGACATAAAGCGTCCCGCGTCATCGCGCGACAGACCATAAGTCATCTGTGTCAGATCGTTCGTGCCGAAGCTGAGGAAGGAACAATAGGGTGCAATCTCGCCCGCGCGCAAGGCCGCGCGCGGAGTCTCGACCATCACGCCAAGCCGGTAGGCAAAATCCACGCCACGCTCCTGGCGCACGGCATGGGCAACCGCATCGATGGCCGTTTTGACCAGTTCAACCTCGCGGCGCGCAGAAACAAGCGGGATCATGATCTCTGCCATGACGGAATCGCCGTTCTGGCTGGCGTCAACGATTGCTTCAAAAATCGCACGGGCTTGCATCTCGTAGATTTCCGGCACGGTGATACCCAAGCGCACACCGCGCAATCCCAGCATCGGATTGTATTCACGCATCGCCTCGATCCGCCGCGTCACATCAGAGCGCGGAAGGCCAAGCGCCTCTGCCAGCTCGCGTTGACCGCTTGCGTCCATCGGCAGGAATTCATGCAAGGGCGGATCGAACAGACGGATGCAAACGGGCGTGCCCTGCATAATCTGGAACAGCTGGGTAAAGTCTTCGCGCTGCATCGGCAGCAACCGTTCCAACACAGCGCGGCGTCCGTCGGACGTATCTGCAAAGATCATCTCGCGCATCACGGTCAGGCGACCGCGGTCAAAGAACATATGCTCCGTCCGGCATAGCCCGATGCCTTCGGCGTTGAAGTTGCGTGCGGTTTGCGCGTCTTGCGGAGTGTCGGCGTTGGCACGCACCTTGATGTCGGCACTATCGGTCGCCCAAGCCATCAGTTTCTTGAAATAATCATCTAACGCAGCTTCTTGCATCGCTGCCGCACCAGCCAGCACCTGCCCTGTGGAGCCGTCGACCGTCATCTCGTCGCCGGCATGAAACACGCGGCCATCTTTCGACGTGATCGTTTTATCGCGTTGATTGAAGACCAGACTGGAAGCGCCCACAACACAGGGCAGACCAATACCACGCCCGATCACCGCCGCGTGGCTTGTGATGCCGCCGCGTTCAGTCAAAACGGCCTTGGCCGCATGCATGCCACGCACGTCTTCGGACGACGTCTCGCGCCTGACCAGAATGCAGGACTCTCCGCGTGCCGCACTGGCCTGCGCTTCGGCAGAATCAAACACCAGACGCCCTGTTGCAGCGCCCGGGCTGGCTGCGATGCCTTTGCCCACGATGTCACGCTTTGCCGACGGATCAATCTGCCGGTGCAGCAGCTCAGTCAACAACCGTGGCTGCACCCGCATCAGTGCCTCTTCTCGGCTGATGATGCCATCTTCGGCCAGAGTTACGGCAATACGAACGGCCGCGCGGGATGAACGCGAAACCCGCACCCCGTCAAGAATGTGAACAACGCCGTTATCGATCGCGAATTCCACCTGCATCTCGGCGCGCAACCGGTGACGCATCAGGCTTGCATAGGTCTTCAGCGTCTCGAAAGCTTCCGGCAGCTTTTCCTCCAACGAGGGCCCGCGTGGATCGCGGGTCAGGTACAGCGCGTCCGAGGCGCCCTCAAGCGCGTCCCGCCCCTGACTTTGGCTCAGATAGCGGCCCGTTACCTGCGGCGCTCCGGTTTCGCTGTCCACCAGTTGCAGAACACCAGAACCACATTTGCCCGCACCGACACCGAAAATCATCTGCTGGACAACCAACCCAAGGCCAGCATCTGCAGGCGCGCCTTTGGCCTGCCTCAGCAAACGGGCCGATGTACCGCTCCATGCGCGGGCCATCGAACGCAGAACCGCCGCGAGCTGAGTGCTGCGCAATTGCGGAAATTTCTCATCTGTTTCAAGCTCGTAGGCCTCAAGCGTCTGCGCAAGCGCCGCGCGCCCCTCTCCTTCGACGTCGTCAAACATGTCAGGATCGAGACGGGCGACATTAATCGCATAAGATTGGATGAAACGTGTATAGATCGAGGCGGCTGCTTCTTCGCCCATGGTCTTGCTAAAGCTGGCAAACCTTGCATCGTTCATGCCGATGTTCAGCACAGCCCCCGGCCCGCCCCAATCCGGATCCTGACTGGAGGGGCGCACACACACCAACGCATCTTCGGGAAATTCGTCCATAACCGCGCTGACATCCGGCAATTCGCCCTGCGCGATACGTTCAATCGTCATGAAAGACAGCGCCACTGTCCGCGGCACAGGCAGGTCCAACCGCACAAGCCGCTGCAAACACTTCGCCCGCCCGCCGTGGGTCACCGTATTAATCGGCGCGGTCTGCGTCACAAGGGTGGTATCTGGATCATTCTGCACTGCGGCATCCTTCGATTTCAGATGCAGCATAGGCTGAATACAGCCCAGAGCAAGCATTTGCTCACCTGCTGGGCCGCAACGTCAAATGGCTGACAATCAGCCGTCGATCCGCGTCAAATCCGCGACAGACGTACACAACGTGCGGATACGGCTGAGCAGATTAAGACGGTTGCGGCGCACAGTGCTATTGTCGGTATTGATCTGCACCGCATCAAAGAACGCGTCAAGCGCGGGACGCAAATCTGCCATCGCCGACATAGCTGTGGTGAAGTCCTGCGCGGCCATCGCCGGTGTGATGACCGCCTCTGCGCTATCCAATGCGGCGAAAAGCGCACGCTCCTCATCCGTGTCAGCAAACTTTGCATCGGCACCAAACGAATACTCGACCCCGTCCGCCTCTTCCGCTTGGGAGAGGATGTTGTTGGCACGCTTAAACGCCTGCAACAGGTTTTCGCCATCGTCGGTTTTCAGCGTGTCAGACAGCGCGCGGGCACGTTTGACCAGAAGGGTCAGATCGTCATTGCCATCCATCGCGATGCACGCATCAATGATGTCATGACGGATGCCTTGATCCTTGAGGTAGACCTTCAGGCGGTCGTGCAGGAAGGCAAGCAGGTCGGCGTTGTCAGCATCATGCTGTGACGCATCCAGCACGTCATTTAACGGGATGGTCAGAT
>Ga0209345_10004487_pt1 | contig 13464 bp, 14 predicted proteins | sample Cruoilmetagenom7_FD_187294 | JGI IMG/M metagenome (GOLD analysis project Ga0209345, IMG submission 187294) | Oil polluted marine microbial communities from Coal Oil Point, Santa Barbara, California, USA - Sample 7 (SPAdes) (version 2) | ecosystem: Environmental > Aquatic > Marine > Oil seeps ...
TTTGAATAGCCATGCGTCATCGGCGGCTTTTAGGGCGTCACTGTGGTTCAGGTTGACCTCGAATTGCCCCACGCCGCTTTCGGATATGGCGGCTTGGGCTGGAAGGTCCATGTCGGCACTGGCGGCGTAGAGGTCGGTGAAAAACCCATCAAACGCATCCAGCGTGTCCAGTGACAGAATGTCGGCGGTTTGCAAGGGCTTGCCTGTCAGTGGCGAGCGGGCAGGTTTGAGTGATTGCCCGCTGTCATCGACCAGATAAAACTCGAGTTCGGTGGCGGCCATCACCTGCCAGCCGCGTTTCTTGTAACGCTCCAGCACTGCCACCAGCGCGTGGCGCGCATCACCTGCAAAGGGGGTGCCATCGTCATGATGCATTACCATCGGGTGCAATTCACTCGGGTTGGTCAGCCAAGGCATCGGCACGGGGCCACGGTGCGTGGGGCGCAAGATGCCGTCGGCATCACCTGATTCAAACACCAGCGGGCTGTCGTCAATATCCATCCCCCAAACATCGACATTCAGAACCGAGAACGGCAGGCGCACCGCGCCCTTGTCCAGTTTTTCACCATAGTTGAACGGGACCCTTTTGCCACGCGATACGCCATTTAGATCGACAGCGGTGACACGGATTGTTTGTGGTTTCTGGCTCATGACGGACCCTTAGCGAATGATTTGTGGCCGAACGCGGAGTTTACGGCGCTGTTCTTGCGGCATGTGGCGGTTCAGGTATTTGTTTACCAGCCCGTAAATGCCAATTACCAGTAGGGTCAACAGGATGAAATAACCTGCCAATATCGGGTAGGGCACGAAGGGGTTGAAGGTTTTATCGGCGAAATAGCTGGCGTAATAAAGCGCATCACCGCGCTGTTGCCAGGCCGGAAAACCGGAAAAGAACACCAGTGTGGTGGCGTGGAACAAAAAGATAGCCTCGTTGGTGTAGGCGGGCCAGGCCAGGCGCATCATGGTTGGCCAGATCACCCTGCGAAAGCGGGTCCAGCCCGACAACCCGTAGGCATCGGCGGCCTCGACGTCGCCACGCGGAATTGATTTTAGGGCCCCGTAGAAAATCTCGCCGGAATAGGCGGCGGTGTTCAAAAACAGCACAACCAGTGCGCCGAGCCATGCTGCGGAAAGCGGCGAAAAAAACGGTATGGCATTTTTCAGCGACAAGAATAGGAAGTAGCCAAAGAAAAATTGCACAAACAACGGCGAGCCACGGAATACGAAAATAAACCACTCTGCCGGTTTGCGCAGCAACGGGTTTTGCGCGCCTTTGGCAAGTGCGAGCGCATTGGCAAACATAAAGCCCAGGATCAGGGCGACAACGCCAAAGTAGATATTCCAGATCATACCGGACCCGATCAGGGTAAATTGCTGGCACAGGGTGAAATCATCCCTTGGCAACAAGCGTTCACCATAGCCAATGCTGCGCAGGCCATAATCCTGGATGGTTTGAAAACAGCTCATGATGGGTATTTTCGTTGGGCTTCGCCACCTGAGGTGGCTTGGCCATGGGTGAGGCGGGCCATGATGCGATCAAGAATGACTTCAGAGAATTTGGTGAAGATCAGATAGAAGACCAGTAAGCCAAAGAAATACCACATCCGCCAGTCGGCGTGCGGGTAGGCGGTAAAACGGGCGGTTTTCGAGCCGCCAAGTTCACGTGCCCAATAAACGATATCCTCGACACCGAGCAGGAACAGCAGCGGGGTGGCCTTGATCAACACCATCCACAAGTTGCTGAGGCCGGGCAGGGCAAAGACCCACATTTGCGGCACCAGAATGCGCCAAAAGGTCTGTCTTTGCGACATGCCATAGGCCTCGGCGGTTTCCATTTGGCCGCGTGGCACAGCCCGCATCGCCCCATAAAGGACATTGGCGGCAAAAGCCCCGAACACGATGGCAAAGGTTAGCACCGCGAGAGAGAAGCCATAGACCTCGTGAACCCATTGTGAAGCGTTCCCAAGCGGTAGTTTGGCAGCATCGCAGACAACAAAATCATTGCCCTGACGGATCGGTTGATCCCAATCAGGGCAGAGGGTTTTGTGGCGCATCCATTCAAACATCTGGTCAAGCGCGATGACGAAAAACAGAAAAAAGGCAATATCAGGCACGCCGCGTACCAGCGCGATATAGGCCTTGCCGACCCATGAAAATGGGGCCCGTGTGCGCGCTGACATGGCCCCGAGAAAGCCAAAAGCGAGCGCGGCCGGAGCGGTTATCGCCAGCAGCGCCAACACGGTGCCCAGCGAATAATAGAGCAGCATGTGCTTGCCTGTGGTCAGGTAACACGAAAGCCAGGACAGGCCCGAAAGGATGTCAGGGTCGGCGCAGTAGGAAAACATATAGGTCTTTCAAGGGTAGGGCGGCGTGGAAGCCGCCCTACGAGGGCTACATTGGCTGGAGACTAGAAGCCCGGGCCGATTTCCCATTTGGTCAGCAATGCATTGAGCGTGCCATCGGCCTTCATCGAAGCGATTGCCGCGTCAAACTTGCCTTTCAGTTCGCCGTCGCTTTCGCGCAGGCCCATGCCAACACCGCCACCGATCAGCTCTTCTTGAGTCATGAGCATCAGGTCATCGTTTTCGTCGGCGATAGGACTAAGATAGGCCTTGTCGGCCAGAACCGCGTCCGCCTCGCCGTTACGCACGGCGGCGATGGTTTCATCGGGGGTCGCAAACTCAACCAGAGTGGCACCAGAAGAGGCGATGAACGACGCCTGAATGGTGTTGGTTTGGGCCGCAACCACGCCGCCTTTGATGTCGGCATCGGCTGACATGGCCAGGTAGGAGGATGGGTCGGGCTGAGTATAGTTTTGAGTGAAATCAATCACTTCATCGCGCTCATCGGTGATCGACATGCCAGCGATAATAGTGTCGTAGTTGCCCGAAACGAGGTTCGGGATAATGCTGTCCCACTCGTTTGTGACCCACTCACAGGTCAGTTCGGCGCGTTTGCACAGCTCATCGCCAAGCTCGCGCTCAAAACCGTCAACTTCGCCAGCATCGTTGATAAAGTTATACGGAGGGTAAGCGCCCTCAGTCCCCATGCGCACAGTTTCGGCCATCGCCATGCCAGCGCTCAGGGCCAGTACGGTGGTCGTTAGGATAAGTTTTTTCATCAGGTCTCTCCCTTGTGGTTAAATCTTGGTGGCTGATTGTAGCCACCATCTTGGTGCATTGTAAAACGCTGTGTCAGTCGGATTGGGTCGCGCTTAGGAATTGTTGTAAACGCTCGGATTTTGGTTGTTTGAACAGGGTTTCAGGCGGGCCTTGTTCCTCGACGATGCCCTGGTGCAGGAATATCACCTTGTCCGATACGTCCGCGGCCAGCCGCATGTCGTGGGTGACCAGCAACATAGTGCGTCCCTCGGCGGCCAGATCCTTGATCACTTTGACGACTTCCTGTTCCAGTTCTGGGTCCAGCGCCGATGTGGGTTCGTCAAACAACAGGGCTTGGGGCTCCATCGCCAGCGCCCGCGCAATGGCGGCGCGTTGCTGTTGGCCACCGGACAGTTGAGCCGGCCAAGCGTCGCATTTATCGCCAATACCAACCTTGTCGAGATAAGCCCGAGCGCTGGCTTCGGCTTCGGTCTTGTCACGGCCCAGCACGGTGACGGGGGCTTCCATGACGTTTTGCAGGATCGACATATGCGACCACAGGTTAAACTGTTGGAACACCATCGAAAGATTGGTGCGAATGCGGATCACTTGGTGTTTGTCAGCCGGGTGCCGGTTCAATCCCTTGCCGCGCCATTTCACGGCTTCGCCTTGAAACAATACATCACCCTGCTGGCTGTTTTCCAGTAGGTTGGCACAGCGTAAAAGGGTGGATTTGCCCGAGCCGGATGATCCGATCAACGACACCACGTCGCCCGCCTGCGCGGTAATGTCGACGCCCTTAATGACCTCCAGATCGCCATAGGCTTTGTGCAGGTTTCGGATTTCGATGACGGGTAGATTTGGATCAGTCAATTTATGTGCAGCTTTTTTTTTATTTCCCCCAACGCATTAGGATGAGAATCGGCTGCAATTGCAATGGTTAATGCAAGGTGTGACGCTAGGGTATCTGGTGTTCGGGGCCATCTGGCGTCGGGATTTCCAGATATTGGGCAGCTGGGATGTCGACGATGCCTTTGATCTGCAAAGTGTCGCGCGTCTGGCTGGGCAGAGCAGTTATCGCCGCGTTCAGCGCTGAAATAAATTCTGATCTATCGGCGCCCGCAGCCGCAATAAAAGGCAGGCCCGGGGTTGGGGTGGTGCGCGCGATCACTCGTAAATCTTTGGCGAAATCATCGTATTTTTCAATCATTCTCCATGTGACAGCATCGATTGCGGCAATGTCGGCGTCGCCAAAGGCAACCAGACGGGCCGATTCAACATGCGCGCCCGATTGGGAATGGTTGGAAAACGTCAGGCTCCGCGCGGCCATATAGGACATCGGCGCGGCCCAACCAGACTGTGACATTGGCTCGTTATAGGCAAAAGTAGCAGCGTGAAAATCGCCCAAATCGCGGCGCGGATCATTGGCGCGGGCGATGAAAACGCTGTTGTAATATCCGGGTGCGCAGTCGGGGATGCCGTAATCGGGGGTGCCGATCAGGGTGACGTGGCCGTGCAGGCGGGCGCGGTAAGGATAGCCGCAGGTTTGGGCCAGCAGCAATTCGGGGCTTTGCCAGATGTCCCATACATCCATATCGCGGGTTAATACCGCAGGGCCATATCCAAGTGCGTGGCGGATTGCCGACCAGAATTGGTCATTTGCCTGCAAAACCTCGGCGCGGTCATACATTGGCAGGGCTGCGATCAATCTAGGTCTGCCTGTATCCGGTGGCGGGCTTTGGCGCTTTGCATATCGGTGACACCCAGCAGATTTGCAACAAGGCGCAGCAGGGTGTTTTCATCAGCATCCCGCACCCCGTCGGCCAGAACCACCTCCCAAAGGTCCTCAATCACACCAATGCGGTCCTCATGGTTGACAGCCTCTTTGATGGCACGGGTAAAGCGGACGGTGTCGGGGGCCTCGAATTCCAGCACTTCGCATTGCTTACGTAACTCATCAGCCTGAGCCGAATTCAGACCATAGCGTTTTGACAACAGTTGATCGATTTTAGCGGCTTCCTGCCCGTCGTAATGTTCATCGGATTTGGCCACGCGGACCAGCAAAGCACCCAGAGCAAGACGGGCGTCTGTGTCATCCAGCAGGGCGGGGGCGGGGGCAGTCAGCCGTCTTAGAAAATCACCAAACATAGGATTTGATATAGGGATTATTTTTGCTTTGTCCAAGGGTATGAATTTTAGAAAATTCATACCAAAATTCTTCAAGAATTTTGGGCCGCGCTATTCATAACCTTCGACGATCAGCAGATTACCCTCGCTGGCCGGATCGCGCAGGGCTTTGGCGGCTTTGTATTCAGGGCTGTCATAGCAGGCCTGCGCCGTTTTGACATCCGCGAACTCGATCACGACGGTGCGCGGGTTTGCCGTGCCCTCAACGATGGTTTGCGCACCACCGCGGATCAGGAATTTCGCGTCGTATTTGGCAAACGCCACAGCATTTGCCTCGCGATATGCTTGATAAGCTTGCGCATCATGTACGATAATCTGTCCAACCCAATAACCTTTTGGCATTTTCTAGCCTCCTATACTAACCGAGAGGAATCAATCGCTGCGCTGATGAAACTGGCGAACAGCGGGTGTGGCTCAAACGGTTTTGATTTCAGTTCGGGGTGAAATTGCACGCCGATGAACCACGGGTGATCTTTCCACTCCACAATCTCGGGCAAACGACCGTCAGGTGAAATGCCGGAAAACTGCATGCCTTGTGCTTCAAGCGCCTCGCGGTATTTCATGTCGACCTCGTAACGGTGACGGTGGCGCTCCTCAATGGTGGTGGTGCCGTATACTTCGGCAACCTTGGAACCCTTGGTCAGCTCGGCCGTATAGGCCCCCAGCCGCATGGTGCCGCCTTTGTCATCATCGACCTTGCGCGCCACTTTATGATTTCCCTGAATCCATTCCTTGAGGTGATAAACCACCGGAGTAAAGCGCTTGCCGCCAGCCTCATGGTCAAATTCCTCGCTCCCGGCATCCTTGATACCCGCCAGATTTCGCGCCCCTTCAATCACAGCCATTTGCATGCCCAGACAAATGCCGAGATACGGCACCTTGCGGGTGCGGGCGAATTCGGCGGCCTTGATTTTACCCTCGGCACCGCGCTCGCCAAAGCCACCTGGCACAAGAATAGCGTCAAACCCCTCCAGATATGCGGCGGGGTCTTGAGTATCGAATACTTCGGCATCGACCCATTCGACATTGACCTTGACGCGATTGGCCAAGCCGCCATGTGTCAGAGCCTCACTGATCGACTTGTAGGCATCCCCAAGCTGGGTGTATTTGCCGACGATCGCGATTTTGACTTCGCCCTCGGCGTTGAAAATACGATCTGCTACATCGTCCCAGCGGGCCATGTCGGGCAGCGGCGCGTCAGTGATACCAAAGGCGTTTAGAACAGCGGTGTCCAGCCCCTCGCGGTGATAGGCAATCGGGGCTTCATAAATAGATTTCAGATCATAAGCCGCAATCACATTTTCGGTGCGCACGTTACAAAACAACCCGATTTTGGCGCGTTCCTTGTCGGGGATCGGGTGTTCGGAACGGCAAACCAGCACATGTGGGGCGATGCCGATCGAGCGCAACTCTTTCACGCTGTGTTGGGTCGGTTTGGTTTTCAATTCACCTGCTGCCGCCAGATAGGGGATCAGCGTCAGGTGCATGAAAATGCACTGGCCCAGTGGTTTGTCTTGGGAAAACTGCCGGATCGCTTCAAAGAACGGCAGCGCTTCGATATCGCCCACGGTGCCGCCGATTTCGCAAAGCATAAAGTCAACTTCATCTTCGCCAATCGAGATGAAATCCTTGATCTCGTTGGTGACATGCGGGATCACCTGAATGGTTTTGCCCAGATAATCGCCGCGACGTTCCTTTTCCAACACGTCGGAATAAATCCGCCCCGAGGAGACGGAATCGGTATTGCGGGCTGATACACCAGTAAAACGCTCGTAATGGCCGAGGTCCAGATCGGTTTCGGCGCCATCATCTGTGACAAACACTTCGCCATGTTCAAACGGTGACATAGTGCCGGGGTCGACATTCAGGTAGGGATCAAGTTTGCGCAGCCGCACGGTGTAACCACGTGCCTGTAGCAAAGCCCCCAGTGCGGCCGAAGACAGGCCCTTGCCGAGGCTGGAAACAACACCACCAGTAATGAAAATAAAACGCGCCATGTGGTTGGCATCCCCCGTGAAATTATTGTTATATCAGGCGCGTTTTGCAGCAAAAGATGCGCACCATCACGGGATTTGATATATAGTAGATTCGCAGCGATTTGGCAACAGACCACAACATGCTGTTGGGCAGAAAACTGAAAAATCTATTTCTAGTATATGCTTAGTCAGCGGGTGGAGGCGTGATCGGGGCATCGCCCGCACTTGGAGGCAATAAATCGCCTGCAGCGGGTGCAATAGGTGTTGCCAGTTCAACTGGTGCATCCGCAATGCGATCAACAACAGATGAACCAGCCGAGTTTTTCGCGGCAATCACAGTCATCGCGATCGAGGTGCAGATAAACGCAACTGCCAGTATCCACGTCACTTTGGTCAAAGCGGATGCCGCGGAACGACCAGTCATCGCGCCGCCGCCACCGCCGCCCCCCATGCCAAGGCCACCACCTTCAGAGCGTTGCAACAACACGACACCAATCAGGCCAAGGGCCAAAATCAGGTGAATGACGAGAATGACGTTTTCCATAGATGGCGTGATCCGTTTTATTAGGTTGGATGTTATCTAGGGGGTGTCGGGCGCGCCCGCAAGCCCTTTAGGGCGCTTTACTCGTTGCTTTCGCTGACATCAACTTGTCCGGACAGGCTGCGGCGCACAAAACTCCACGAAAGACCGATCCCCAGAACCACCGACAATGCGAATATCCCGATCCAGACATTGATGCTGGAATTGGTCAGCGACAATAGCCCGCGGTCATATAAAACCCAGCACAGGGCGGCCACAACGGAGGAGACCAAAAACATGCCAAGCATCCCGATTGAATGAAGGGTGGCGCGTAAATAGATGATGTAGCCAACGATCAGCAGCAGCCCAAACAGCACAGTCAGTGGCAGTTCGGATGTGTAATTTTCAAGCGACCAGCGGACGTAATTCCACTCGGTCGGGTTGAACGTGGCCGACAGCAGGCCAAATGCAAATGCCCAGCGTATCAAAAAACCCATCATGCCCTCTCAGTTTTTTGCAAGAATTGCAGGTTTGCACCACCTCTGTCTAGCACTCTTGTGCCGTGGGGGGCGATTTTGCGGTTTCCTTGCGGGGGCAGGTGCGGCTACAAGAACACGGGTTTAAACACATATCCGGGGATTCTTAATGGCAAATGTAGTCGTAGTTGGCGCTCAATGGGGTGACGAAGGTAAAGGCAAAATCGTTGACTGGTTGTCCGAGCGTGCCGATGTGATCGCGCGCTTTCAGGGCGGGCATAACGCTGGCCACACGTTGGTAATTGACGGCGAGGTTTTCAAACTGGCAGCTTTGCCGTCGGGCATTGTGCGCGGTGGCAAGTTAAGCGTGATCGGCAACGGCGTTGTTCTGGATCCGTGGCATTTGCTGGGTGAAATTGAGGGCATACGCAAACAGGGTGTCGAGATTAACCCCGACAACCTGATGATCGCCGAAAACACACCGCTTATTCTGTCGATCCACGGTGAATTGGATCGTGCCCGCGAGAATCAAAACTCGATTGCCAAAATCGGCACCACGGGGCGTGGCATTGGGCCTGCCTATGAGGACAAGGTTGGCCGTCGCGCCATTCGGGTGGCCGATCTGGGAGATGCCAAGACGCTTGAATTACGGGTGGATCGCGCGTTGATGCACCATAATCCGCTGCGTCGCGGGTTGGGCATGGAGCCGGTTGATCGTGCAGATCTGCTGGCAAAGTTGACCGAGGTTGCGCCCAAGATATTGAAATATGCCGCCCCTGTCTGGAAGGTGCTGAACGAAAAGCGCAAAGCCGGTAAACGGATTTTGTTTGAAGGCGCCCAAGGCGCGTTGCTGGATATTGATTTCGGCACTTATCCCTTTGTGACGTCGTCCAATGTAATTGCAGGGCAGGCAGCGACCGGGGTTGGCCTTGGGCCAGGCGCGATTGATTTTGTGTTGGGCATCGTCAAGGCCTACACAACCCGGGTTGGCGAAGGCCCGTTTCCGGTCGAACTGGATGATGCGGACGGGCAACGGTTGGGGGAGCGGGGCCACGAATTTGGCACCAACACAGGGCGCAAGCGGCGCTGTGGCTGGTTTGACGCGGTTCTGGTGCGCCAAACCTGCGCAACGTCAGGTGTGTCGGGAATTGCATTTACCAAATTGGACGTTCTGGACGGGTTTGAGACATTGAAAATCTGTGTGGCTTATGAATTGGACGGCAAACGGCTGGACTATCTGCCAACAGCCGCCGATCAACAGGCGCGTTGTATCCCGATTTACGAGGAAATCCCGGGCTGGTCGGAAAGCACCGAGGGCGCACGATCATGGAATGATTTGCCCGCGGCCGCGATCAAATACGTGCGCCGCGTTGAAGAGTTGATCGATTGTCCGGTGGCGATGTTGTCGACCTCGCCCGAGCGCGAGGATACCATCCTTGTGACCGATCCGTTTGCTGACTAGATGCCTTCAGAACGTATTGAACCAATGTGAACAGGATACACAGTAATGGCACAAGATCCCAAATTATCTTATAAATCCCGCCGTCGTTGGTCGCTGATCCTATTGCTGATCGGCCTGCCGTTATACATTGGGCTTGCGCTATTTGTGGTGTCTCTGTTCAATCGCCCGCCATTCCTGTTGGAACTGGTGGTCTATGTGGTGCTAGGATTTTTGTGGATGATCCCGTTCAAGTTTGTGTTTCTTGGCGTCGGCAAGGCTGATCCCGACACCAGTGGCGAAACAAAAGAGAACAGCAAATAGCTAAAAAAACAGGGCAGCCTTTGAGGCCGCCCCGTTTGTCATTCACACAGTTAAGAGTGAGAATTCGATCTATTCGCCAGCAATGCGGGCTTGTGGTTTGAAGCGGGTTGTTTCGGCGATTTCGAATTTTCCGCGATTAACCTTGATGATTTTACCCTGGCGCAGCAGCTGACCGAACGAGCGCAAACCTTCTTCGCGGTTAAACTCGTCTTTGCCAGCAAAAACAGCGACTTGGCGCATGATTTGGGGGCGTCCAAAATGCGGACGACCTTCGACATAAGCGGTATAGGCAGCGGCGGCTTCCAGCAAATCCGGCAATTCAGATGCGCCCATCTTTTCGGCGAAATCAGAAAAGCTGGCGCTGTCGGCAAAGATGTTTGTGCCTTTATCGTCGTAGTTCTCGTCATCATTGCTCTCGGCCAGATCAGCTAGGACCAGTTTCGATCCGGCCTCAACTTCATGTAAAGTTACATCGTTTTTCGAGATGCGGCGCGGGCGTACTGGTGCCAAAATCGATGGCTCTTCGCTTTCTGCGCTGTCGATACGCTGTTCTGAAACCAGAATTAGCGGGGCAGGACGCTCAACGTTACTGTCGCCCTTTGCTTTGACAGGTTGTGGACGCATAACATCGGCTAGATCGGTGCGATAGGCGTCGACCTCATCTGGTGCTTTTATATCATTTGCTTTGTTGAATTTACGTTCGGCAACAGTTGCAGCCACAGCAGCCCGCAGATGCGAGATGGCCGAGCGGCGGCGCGAGCTTTCGTCGGTTTTAAGTTTCGCGTTTGCTTCATCCAATAGGCGTGACACCGAAGCCTCGTCGTCGGCTCCACCCTCGTTATGTAGGGCGCGGTTGGTGCGCTCAATGCGCATTGCTGCATCGATGCCACCGTCGATGGCACTGTCGAGTTCGGTAGATGGCTCCATCTCTACATCGGCAAGATCTGCCAGCAATTCAGCTTCATCTTCGGCTGAAAGGTTGGTTTCACCCAATGCGTCCAGAGCATTATCATTGGATTTTTCATCCTCAATGATATCGTCTGTTGTCGGCGCGGAATCCGCTGTATCGTCTTCTGCGACGTCTTTGGTATCATCAAGTTGCAGGTCGGCTTTCTGGACCTTGATGATGCGGGCGCGTGACGGTCTTACGGGTTTCACCGGCTCTTGCAGTGCTTCTTCCGAGATGATCTCATCGGTAGCCTCAACAGGTGCTTGATCTTCGGCTACGGGTGCATCTTCAGCGGGTTCTTCTGCTGCATCGCTGGCAGTTGCCTCATCCTGAACCACGGCCTCCTCTTCAACGGCGTCATCTACGATGATGTCATCCACAACGGTGTCATCAATGTCAGCGTCTTTGGCAACCTGATCAAGTATGTTGCTTACGGTGTCGTCACCGTCAGCATCCTCGTAGTCTTCGTCATAAGTGTCTTGCTCTTCGATTTGGGGCGCCTCAGCAACCTCAGCAACCTCAGCAACCTCAGCAACCTCGTCGACAACCCGGCCCATCATGGTGCTAATGTCTGCTTCTTCAGCGGTTTCCACTTCGGCTTCTACTTCGAGCACCACTTCAACTTCTACTTCGAGCTCCACTTCAACTTCGGCTGTGGGTTCGGCAGCACCTTCCAGGGCCACTTCTTCAGAGGTCTCTTCCTGTAGATCTTCTTGCGGCTCGAAATCGTCTGCGCGCTGGTCTTCAGCAAACAATGGTGCAGCGGTGCCAGACGTCTGGTTTTTGGCCACAACAGCGCGTATCCGGCGCAATTTGGCGGCAACGCTTTCGGTATCCGCTTCTGCCGGAGCATCAGGCGTAACGAAACCGGTGCTTGCTTCGTCCTGCGCGTCATCATACTCGAATGAAGGAACGACAACGGGCGCGGGGACCTCGTCAACTACCGGTTCCTCAATAACAGGCTCGGCTTTTGCCACCGGCTGCGGTTGTGGCTCGGGCGCTTGCTCAACAGGGGGCACAACGGCCGCTGGTTGCTCGATAGGGCGCAAAACCACATTGTTGTCTTCGACTTTGGCTTCAACCTGACGGTGGAGTTCGCGCCCAGCGATTTTAGCGAGCATATCGGCATCCGGTGTCGCAGGCTCAGCCCCGAAATAGCGATCATCGGCGGCCAGATCACGGAAATATTCCGCAATCGCCTTCATTGTGCCAAAGGAATCATCGAAACCTTCTAGGGTGCACGAAAATGTGCCATAAGAGACTGTTAGAATTTTACTCGCACCAATCATTGGTCTGCTCACTTTCTATATCGTTTCTTGTCCTGTTGACCTATATTTACAAACGAATGGTTCTATTTCATGAACAAAACAGGGAATTTTCTGGTATTAATTCATGTCTAAATTGTGGCATTTTTTCCTAAAAGGCAGTTATTCATCGTGAAAGCACCTATTGTTGACACAAACCACCCGATTACGCTGCTTGGCGGCAGTCAGGTGGAAACCGACGCTGTGGACCTCGCGCTAGGCTTTGCACCGATTCTGGTTGCGGCAGACGGGGGGGCGCGGGCAGCATTGCGTTTGGGCCATATACCAAAGGCGGTAATTGGTGACTTTGATTCGGTAGATGCCGATAGTATAGCGCAAATTCCGTTTGAGTGCCTGCATCGCATCGATGAGCAAAGCAGCACCGACTTTGACAAATGCCTGCGCCATATCAAAGCCCCCTATATTCTGGCGGTCGGATTTACCGGGCAGAGGCTGGATCACGAGTTGGCGGTCTATAACGCACTGACGCGCCACCCCGACAGGCGCTGCATTGTGCTGGGCGAGCTGGACCTGTGCTTTTTGGCACCCCAAGATATTCGGCTAATCTTGCCGGTTGGCACGCGGGTGTCGTTGTTCCCGCTGGGGAAATGTCGGGTGACGGCCACGGGGCTGCACTGGCCTGTTGACGGGCTGGAGATGGCACCGGACGGGATGACCGGCACCTCTAACGAGGCCAGTGCCGATGAGGTGACGGTGCAAGTGTCCGCACCAAAGCTGCTGATAATCCTGCCGCTGGCGCATCTGGGCGCGGTGATCAAGGCGTTGGCCTGAGTTGGCAATTTTATGGGCAATGGTTAATGCGCCGCACGCCTGTTGCGGTCGAGGGTGATCCGGAAGGGGAAACCAAACCAGCGCGGTAACGGCGCGGCGTTTGTGATTGGGCTCGACGGGTTTGGCGGCTGCACCTGTCGCTGATTTTCTCAAACGCCCAGTGCTGTCGCAAACTTTATTTTGAATTACAACATGTTGAAAGTTCCCCGAGGCGCTTGGTCCTAAATGACCGGAGAAGCCCTGAGAAGGATATCTTCGAGCGCCAGACTATTGGCGGCCCCTTGAACAATCATACATTCGTTGCCGTCCAGACATATCATCGCATCCACGCCATCAACGATGATCGAAACCTCGGGTGCGGGCACTTCGTCACTGCTGGTTTCATCGGTCATGTATT
>Ga0209345_10004488_pt1 | contig 13463 bp, 14 predicted proteins | sample Cruoilmetagenom7_FD_187294 | JGI IMG/M metagenome (GOLD analysis project Ga0209345, IMG submission 187294) | Oil polluted marine microbial communities from Coal Oil Point, Santa Barbara, California, USA - Sample 7 (SPAdes) (version 2) | ecosystem: Environmental > Aquatic > Marine > Oil seeps ...
GAAGTCTATGCCACCCTTTCATTCTCTTTATCAGAAAATCTATATTTTCCTCCATGGGTACGACATCAAAAACCACATCAGTCATTTCTTTGAGGCTAAAAGCTGTTTTGCCTCCAAGCATGGAAGGTTCTATTGCTCCATTTTGCTCCGGTATGCATACTTGCCAGGCTATTCTCAAAGGAGAAATACCCACGAGGGAGCTTTTCCACTTTTCAATGGTGATTGAATGGGCCAGAAGAGGCATAAATACAGGGGCATTTATCGCTTGTAAAATTTTTTTTGTTTCTTTATCATCCCCTTTCATAAACCTGAATAAAAAATCACAAATTATTTGAACCCTTGGTTTTCCCTGTTTATCCAGAAAAAACTCTTCCAGGGATTCATGGTATGGGGGCCTTCCAAAGACAGATAAGGTATTGATTCCTTCTTTTTCCAAAGAATTAACCATATAAGCCTCAACTTTTCCCCGCTCCTTTAGGACAGAGTTGGAAAAAGTATGTATGCCCACCCAAAACCCCTGGGGATTATATTTTCCAATCTTTTTATACCATTTTATATATTCATCAAATGTGGAAAAAATATTTGGGGCATCAGGGTGAAATATACCAGATTCAGGGAGGAGGAAAGGTTTGTCGTAGGAGTATTTTTCACCCTCCCTTGATAAGGTCAGAAGGAGAAGATTTTTTACATTTTCATGGGTAACCGATCCGTAGTATTTTTCGGTCTCAAGGTTAAGATTGATCCCTTTGTTTTGTAGTTTGTCAGCAAGATATGCGCATCGGAGACTGTAAACTTTTGAGTTTTTTTTTATATTGGAGGCCAGAAAATTTACAATCCCCTTATTCATGAAATCGGCTAATATTATGTCGCATTCCTCTATCTGGTCTTTTTTAACCTTGTTGCTTCTTATTTCCCGATCCGTATAAAAGGAGAAGGAATATCTGGCTGAAATTCCTGGAAACTGTTTGATCTCTTTAAATACCCTGGCTACAATAATGCTGTCGCCGGACATTATAACCATGGCAATTTTTTTTTTCGCGGTATCCCCCTGGGCGGTAGAAGGTGTCAGGGGGAAAAGAATGCAGGCAAAAATAGAGATAAAGCCCACCCACAAACGGAGATGTTGGACAAAAAGATCATTTGTAAATGGGAATTGGCTAATTCTTGCCATCAGTCACATCCTCTGGAATATATATTACACGTCCGTCTTTAAGCTGATATGCCGTGCCAAGCCTGGTCCCTTCTTCTCCCCCTGCTTTTTTATCGGTCACTTTCCTTACCTTTATATCCTTCCCCTTTTTGGTAATAATTTTCCAGCTTCCCTCTGTCTTTTTCATAACAGTAATTTCACTTTCAGGGTTAAAAAAATCGAGAACCTGGTAAGTGGCCATGAGGGAGAGGAGCATGGCAACTATAAAGACAAGGGCCACATCAAAAAGATTGGCAACCCCGTTTAATGGTTCTTCATGTTTTGCCATTAAAAGGTGGCCCGAAGGTTTTTTTTTCAAATATTTCATTGAACTCCTCGCTTGAAAGCGTATCAGCATCTTTTAAACAGTTGGAGATTTACTATCAACCTTTGTCATGGCTTCTGTTACCAGATTTATATGACGCATATCTTCCATGAGCCAGCGTTCTTTAACCACTGAAAAAAAATGGGCTGTAATGCCCAAAGCTAGTCCCACAACAGTTGTGGTAAAGGCAAGAATAAGACTGGAAGAGAGTTGTGCCATGTTTCCCTGGGTGAGACCGGCAAGACCGGTTCCCATGGGGATTAATGTTCCAATGAGTCCCAGGCTGGGGCCTATACGGACAATAAGACGGATTTTATCCACCTCTTTTATTAAAGAATATTCTTTGCGCTGGTTCAGGTCCTCCACCCGCTCCTCCATAAACTGGCTGTTTCCCTGGAGAATATTATTTAATTCTTTTGCATAGCTTAATATATGAAGGGGCAGGTTCTTCTGGATTTTATCGGGGATATTTTTGTTTTTTTGAATATCCTCTAAAAAATCGGCTAACAAGTCACTGGAACGAAACTGCCTCCGCTTTATCCATTCAGAAAGAAAACTCCCCGTATATATCACCAGCCAAAGGGATAAAAAAATTAATAAAATCACCACAGGATAAAGCAGGGCCGTCGACATAGTATAAAGAACAGTTTGCAATGCAGGAAAAATATTCACATCAATCCCTTTTTAAAAAATAGTTATTAATAAATCCGATGCTTCCCAGCATAAATAGAGAAAAAGCAAAAACAGCTGTACCAAAAGTATCTGACGTACTCACAGGACTATTGGAGCAGGCCATGGTAAAAGCAGCCTTTATATCCGGATATATTGGAGCTATGATAACAGTCATTAAAAAATATAAAGAAATCATAACCATGGTTATCCCTAAAAAAGAATTGTCAGCGCCAATTTTATGCCGGGCAGGAAAAATAAGACCCAAAGTAATAATTATAATTCCAATAAAAAGACTAAAGAGAATCAATGTTACCATAAAAGGGGCTATGGAAAAAACAGAATAAGCAAGGGTCAGATTAAGGAGAATAACCGTGGCACATACGGGGCAGGGAAGAATCAGCAATAAGACCGACCCTGGAAGGCGATTTTTTTTTTCAGCTGGATTTTGAAGAAGAAGACCTGTTCCCCAGAAAAGAAGCCCCAAAGCAACAGCAAGATGGAGCAGCATTCCATACTGGATCATGCTCATGATCCTATCCAGATAGTTTAATAAATTAAAACGGGTGATACAGAAATAAAGGGTGCAAAAAAGAATAAAATAGATAAGGCTTGTGCCAAAAAATAAAAAAAATTTTTTCTTACCCTGGGTGGTTCGGTTGTAGATCAGAGATCCCAGTCCCATACCAACCTTTATTCCAAATACTGAAAAGGCAACCAGAATACCGGTTACCCATAGTTGTTTTAACATTGTTATTTGTCCTTTCCCCTGTTTCCGGGGTGAGGCCCTGAAACAGGAGAAAGCCTTTAAAAAAAGATCTCAATATTATTAATATAGAATCAGTAGTGTTCTGATAGGAAATTGATAGAAAAAAAAATACGGAAAGTTTAATTGTCTTTTCCGCTATTCAATACGCTACAAAAGCAATTAAACTTCCCTCAGGCAAGATCCTAACCGGGCACTCCTGAAATCGAGTAGATTTACCCTTGAATTAAAATTCCTGTTTTTTGTGGGGGCACTTTCTAAAATGGCTGTCAGCAGCTTTTAAATGATCAACCCATATTGCAACCATTTTATCGTTTTCAGCTGTCCCTTTTAGTACTACATTACATTTGATTCCCGATTTTGTAAGTATGGATTTCCAGGAATCATCCTCATCCCCGGCCATATCATTTCTTGCATGATCCCCTGCAACAGACATAAAAGGGATGAGCCATGCTTTTTTGATCTTTTTTTCCTTTAACATTTTTTCTATATCATCAATACCAGGAGAACCTTCAACCGTCCCAACAAAAATATTCGGATCTATCTGCTGGAGGTTAAACATAAGCGCTGCGTAAAAAGCATTGGCAGGATGTGGTGTTCCGTGACCCATGAGAACAACAGCTTCTTTTTTCTTCCTTTTTTCAGGAATCGCATCTATTATGGCTTTTGCAACCCTTTCAAGATCTTCTTGTGATGATAAAAGGGGATTTCCCACAACTATACGTTTAAATCCGTTGGGCATATGTTTAAACGCGTTTGCCGTATTAATAAGATCATCATACTCTTCACCCCTGATTGTATGAAGAGATTGAATTGTTATATGGGTAAAGCCTTCATCCATCATTTTTGCAAGGGCCATTGCAACTGAATCAAGCTTTTCTCCATTTTCTTTTGCCAGTTTGTGGCGAATAATAGCTGATGTATATGCCCATCGTACCTCAATTCCTTTAAAGGCCTCTTTAACTTTGGTATCAATATTTTTAAAAGAAATTTGCGCTTCAGGGATACTCGTGCCGAATGCAACAAGAAGTAATCCTTTTTTCAAAGGCCGATGATGTCCATGGCCCGCAGCCCATGCAAATATCGGCAAACTCAGCATAAGAATAACTATCCCGGTAAATACCTTTGTCCTCATTGTTTTTTCGTCCTTTATAAAAAATATTATCTGTTATGGGCCCGAATAAATAAAAAAACCCGGATTTATAAATAAATCCGGGTATCCCTTTTTCCCTTAAAATTTTTTCAGACGTCCCTTGTCCACGGGAACTACGTCTATTATTCAGGCAGGTCTTCTGACTCTTGGATCATCCTCTTTACTGTGCCTTCCCACAAACTTATGCCTGCAGTGACAAAATACAGCGTTCGTCCCCAATTACAGCGGCGGGCCCGTCCCGGAGTTTAACCGGGTTCCCTAATATACTTCATAATGAAGTTCCTGAATATCCCTTCAACAATATACCAGATTAACAATATTTACAATAAAAATTATCGGCTTATTAATCTGCTCTTAAAAGATAATCAACAACCCTTTGCAGATGACGCAGAGTGCTGCATTCCTTAACAGAAAAACAATATGGGCTGTATTTTTTAATCTCCGAATCACCTGTTCCCCAGAGTGGGGGCGGCTCCGGATTGAGCCAGATGATTCTTTTACTTTTTTCTTTTATTTTTCTTAAAACACCTGTTTCAGGATCACCATAATTATTTCGTGCGTCTCCAAGAATCAAAACAGTTGTTTTGTTTGTAACTTTGCCCAGGGGCTCAGCCGCAAAATCTTTAAATGCACGGCCATAATCCGTACCACTATAGTCTATACCTGTTCCATCCCCTTTTTGGAGGATGGCCAGTGCCTCAGCAACTTCATGTTTTTTAAAAATATGACTTACTCCCACCAGGTTTGAACAAAAAATATAGGAATTCATTTTTACAAGGGAATCATTTAAGCCGTAGAGAAAAAGGAGCATGAACCGCACCACCGTTTCCACGGAACGGCTCACATCACATAGTACAGCAAGGCTGGGGCGATCGATTTTTTTCTTTTTCCAGCGTGGGGAAACAAGGATTCCATCATAAGCCATATTTGCCCGTAACGTTTTTTTAATATCAAGAAACCCCCGAGCCGAAATTTTTTTTCTCCTTGAATGAAGATCATTTAAGCGCTTGACCATTTTTTTAATGAGAACCTGCATCTGGGTATAATCCCCCATCTCCAGATTGGATAATTTGACATCTTTAAGGTAATTTTCAATAAGTCTTCTGGTGGTAGATCCGGAAAACAATGATAACTGTTTTTCCACATGATTTTTGACATTTTCAAAAAGAAGAGTCTTTGCCACTTTTAATTTTTCCCCTTCCTGAGGATTAAAAAAATTCCCTTTTATCATGCGCCGGCTGATATCCATGTTCAAACCCTCCATCCCCATTTTCAGCATTATCCTTCGTATATAAAGGCCCTTTTGCGTAAAAAAACTGATTTTATCAACACTTACGCTTTGAGCAGCCTCCATTATTAAAACGGATAATTGGGCATTATTTTTTTCAAGCAAAAGTCTTGTGAGTTTATTATCTGTATCTGTGGAGTCTATATGGGGAGGCTTTGTTATTTCTGTTTGATTTTCAGGGAAGGTAGCAGGAGAAAAAAACCGGTCAAAACAATCATGAAACATATCTTTTTCAGGTTGGGATTTAGCCAAAACAGCAGAAAGAGAATCTTTAAAAACAGATCTGTCTCCGTACCCCACCAGACCAGCAGCACCCATGGCATCTATACTTTCCGACACTGATATGCGCAGACCTGAACTCCTGAGGGCGGTAATAAAATTTTGCAGAATTTTTTCCATTTTCTTATTTAAACTTTGTGTAAATATTCAGTTATGATCTGATTAATGGGCGAAGCTCCCATGGTGCAGAAAAAACAAAATAGTGCATAATTCCCGCACATGCCAGCTTTCAGGTATTTAAAAAAAGAGTATATACCATGAAGAAAAAAGAAGTAAATTGATTTAACGAACTCCATCAGCGTCACCTGGTATTGCGCAAACTTCAACCCCCAATTAATTAAAAGAATTTGACTTTATTGATAAATATCTGTATTGAGGCTTTTCAATTTATACATTACTGTTGCTCTCTAAGCTATTTTATAGTATTTTTTCCTGGAGTAATCTTTGTATGGTCTGTTTGCTGATAAACAGATTTAAATAAAGAATCATAAAAAGATAAGGGGTCAGAATAAAAAAAGTATGGTTAATCTCGATTTTAAAAAAACAAAAGGGCTTATTCCTGCCATAGTGCAGGAATACAAAACCGGTGAGGTTCTGATGCTGGCGTATATTTCGAAAGAATCATGGGAAGCCACCCTGGCAACAGGAAAGGCTACTTTTTTCAGCCGCAGCCGGCAGGAATTATGGGTCAAAGGAAAAACATCGGGTAATGTCCAGATCGTTAAAGAGATCAGGATCGATTGTGATAATGATACTGTCCTTTTAAAAGTCGATCAAATAGGGGGCGCCGCATGCCATACAGGTCATAGAACCTGTTTTCATAAAATCATTGAAAATGATAATGTAAAAGTGATTGATAAACCTGTTTTTGATCCCAAAAAGGTATATAAAAATGAATAAACAACTGAAGCTTGGAATTCCCAAGGGAAGCCTCCAAAATGCAACAATCTCCCTTTTTAAACGTTCAGGGTGGACTATAAATATAAGCGGAAGGAGCTATTTTCCAGAAATTGATGACAATGAAATCGACTGTGCCATATGCAGGGCTCAGGAGATATCCAAATACGTTGAGAGTGGTGTTTTGGATGCAGGTCTCACAGGTAAAGACTGGATAGCCGAAAACAATTCTGATATTCATGTTGTAGCCGATCTTGTTTATTCCAAGGTTAGTTCTAAGCCGGCACGCTGGGTTCTTGCTGTTCCATATGACTCGGAAATAAAAACCCTGGCCGACCTAGAAGGAAAGACTATTGCTACGGAACTGGTTGCATTTACAAAAAAATATTTTTCTGAGCGAAATATTAATGTAAATGTAGAATTTTCATGGGGAGCCACCGAAGCAAAGGTAGTGTCAAAACTTGCCCACGCCATTGTTGAAGTTACTGAAACCGAAAGTACCATAAAAGCGCATGGTCTTAAAATTATTCATGAATTAATGGAGACCAACACCCAGCTCATCATAAATCACAAAGCATGGGAAGACCCTGTAAAAAGAACAAAAATTGAACAGCTTGCACTTCTTCTTAAGGGAGCCCTTCTTGGGGAAAAATATGTGGGACTTAAAATGAATATCTCTGATACTAATCTTGAAAAAATAGTGGCCCTTCTTCCAAGTCTTAATGCTCCAACAGTGGCACCACTTTACAATTCAAAATGGTTCTCTGTTGAAACAGTTGTCAGCTCAAATGCTGTACGAAAACTTTTACCCCAACTCCTTAAAAATGGAGCCGAAGGGATAATAGAATATCCGCTGAATAAAGTAATTTAAAAAATCATTATAATGATAATTAAACACTCAAGCTTCATAACAAGCGCTGTAAAACCACCCCAGTATCCTGAGACCTCTTTTCCTGAAATAGCTTTTGCGGGGCGTTCAAATGTGGGAAAATCTTCCCTTATTAATACCATTATAAACCGAAAGCGCCTGGTGAAGACCAGTTCCACCCCTGGAAGAACACAGCTTATTAATTTTTTTGAAATAAACAAGTCATTTATATTTGTGGATCTTCCCGGGTATGGATATGCCAAGGTTCCTGTTGCTGTTAAAAAATTATGGGGTCCCATGGTGGAGACATACCTTTCAACAAGGGTATTACTAAAAGGTGTTGTTTTAATCATGGACATTCGCAGGATACCGGGCACTGAAGAGATACAGATGGTCCAATTTCTTAATTATTTAAATATCCCGATAATATTTATTATCACCAAAGCAGATAAACTTTCAAAAACAAAACAGGCAAAGCAGCATAAAGCCATAGCTGAAACTCTCATGCTAAAAAAGAGTGATCTGATAATTTTTTCAGCAAAATCACGCCTGGGAAAAGATGCCGTATTAAAAACGGTTGAGAATTTAATTATATGACCAACTCCAATAATTCTGAAAACAATAAATCCGGTTTTGTGGCCATTATCGGCCCTCCAAATGCAGGAAAATCGACTTTTTTAAATAAAGTTCTCGGGATGAAAATCTCCATAACTTCAAAAAAACCGCAAACCACAAGAAATCGTATTGTTGGTGTATTAACAAGGGCCCATGCTCAGTTTATATTCATAGATACTCCAGGAGTTCATAAGCCAAAAGGCGTATTAAACGAAAGAATAGTCGATGTGGCTGTTTCAGCCATTTCGGATGTTGACCTGGTTCTTCTTTTAATTGACGCTTCAAATAAAGATTCTGTTTCAGAACAACTTATCTTAAAACAGCTTGAAAAGCAGAAAAGGCCTGTTATTCTTGCTTTAAACAAAATAGATCTTCTGGATAAAAATATTCTTTTAAGCCAGATTGATAAATGGTCAAAATCATATCCCTTTGAATCCATCATCCCTGTTTCTGCGAAAACCGGAGTTCAGGTGGATGATCTCCTTAATGCAATGGAGATATCTCTTCCAAAAGGGCATTTTTTATACCCCGAAGATACCCTTACAGAATCCCCCACAAAATTTATTGTAGCTGAAATAATCCGAGAAAAAGCTTTCCGTCTGACAGGCCAGGAGCTACCCTATTCCGTGGCAGTAACCATCGATTTGTTCCAGGAAAAAAAAAGAGGGTCCATGGTTAAAATTTTCGCAACCATACATGTGGAACGGGATTCCCAAAAAAAAATAATTATAGGAAAAAATGGAAGCAAGATAAAACAGATAGGCCAGAGCGCAAGGCTTGATATTGAAAAAATATTAAACACAAAGATCTTTTTAAAACTTTTCATCCGGGTTCAAAAAAACTGGAGTAAAGATACAAAGGCTCTTAGAAATTTTGGTTACTGAGAATTAATTATAAAGAAGATAATATGACAACACAAAATCAATTAGAAGCAATTATATCACAAGGTAAAATTTTGCCTGATAACAAAATTACAAAAATTCTCGATGATCTACAAAATAAACAACCCTCTATCTATAGATTTATATATGGTGAGCCATCGGATATAATTAATTTATCAAACACTGATATGGCAAAATTATACTTAGATTTATCCTTTGATGTAGTATGGTTTTTCCGTAATAAATTTGGAAAAATACCTGTAATCACAGATCATGAATCATGGACAACAAAAAAAATAGTCCTTCTTGATGCAGAACTAAAATCATTAACTAATGAAATTCCAATGGATGATAAATTTAGGAACAATCTTCAAAAACGATTTGTTAAAAGAAGCTTGGAATCCTCTATCCAAATGCAATTATTACAATATATAGAAAATAAGGTTGACCACTATGCCTCTTTTAACCAAAAACGGAAAAAAGCAATTCAATTAACCAAAAACCTATTATTTGTTCTTGTCAGGTTATTTGGGGATCTATACAGCTTGAAACAAGCAAAAAAAGCATAACCTGTATTTTTTTTTAAAAATTACTTTTGAGAAAACAGGAAATATATGAAAGTTATAATATGCGGTAAAGGTGGCAGCGGTAAAAGCACCATATCTGCTCTAATCGCCCATGGCCTTGCAAAAATCGGTTTTAATATTCTTTTAATAGATGCGGATGAATCTAATACCGGACTTCATCGTCTCATGGGGGACCCATCTCCCCTTATTCTCATGGACGATCTTGGTGGGAAAAAAGAATTTAAACAGAAACTCAACAAGCCCTTTGGCTTTGATTCCGGCATCTTTTCAAAATCCTCCATAAGCCTGGAGGATATACCGAGTCAGTGCAACTCTAAAACCGATGGGATAAAACTTCTTTCCATCGGCAAAATCCACAGCTCCGGTGAAGGATGTGCCTGCCCCATGGGAATACTTTCAAAAATGATATTATCCAAACTTCTCATTGGAGATAAGGATATTGTTCTCATAGATTCGTCAGCCGGGATAGAACATTTTGGCAGGGGTATTGATGAAAAGTGTGATCTTATTATAAATGTGGTCGACCCCTCTTTTGAATCTTTTCTCTTGTCTAAAAAAATAACCGCCATGGCAGCAGAAGCAGAAACAGAAATCTGTTATATATTAAACAAAATGGATGATCGGGTTACAAAGATCGTGCTGGAAAATATTGATCAAACAAAAGTTGCAGCAAAAATAAATCAGAATGAAACAATCTTCATGAGCGGCCTTAAAGGGGAAAAACTCAAAATATCTGTGCCGGAGATAGACCCTGTATGCCGATTGATTGAAGAAAAAAAAAAGCTTGATGGAGACTTGCAATAGATTACCATTACGAGCCTTCGCGCTTGACGCGTAGCGGTGGCGTGAAAAAACAGAACATGAAACAATATTTCATTGGAGAATCTGCTATATGCTGGCCCCTTGGAAAGACTATCAGCCCTGCTGCCTCGGCCCGGGTCTTACGCGTTTATAGAGCGCTAAAGGAACTGCAGAGAGAGGCGAAGCTGGATGTTTTGGATGTTGTTCCATCGTACACTTCGGTGGCGGTCTATTTTGATCCTGTCAGTGCTGACATTCCTCGGATCCAGGATTGTGTGCAGGCTGTAATTGATGACGATGATCGGATTGCCGCGGCAAAAGGATCGACTTTCGAGATTTCGGGGAGGAAGGCTGTGCTCCCGGTGGAATATAATGGGGAGGATATGGAAAGAGTTGTCGCACATTGCGGATTATCCCAGAAGGATGTGGTCTCTCTGCACGTCAAGGCCACATACACGGTGGCCATGATTGGCTTCCTCCCTCATTTTCCATATCTCATCGGCCTCCACAAGAAACTGATCACCCCTCGACTGGACGAGCCGCGAACCCGTGTCCCCGCAGGATCGGTTGCCATCGGAGAAAGCCAGGCCGGCGTTTACCCCTGCGCATCGCCGGGGGGCTGGAATATTATTGGCTCGACAGATCCACTCCTGCTGGTTCCCCTTGAACCCGGGGATCGTGTTTTCTTTAGAGAGTTATGAATAGAATCCTTCTGAATATTGATATTGGGGAGCGTGGTCCTTATCATGCTGGTGACCGTGCCCTCATCCCCTATGCCGACATTGTTAATGTTGCTTGTGGCGGCCATGCAGGTTCTGCCGAGAGTGTTGACACCTTCAGGACAATGGCGGAAGAAAAGAATATCATGGTCATGGCACACGTCTCCTACCCGGACAAACCCAATTTCGGTCGCACGACACTTAGAATCCCTTTTTCACAGCTTCGCGCTTCCCTGGACGCTCAGCTGGCAATGCTGCCTGGTATCAAAGCGGTCAAGTGTCACGGAGCACTGTATAACGACTGCTGTTCCGACGCGAAGCTCGCCAGAAATGTGGGCGAATGGCTTGCGAATGCGGGAGTCTTATCCGTTACTACGCTCAAGGGTTCTGAACTGTACAGGGAGTGCCAGCGTTTCGGCATTAGAGTGCTGTCAGAGGCCTTTGCAGAGCGAAGGTACACCTACTCCCAATCCACGCGACAACTTTCCCTGGTTAATCGCAAAGAACCGAATGCCTGTATAACAGACCTGGGGGAAGCCCTTGAAAATGTTCGGACAATGGTTTACTCCAGACAGGTCAAAGCTTTCATCCCGGACTCAGTCCGGCAACCCGAAGTACGGATGGTCGGTTTGGACGCAGATACCATATGTATACATTCCGATTCCCTGATTGCCCTGGAACTGGCAGAAGGTGTTGCGGAATTGCTGAAGAAAGAGAGTGGTACCTGCAGACCGGAGTAAAATGTGAGCATATTTAAATCAATTGGCGTTGGTCTTTTTAGAGAAGTGCATACGCCTAAGTACGGAGGGCAGGATATTGGCCACAGTCCGGGGGGCCCAATGGACAGATTCTCCATGCAGATAGGCAATATCGCCCTTGGCAATGAGGCCTTCGCACCGGCCGTGGAGATCATTTCCATAAATGCCCTGGAATTCGGACAAGATTCTCTGTTTGTCCTGGTCGGTGCAAAACGGAAAGGCGCTTCTCTCCACCAGAAATGGTCTCACCATCAGGAATCCCTTGACGTGTACCACGGCATGATTGGCCTTGCGCAACAAGGGGACCGGATAATTCTTGGCACGACGGAATACGGCTTCCGTACATATCTGTGCCATACACCGTGTGATGCCGGCAACATCTCTGTTCGCCAGCGTTCACTTATCGGCAGAACAATTCCACAATACAGCGAAATCTGTACCTCTGAAGATCCTGAGAACCGAATACGTGTACTAAAAGGGCCCGAATGCTGCTATCTGGAAGATCCGGCCATCTTTCTGGAGCAACCATGGATGACCACTACAGATATGAGCGACATGGGAATCAGACTCTCCTGTCTCAGCGGTGAGCAATCGTCATGGAATCGGATGGAGATGATCTCCGCACCTGTCAATGATGGTACTGTTCAACTCACACCACGGGGGCCCATTGTGCTGCTGCGCATGCGCCAGACAATGGGAGGCTATCCACGCATCTTTAATGTCATCGGCCCTGATCTCGATATACTGGGACAGTACGCTCCCATGCAGGTGGTCCATTTCAGAGAAGTCTCTCTGGAAGAATCTCTGGGCGTAGCAGCAAGAAGGAAACAGGACGTGGATGAGTTTAAATTTAAATGGGCCTAATTAACATTTATCTGAAAGTCTATGGAAAAGTGGTTTAGAGATTCATGTCAAACTACAGGTTTAATCAGATCATACCTGCTGCCGTACATATTAGCTGAATAGTTACCCTGTTTTTTCAATAATAGTTTGATTTTTAATAAATTTTCAAATATGGTTTTAAAATAAAGCGTTTGTGTGCGTTCTCGGGGGCCAGAGTAGTATTTATATCCCTCTGGTTTTCCCGAAATAATTACCTTAGGAACGGGGGCGAAATAAGTTCGTAATTTTAAGTGTTGAGGCGCCTGCCTGGCAAGGCGCGAAAGTGTAGGAATATCAAGATATTGCTACACTTTTGTAACGCAGTCAGGCAGGATGGATCGACGCTTAAAATACCAAGTTATTTCGTCCTCGTTCCTAAGATTGAATAGTCAGTCTATTTTTTTAAAATATCTGCGATATCTAAAATCGTTTTCACATAGTACTTGCTGTGGTTGTAGTAATATATAACTTTGCCAGCCTGCTTCCGGTCGATTCCCGGGCGCCAGCCGTAACGCCGTAAAAAATTTGCAATGCTGCATATGGCATCGGTATGGTTGAACAGGTCTACCTTGCCGTCGGAATTTCCATCAATTGCCAGGGTAAGGATATTGCTCGGCATGAATTGAGCAAAACCCATGGCACCTGCATAGGACCCTTTTACCTTAAATGGGGGGATACTTTCCCGTGCTGTATATTTTATAAAGGCCTTGAGCTCATTATATGCCCACTTGGATCTTTTTTGTACTTTTTTATTAAAAGCATCCATTGACAGCCTGTTTTTTTTGG
>Ga0209345_10004489_pt1 | contig 13460 bp, 9 predicted proteins | sample Cruoilmetagenom7_FD_187294 | JGI IMG/M metagenome (GOLD analysis project Ga0209345, IMG submission 187294) | Oil polluted marine microbial communities from Coal Oil Point, Santa Barbara, California, USA - Sample 7 (SPAdes) (version 2) | ecosystem: Environmental > Aquatic > Marine > Oil seeps ...
TATTTTTGATTAATAACAGGGGCCGCTTCTGTACTTACATCCTGCGCGCTCACTGCCATTGGCATGCAAGAACTCGCAATGATAGTGAAAAAAACTATAATCCATTTTGTCATTTTATTTTTCCTTTAATCAGTCGCAATTTTTATAATTATTAGCGAGGCAAATGGCTGCAAGCTGTTCGGCTTTTACGATTTGTTCTTTTGCCATCCAATTTGCTATTATTGGTTTGTTAGATTTTGCTGTTTCGTGTCCTTGTGCAGCTGATAATAGAATCCATGAATAGGACTTTATTAAGTTTTTTGAAACGCCTTCTCCGTTGGCATACATAGCCCCAAGACTGGATTGGGCACTTGCATACCCTTGTTCTGCAGCAAGTAGGTACCAGTTCACAGCCTCAGCAGCATTCTTTGGCACACCTTCACCATTGGCATACATAATACCAAGATTGTATTGGGCTTTTGCATACCCTTGTTCTGCTGCAAGTCGGCACCACTTTACGGCTTCAGCATCATTCTTTGCCACCCCTCTGCCCTTGTAATACATAATACCAAGATCGGCTTGGGCTTTTGCATACCCTTGTTCTGCTGCAAGTCGGTACCACTTTACGGCTTCAGCATCATTCTTTGCCACCCCTCTGCCCTTGTAATACGTAATACCAAGATTGGCTTGGGCTTTTGCATCCCCTTGTTCTGCTGCAAGTCGGTACCACTTTACGGCTTCAGCATCATTTTTGGAGACACCGTCACCGTTGTAATACATAAGCCCCAAATTAAGTTGAGCCTGCGCATGCCCTTGCTCTGCTGCCTTGCGGTACCATTTTACGGCTTCAGCATCATGCTTTGCCACACCTTCACCATTGGCATACATAAGCCCCAAATTAAGTTGAGCCTGCGCATGCCCTTGCTCTGCTGCCTTGCGGTACCATTTTACGGCTTCAGCATCATGCTTTGCCACACCTTCACCATTGGCATACATAAGCCCCAAAATGTATTGAGCATCAGCAACCCCTTGTTCTGCCGCTTTGCTCCACCATTTGACAGCTTCCCCATCATTCTTGGAGACACCTTCACCGATGTAATACATACGCCCCAAATTAAGTTGAGCCTGCGCATGCCCTTGCTCTGCTGCCTTGCGGTACCATTTTACGGCTTCAGCATCATGCTTTACCACACCTTCCCCTTTGGCATACATAATACCAAGATTGTATTGGGCATCTGCATCACCTTGCTCTGCTGCCTTGCGGTACCATTTTACGGCTTCAGCATAATTTTTGGGTGCAGCTTCACCGGAAGAATACGAGGTTCCCAAAATGTATTGAGCAGCAGCAACCCCTTGTTCTGCCGCTTTGCGCCACCATTTGACAGCTTCCCCATCATTCTTGGAGACACCTTCACCGATGTAATACATACGCCCCAAATTAAATTGAGCCTGCGCATGCCCTCGCTCTGCTGCTTTGCGGTACCACTTGGCCGCTTCAGCATTATTCTCGGGAATGCCTTTGCCGTATTGATACAGGTAGCCTAAAAGCCATTGTTTTGTAGAATCGCCTGCTTGGGCCTGCTTAAGAGTAGATTCAAACTGTTCTTTACTGACTTCCTGTGCATTCACTGCCAATGGTAAGCAAGAAGTCGCAATGATCGTGAAGAAAACTATAATCCATTTTGTCATTTTGTTTTTCCTTTGATCAGTCACAATTTTTATAATTATTAGCGAGGCAAATGGCTGCAAGCTGTTCGGCTGGCATTGTCAGAGGAAAGTCACTAATTTGCAAGATTTGATTTTGGTATGAGTTTACGCTGCAAGTCTTCTCCAATCAGCCAAAGATTGATCTCGGTATTTCTTAAAAATATCTCTGCAGTTTAGATGTCGTTCGTGGTTAAAGTGGTTATGAAATTGGGCGTGAATAGACACAAACTTCTGGAGTGATTTTTCCGCCCTAAATTTATTCATGGCACGCTCTCGTCGCCTAAATGGTTGGTGAGAATTCTCCGCTTGGTTGTTGTGATGTTTTGTCGTGTCCTGCTTGTTTTGATTTCCTAGTTGTCGCATTGCGGCTTTGTATGACCATAGTTTATCCGTAATTATCGTTTGTGATGGACCGTGTCTTTTCATAATTTTACGTAGAAACTTCAAGGCTGCTTGACGGTTTCGCCTCTTGGTTACATATGTTTCCAACACTTCACCTTCCTGATTCACCGCTCGCCATAAGTAGTGGAGCTCGCCGTTGATTTTGACAAACACTTCATCGAGATGCCATTTCCAATGAGTGTAATTCGCATATCCAGCTACCCTTTTCTTACGTATGTCTGAAGCAAAGACAGGACCAAATTTATTCCACTATGCTCGGACAGTTTCGTAACTGATATCTATGCCACGTTCGTGCAGCAAATATTCTACGTTTCGAAGTGACAATGGAAATCTGATGTACATCAGCACCGCGATACGGATAACTTCGGGTGAAGTTTTGTAGTATTTGAATAAATTGCTCATGACTTACCAATAAATATCGGTTGTTTAAGTATTATGAACTTTCCTCTGACAATGCCCCCTGTGCTGACAATGCCTCAAGTAAGGTTCCAAAATGAGTGTGCGTGATTATTACTTACGGTGTGCGTGATATTTAGACGCTTGACGATGGCTTAGGAATTTATCACCCATATTACCAATTGGGCTGACACTAAAGTATATATGTAAATGCATAAGGTGAAATGGTCAGCCCGCAGAGTTCTTGCTGAACTCGTGATAGGGGAACGCCGTACATGCTAACGACTGATGATATTGACATCTCGGAAAGACTTGCACCACTAGAGTTTGACATTACAAACAACTTTCGCCAATTCGAACCCTACATTTCCTCTATTGGTCAGGCTTCTAAAAATGGTGTGCCTTTGGACGCGCAAAAGCTCCTCGAATACTTGGAAGACGGCCCTTGCATTACGGGTTTTTTGCCACATGAGGTCCGAAAGTTTCGTAAGAAAAGGGGAAATCCATTCGATTACCCAGATCGCCCCAATATTATTCGTAAGACTTTGGCTATTCCGACAAGAAGCGGATACGTAGAGGCAACATCATATACACCCTCCGGGCCGCGACAGAGGAACGAGCCAGCCTTAGTTTATTATCATGGCGGCGGATTTGTTTTGGGGGATGTTGAGGCTTACGATAAATTGGTAGTTACTCTTGCTGCCAAAGCAAATATCTTAATTATCTCTGTAAATTACCGCCTGGCACCTGAATACCCTTTCCCTGCGCCACTAGATGATGTCCAAGACAGTTTCATATGGATTCATGATAACGCCGATGCACTCAACATTGATCGAAAGAAGTTAGCTATCGGAGGGGATAGCGCCGGCGCGAATATGGCAGCGTCAACCTGTATTTTAAATCGAGATAGTGGAAGGCCAATGCCAGCGTTACAGCTATTGCTTTATCCGAGCACGGCGGCAAATAATTCAACGAATAGCCGAAATACTTTTTCAGATGGTCCGTTGCTCACCTCAAAAATATTGGAATGGTTTCACGATTTATACATAGATCGCGACATAGCAAATGATCCTCGGTTCAATATTCTCGGAGCCAGTGATCACTCAAACTTACCGCCTGCATTCGTCTTAACCTGTGGGTTTGACCCGCTCAGAGATGAGGGCGAGGCATTCGCCGCAAAGCTGAAGGCGGCGGGCTGTGCGGTTCGTCATTCTTGCTATACCGACATGTTCCACGCATTTCTCAATTTTGGCACTCTTCCTCAGGCTGGTTCCGCTCTGGATGAATGTGCTGCCGTTCTAAACGTCATGAAACATGTTGAGCCGAAAGGGTCGGGTAAAGAAATCAGCACGGATTAAATATCATCGATAATGAGAAAAGGCCGCGCATTCGATGAGGAAAATGTCGGCAAGAAAACCAATAAAAATATAAAGGGAAAACAAAATGAACATTACAAAACATAACAGACGTGCCAAGCACACATTAAAATACTCACTCTCAGTCGCCGCAATATGCGCCGTCATATCTAGCCCGGCATCGGCTCAAAAGACATCGGGTAATATGGATGAAGTCATTGTAACGGGTAGTTATGTGCGCGGAACCGCGGGTGATAGCGTGCTTCCGGTTCAGGTTGTAGGCCGCAATGACATAGATAATATCGGTGCAAACAATGTCGCAGATATAATCACAAAACTTGCTATCAATACCGGATCTGAGAACCAAGGTGACGCGTTTACTCAAAACGCAACACAGGGGACATCAAATATAAACTTGAGAGGCTTGGGATTAAGTTCAACCCTTGTACTTATCAATGGACGGCGGCAAACGATTTCGGGTGCACTCCCAAATGATGGCAGTGTTTTCGTTGATACTAGCACAATTACCGTCGATAGTATTCAGAGAATTGAAGTTCTAAAAGAAGGAGCTGCATCTACCTATGGTTCTGATGCAATTGCGGGTGTTGTGAACTTCATTCTCCGTAAAGACTTCGAAGGATTGGAGTTAAATGCAGGTATTTCAGTTGTTGAAGACGGCGGACAGCGCGATCTCGATTTGGGGTTTTTGTGGGGCGTCGGAAATGAACGAACCAATTTGACTGTATCGGGCCATTACCTCGACCGCACGGCCCTCAACGGATCCGAACGACTTGATCTAGTTGACAATGCAGTGAGTTCATTAGGTGCAACTTTTCTGCCATTTGCAGCTGCCCCGGTTACTGTGGCAACAGGTCCATATGCAGGGACATATGCTCCGTTTGAAAACGTCCCTTTAGAGAATTGCGAAGGCACAGAAGGGGGCGTATTAATTGCGCAGCCCTCAGGTTCACGTTGCGGATTTGCTTTTGGGTCAAGGTTTAATCTGGTTAATGAGGAAGAGCGCGCTCAAATATATAGCAATCTAAGTCATAGCTATGATAACGGCGTAGAGCTTTTTGCGGAGTTAGGATATAGTTCGGCGAAGGTAAAAGATAACCCGCAATCACCGACATTTCCGGATTTAACATTTCCATTTATCGGAGCTACTCATCCGGGAAATCCATTTGGAGTCGGCGTTATTTTCCTCGGCCGCCCGCTAGGAGCCGGAACACCTTCTCCCTTAGCGCCGCGAGAGAGCGAGACCTTTCGGGCTTCTTTGAATTTAACCGGTGACATCGGGGATTCTTGGGAGTGGGACACTGCACTGACATATTCTCAAAACGAATATACGTTGCATACCCCTGATACACTTAAATCTCGATTCAGGGCGTCTCTACTTGGATTGGGCGGGCCTAACAACAATGAGTTCTTTGACCCCTTCAACCCTGCAAATAATAGCGCTGCCGTCATTGAAGATTTTTCTTATCTCACTGAAATTGGGCGTAAGGCCGATTTACTAGCCTTTGATGGCGTTGTAAGTGGCAAAGCATTTGAATTACCAGCCGGGCCTGTCGGCGTAGCCGCAGGTGTTCAGTTTCGAGCTGAAAGTTTTGCTGTCAATCCAGACGAAGTTTCTAAAATTCAATATGATGCAACAGGAAACCGTATTCCTGTAGACTTGATCTATTTGGGGGGGCACAGCGAGATAGATGTTTCGCGAGAAACATATGCGGCTTTCGTGGAAGCAAAACTCCCACTATTTGAAAACTTGGAACTTACCACTGCGCTCCGATATGAGGAATTACAAAAAAGTTCGAGTTTTGATCCTAAGGTGGCTTTGCGTTGGCAGGTTGCAGATAGCATTGCGTTAAGAGGATCATTTAGTACCGCATTTAGAGAGCCGTCGCTTCCGCAACAAAACGCTAGCGCTGTTAGCCTGAACGGTATTCAAGATTTCAATGCGGATGGTACGCCTAAAGGTGGTATATCATTCATCAGAGTTGCGGCGACCGGTACGCCTAGTTTAAAGTCAGAACAATCTAAAAACTATAATTTGGGCCTAATTTATGAGCCCACAAGTGATCTTAGTTTCAAGCTTGATTATTGGCGCGTCGACTACAAAGATTTGATCGCTGTTGAAAACGCCCAAGGTAAAATCAGTTCCGATATCAATGGCCCTGATATTATTCGTGACCCATTAGGTAACCTGGTTGGTATCAATGTTGATTACTTCAATTCATCAGATGTAGATGTTCAGGGCTTAGATTTTGATGCCTCATTAGCGGTAAGCGATGAGTGGAATTTGGGACTCAATGTATCTCACTTCCTCAAATATGATGTTACATTGCCAAATGGCACAGAGTTTAACGCGGCTGGTTTTTTCAATAATAATAATTTCGTTCGGTCTGTCCCGGAAACTAAAGCGAACTTGAATGCCGGATGGCAGAGAGGCCGTCATAAAGCCTTTGCAAATGTTAATTACATTTCAGGTTATGATCAAAACCAAGCAGTTCCGGCCGGCGAGAGCGATACGATCGACTCATATGTTACAGTTGATGGTCAATATGGTATTGGTTTCGGCGAAACTAAAGATGGCAACCATAAATTTGGATTGACGTTCGGTGTCAAAAATCTCTTTGATCAGGGTCCGCCGCGCGTTTTTGACGGTACTAATTTTAGCTACGACCCAAAGCAACATAGTCCGCTTGGAAGAACTTTCTATGCCAAGGCCAAAGCTCGTTTCTAATCGAAACGATGCTTTTTCCATTGGTTAGCATTGAAAGCCTAGCATGAGTACATTTTCATTTACCACAGCCCAAACCATTATTTCCGGTATGGGGGAGGTTAAACATCTAGCAGCCCATTTTCATAGCTTAAAAATTAGACGGGTTCTTATTATTACAGACCCTGGGATCGTCTTGCTTGGACTCCATAACTCTGCCATAGAGAGTTGCAATTCTGCCGGCATTGAAAGCTATATCTTTAGCGATGTATCATCCGATCCTTCAGAGAGCGTCATTAATGACGCTCTCAAATATGCGCGAGAAAACAGGATAGATGGTGTTGTCGGTATCGGCGGTGGAAGCTCTCTGGACGTGGCCAAAATTGTCGCAGTTTTAGCTTATTCATCTCAGAATTTAAGTGATATTTATGGCGTTGATCAAGTTGAAGGCGAGCGACTTCCCCTTATTCAAATTCCCACAACGGCTGGCACAGGATCAGAAGTAACCCCGATCTCTATTGTAACCGTTGGAGATAAAACAAAAGCCGGAATTATCTCGCCGCAACTGCTCCCGGATATTGCCATTTTAGACGCACAACTCACACTTGGTCTTCCCCCGCATATCACAGCAGCAACTGGAATTGATGCCATGGTTCATGCCATTGAAGCCTTCACAAGTAAATTTAGAAAGAATTTGTATTCGGACATGCTAGCCAAGGAGTCGCTAGCGTTGTTATCCTCAAACATTGAAGCCGCCGTTTTCACAGGCCAAGACAAAATTGCAAGAACCAATATGATGATTGGGGCGCTATTAGCAGGGCAGGCCTTTGCGAATGCCCCCGTTGCTGCCGTTCATGCTCTGGCCTATCCATTGGGGAGCTGTTTTCATATTCCCCATGGTCTTAGCAATGCATTGGTATTGCCTCATGTCTTGAGGTTTAATGCCAAAACTGCCTCTAATTTATATGCTTCGCTCGCTCCGATTATTATCCCACACTTTTCGGGCTTGGAACTCAGCGCACAAGAAAAAACTCTCAAACTGATCGAATACATAGAAGGCCTCATACCGAAACTAGGCTTGCCCACACGCTTGCGTGAATTATCGATTGAGAAACATGATTTAGAATATCTGGCAGAAGCCGCAATGGACCAACAAAGATTGTTGATTAACAATCCGCGAGAGGTGAGCCAGGCCGATGCCTTTGACATATATACAGCTGCATTTTAGCGCTCTCAAACTAATAAGGAATTTATCATGGTTAAATCCCAAATCCATCGACCGATAAGCAATGCTGATAGCAGGTCTTCTCAAGGCGCTCGGCCAGCCATAACGAAGGTTTATTCAATCTATGTCGTTGCGCTTTTACTGATTGCTTACACACTTTCATTTATCGATCGGCAGATATTAAGCCTGCTAGTTGGCCCGATAAAACAAGATATGAGCATATCTGATACCGAAATGAGTTTCTTGCTCGGGATGTCCTTCGCGTTGTTCTATACAATCATGGGATTACCGCTCGGGCGCTTAGCTGATACAAAAGATAGGCCATATCTCATAGCGTTGGGCATATCCGTCTGGAGTTTCATGACATGTTTGTGCGGTTTGGCCTCCACCTATGTGCAATTATTTTTGGCGCGGATGGGTGTCGGTGTAGGAGAGGCATCTTTGTCTCCCGCTGCTTACTCTCTCATTGCGGATTCCGTTGAGGAAGATAATTTAGGTACGGCGATCAGTATCTATACAATGGGGATTTATTTGGGAGGCGGATTGGCCCTGATAGTTGGTGGTGCAGTGGTTAGCTGGGCCGTAAACCTAGATGCGATTTCTCTTCCAATTATTGGTTCATTATATTCATGGCAGCTTGTTTTAATACTTGTAGGTTTGCCCGGTGTTATTATCGCTCCGCTGATACTCACACTCAAAGAGCCAAGACGTGTTACAAAGGTGACGAAGGTTAAAAGCGTGCCGCTAAAAGATGTCTACAGGTATTTTCGCGAGAACAAGAAAACCATCCTGCTTCATAATTTCGGAACAGCGTTTGCGTCCCTTGCGGGTTATGGTGCGATGGCGTGGGTTCCAACTTACTTGATGCGTACCCATGCCTTAACCAGCACGCAAATAGGGATCTATTTCGGTCTCATTGTTCTTTTTTGTGGGGGAAGCGGTGTCATTTGCGGAGGCCGGATATCGGATAAATGGCAGAAAATGGGTAAACAAGATGCCAAGCTACGCGTTCCTATGATTGCCGCATTGATTGGATTGGTGCCGTCAGTGCTTTACCCTGTCATGCCTACATTATCCCTTGTCTTGATGTTCCTCGCAGTATCAACATTTTTCTCAAATTTCATGCTCGGTGTGGCACCCGCCGCTATCCAAGAAATTGTACCGAAAAATATGCGCGGGCAGTTTTCCGCGCTGTATCTGTTTATCGTCAACTTGATTGGCTTAGGAATTGGGCCGACAGCTGTTGCACTGGTAACGGATAAAATTTTTGGAGACCCTGAGAGCTTAAAATACTCACTCGTTATTGTTCCCACCGTGGCACTTTTTATCTCGGCCTGTCTCTACGCAGCGTGCTTGCGATCATACCGAAATACCAAAGTGTTTCTGACACAAACAACACGGACATTTTGAGGTGTGCTCACGCTTTATAGTTTCAAATGCCACTAAGTCTCTAGATCGGAATATCCATGCTTAAGTTACACGACCCTACCTTGTTTAAAACAAAGGTGTTTATATCAGGAGAATGGCGGGAGTGTTCAACTCACACACGTTTTGACGTTTTCAATCCGGCTACGGGCAAGATAATCGCGTCTGTTGAAGATGCAGGTGTCAATGAGGTTGCGACAGCCGTGGATGCAGCCAAAAGCGCAATGCCCAATTGGGTTTCTGTTCCAGCCAAACAGAAGTCTGTAATCTTAAAGAAATGGGCGACCCTTATCATTGAAAACCAAGAGGACCTTTCAATGATTATGACGGCTGAACAAGGCAAACCTCTTAGCGAAGCGGCTGCCGAAATTAAATCGGGTGCCGATACAATTGAATGGTTCGCTGAAGAAGCAAAACGTGTCTATGGCGATATAATCCCGAGTCCAGTTTCAGGCAGGAAAACTCTGGTGACTAAACAGCCTGTCGGCATTGTAGCAGCAATTACGCCTTGGAATTTCCCGATGGCAATGATGGCCAGAAAGGTTGGGCCTGCATTGGCGGCGGGCTGCCCCATCATTCTCAAGCCTTCTGAACAAACCCCCTTGTCAGCATTGGCGCTTGCTGAACTCGCGCGCCGTGCTGGAGTACCAGCAGGGCTTTTAGCTGTCCTTCCAAGTCATCGTCCAGAAGCGATCGGTAGAGAGATTACGTCAAACCCCCACATTAAAAAAATGACGTTCACCGGCTCATCACGCGTGGGGAAAATCCTTATGGCACAATGCGCAAATACGGTTAAACGAACTTCCATGGAGCTCGGCGGAAATGCACCGTTTATCGTCTTTCAAGACGCCGATTTAAATGAAGCGGTTGAGGGCGTTATCGCGTCAAAGTTCCGCAATGCTGGCCAGACATGTGTGTGCGCAAACCGGATCTTAGTCCAAAGTGAAATCCATGAGATGTTTTGCCTTTTACTGACCAAGCGTGTTTCAGACTTAAAGGTGGGCGTCGGGACACAAAGCGGCGTCTCCATTGGCCCTTTGATAAATACTGCGGCTGTAGATCATGCAAACACTTTAGTTGAAGATGCGCTATCAAAGGGCGGCAAAGTTCTCAATACAGGCGCTAGTAAATTGCCGGGAACCTGCTTCTTTACTCCAACACTTATTGCAAACGGAAATTCAAGTATGAGAGTGTTTTCCGAGGAAATATTTGCACCTATTGCGCCCCTTTATAAATTCAGTTCCGAAGCGGAAGCCATCCAAATTGCAAATGACACATCGGTCGGTTTAGCAGCTTATGTTTATACATCTGATCTTGGCCGGGCCTGGAGAGTATCAGAAGCTTTAGAGTGCGGCATGGTTGGTATTAATGAGGGCGTTATTTCAACAGAAGTTGCGCCTTTTGGCGGATGGAAAGAATCCGGCCAAGGCAGAGAAGGTTCTAAGTATGGAATGGATGATTATTTAGAGATAAAGTATATTTGCATGAGCGGTTTAAAGGCCTAAATTTCAATATCAAATCCTTCGTAAAATATAATAAATAGGTAGTGATTGGTAAATTTTTGTGTATGGTCTTTCCTGTAAGATAATAAAGGTCAGTCATGAGAAGTCAGTACCCCCCATTAGAGGCTTTACTGTTCTTTCTTGTCACTTCTCGAACACAAAGTTTCACCTTAGCTGCAGAAGTATTATTTGTAACGCGATCTGCGGTTAGCCGGCGTGTTAAAAAGCTAGAGGGCCACCTTGGCGTACAACTTTTTCATCGCTATCAAACACATTTGGAACTGACGTCGGCGGGGCTTGAATATGCCAATGAGCTTTCGACCATTTTTGCTGACTTAAAAGTGGCAACTGAACATTTAAAAGGCAAAAATCGAAACAAACTGAAAATAACATTGAAACTCTCAGCCACGTTTACAACAACATGGCTTTCCCAAAGGCTTCAAAACTTGGAAGAGGTTCATCCAGAGTTAGTTGTCGCGTTCCGGACAAACAGCATTGATACAGGTACTGAATGTCCCGATTTTGAGTCCGGAAATATCGATGCCGCAATATTACTGGGGACAGGGCTTTGGAACAATTGCGCTTCTGAAAAACTGATAGATATATTTGTTCAGCCCATATGTTCACCGAAAGTGCTAAAACACATGAGTGATAATAATCCTGGGCGCCTAGAAAAATACAATTGGCTCCATTATGAACATCTACCAGATTTATGGCCGACTTGGCTTGAGGCTGCGGGTTTATCCGGGCTTATAACAACGAAAAAAAATATCGTTTTTGACAATGTGGCCTTGGCTACTCAGGCCGCAATGGATGGCATGGGCATTATTCCCATGTATCGACCTTTTGCAGACCCAAAGATGGATGACGGTAAATTGGTTGCGGCCCATGATACGCTTTATCAATTGCCACAATCTTATTACTTTATTTGTTCGACAGAGTATGAGCAGTTTGAAGCTATTAAAATATTTCGGAAGTGGATATTAGAACAAGCCCGAAACTTTCGAGAAACATGGATAATTTAAATGCCATTATTGTGTCCAACCCCAATTTTATGTACAAGTTTGATGTCTGAATTTCCGTAGTGAATATCTTGATATAAGGTGGCCGAACTTGTCTACCCACTGGCGCAACATCACGGAAGCTCAAATGAAATCGAAAGTACAATCAAACTGCTTGTTAAATAATATCAGGATGGTAACGGTGCGGGTATAAATGGATGTTTTCATACAAACTTGATCGCATCCTGTAGCAAATAGGTGATTAATTTGACAAAGCCGCTGACATTAAGATATTCAATGAAATCCCGCGAAACTCGAACGGCAAAATATTAAAATGCAAATTACGAAAGCAGTATGAGGATGCGGTCTATGATGAAGTCAAATACAGATATTTTCTACAAAAGTCATGATGGCTTAGAACTCTATGCGCGTGACTACGGTAAAGCTAGCGCAAGACATACCCTGTTATGTATGCACGGACTTACGCGTAACTCGAAAGATTTTCACAATTTAGCACTGCTCTATCAGGATAAATTTCGGGTAATTAGTGTTGACCAGCGTGGTCGTGGCAAATCACAATATGACAGTTATTCAGACAATTACCGTCCGGACATATATTGTCAGGATATGTTTTCCCTAATCAAACATCTGGGTTTAGATAATATAATTGCAATTGGTACATCTATGGGTGGGATGATGGCAATGATGATGGCGGCAATGCGCCCAGGCATGTTTAAAGGGGTGATATTAAATGATATTGGCCCGGTTGTAGAGCCCGCCGGGTTAAAGCGTATTCAAGGCTATGTAGGCGGTTTGGGACCGTTTAAAAACTGGTATGAAGCCCAGCAATCTTTGCGGGCACAAGGACCTACTGTGTTTCCCAAATACACCAATACTGACTGGGAACAATTTGCTAAACGCACATGCGAATTACGTGAGGACGGCCTCATTCATTTCGCCTATGACACCGCCATTGCTAAGGCTGTAAAAATGGAAAATACCAATGCCGTCCCGTCGGATTTATGGCAAATATACTCAACTTTGGGCGAGACGCCTGTCGTGACCTTACGCGGGGAAATTTCTGATATTCTATCATTGCATACACTGGAGAAAATGCAATCCTGCCTACCCAATTGCCAAACGGCGATAATCCCCGATGTCGGCCATGTCCCTACGCTAGATGAACCGGATAGTCTGGCGGCAATAGACGCATTTTTGGGACAGTTCAATGACAAGTAAAGTTGTTGGCTTTGTCAACTTAAGTTTATTTACTACTTATGCGGGAATTCAAAGTGTTGAAAATCAATGGCTTAGGGATCGTTAAGTTTAACATTTTCAACTTATGGTTACTTAAGTTGAAAAGGCCACCGCACCCGGTATCTTCAAAACACCAAATTAACCCTTGAACGCAGGGCGACGTCCAGACATGACAATGCCCAATTTACTGCATTTCCACTAATTTATACTGGTTTTTACCCCTTGGGGATGAAGAATACAGCGCATTCTTATGCTCTCCCTTTCCTATTGAACTTTAACTATTTGCTTTGATTTCAGCTTTTGCTTTGATTTCGAGCAAAATAACATTTTACGGGATGAAGGCGGGTCAGGCATTTTTTGGCCCGCCACTTTTACAGGGGAGAACCATGAAATTCACCAAAAATGTATTCGCCGGATTAAGCATAAGTATCTTAACGGCACTTATGAGTTTACAGGCACATGCAGGCCCAGAAGAGGACTGGCTGACGG
>Ga0209345_10004491_pt1 | contig 13459 bp, 9 predicted proteins | sample Cruoilmetagenom7_FD_187294 | JGI IMG/M metagenome (GOLD analysis project Ga0209345, IMG submission 187294) | Oil polluted marine microbial communities from Coal Oil Point, Santa Barbara, California, USA - Sample 7 (SPAdes) (version 2) | ecosystem: Environmental > Aquatic > Marine > Oil seeps ...
AGCATATCCCAACCTCTGCGGGTCAATTCCTTGTCGTCCTTTTTCATGCCGGAGTTGACTACATACATGCCGCCTTTCAGGGCCATGAGGACGTTCTTGAGCCCGTGAGCCAAGCCGGCAACCGTTTCTCCGACCGCGGCCAGTCGCTCGGCCTCTAGCTTCTCCGTCTCCAGTTTCTTGATATCGCTCAGATCCTGGAAATAACCGGCAGAGCCCAGATACTTGTCGCCACTCTTAAGGACCCGACCGGAAAACCTCACCGGAAAGGGATCGCCCTCCCAGTCGTTTACCGTGGTCTCGGACATCACACACGAAGAGCCCTCATCAGCAATAATATCAATGAACTTGCGAGGAGCAAATTTATCCAGCATCGAGCGGCCGATAACTTCATTGGCTTGTACTTTAAAAAGCTTTTCAGCGGAGGGGTTAAAAATGTTTATCTCCCCGTCCGCGTCCACGGCGATAATACCGTCAATCGCTGATTGGATTAGGCTTTCCTGGAAGTCGTAGTTCTCCTTGAGCTGGGTTTCGAGGATATTGGTCTCGGTCACGTCGAGCGACATCTCGATGACGTGGGTGGGTTCGCCCTCGCCCCGGCTGAGCGCCGCTGTAGTCACGTGGTAATGGATGATCTCACCGTTTTTACCGACGCCTTTCTTGGCGGCGACATGCATCTGTCCGTCCTCAAAAGTGGCCATGGCCGGGCAGGTTGCGCATGGTTTGTCATGGTTCTGGTAGACCTTGTAGCACTTTTTGCCGATGGATTCTCCGAATTTCCTGCGGAAGAGTTCATTATTCCTGACCACATTGAGGTCGCGGTCCAACACGACCACATAACAGGGCACCCGGTCGAATAAGATGTCATATTCACGCTGGAGCTGACGTCGTTCGGTGACGTCCTGCGACATCTCGATCACATAGGGGATATCACCGTTGCTGTCGACGATAGGCTCGAAATGGACCACATAGTATGAATATCTGCCCTTGCGGTTAAGGCGCTTCTCCTCGCTGATCTGTGTGCTACCGTCAGCGAACACAAGTTCGGCCTTGCAGGAGGAACAAGGAGACTTCCGACCCCTGTATACCTCGTAACAGGGCTTTTTATTCCATTCTCCGAACTCCCTCGTATAGTTTCTGTTGGCTTCAATAATTCGATATTGTCTGTCGATTATGGCGATATTCGAAGGCACGCGCTCGAACAATTCGTTATGGAGCCAGTTTTTCAAATCATGCTGTTCCATTAAATTACTACCCCAGGATTTCTTCCAGGACCTTGAGCAGCCTCGGTATGTCAACCGGTTTTTCAAAGTAAGCTTCCGGCTCGGGGACTCGTGAATCCGTCACCAGGTTCTTGAATCCCATGCCGGAAAAGTCCCTGGCCATGCTGAACGCGCTGATGAATATCGCAGGGATTCCTTTTGTATCTTCATTAATTTTCAAATCCTGATAAAAGGCAATGCCGGATCTTTTGGGCATCATGATGTCGAGGCTGATGAGATCCGGCGTCTCCTTCTCTATTATTTCCATCGCCTCCCTGGCGCTGTGAGCCTTTAGCACCAGGTAGCCGTTGTCCTCCAACAGCGTCTGCAGGTAGGTGGTTATATCGGGCTCATCGTCAACGACCAGGATTTTTTTTCCGGCCGCGTTCGACGCTCCGTTATGTCTGTTAACCGACATTAGTTTCTTCCAGGCACAGTTTTCTTTATATGGATAATATGGTACCCCCCGCTTCCCTTAGGGACGGGGACGAAATAACTTCCTCAAGTTGGCGCTCAGATTTAGGTTAGATTTGTTCGATCTGAAAACGCAAAACCGCAGGAATAGTCGAACTATTTTGAGGATTTTGTGTTTGAAGATCGGGCAAAGATGGCCTGAATATGAGATGCACAAATGGGGAAGTTATTTCATCCCCGTCCCTTAGTACACCTCCCACTCGATGAATCCAGGTTTTGCATCAGTCATGCAGTTGACGATCAACTCGACCAGTCCTCCGTAGTTGATGCCGGCCTTGTTCCACATGTCGTAGTAGGAAATCATGTCCCTGATCTGGCCCTTACAGTTGGAGCATGGGGCGCAGACATACTTTTGGATGGACGGATCTATCTCGTCCTTGAAGACGTTAAGAATCTGTTCCATCTTCTTCCTGCCCGAGATGTGCATTTTCCAGTCCTGAAAATTGTGGCCGGACATGATGGCAAAGCCGGAGCCGCCTCCGCAGCAATAGTTGTTGACCCCATGCGGCGTCATCTCCTTGAACTTGGGTGCGATCTTCTTTAAGATCCTTCTCTGCGGCTGTACGATTCCCATCAGCCTGACCATGTTGCAGGGGTCGTGCAGAGTAACCGGGAAGTCGTTCCTTGAGGGATCCAGACCGACCTTTCCGGAGAAGACGATGTCCTCCATCAGGGTCATCGCGCTCTCCCTGCGCACGTTGAGCTCCCCGGTCAGGACTCTGTCCGCAATAATGGTAAAGGCCTTGTGCGCATGTCCGCACTCTCCGAGCACAACCTTCTTAACACCTAGGTTGACCGCGGCTTTGGCGTGTTTGATGGCGACCTTGGCCAGCATCATGTCATCATAGAACAGGCCGTAGTTGATGTTGTCATATCCGATTGCTTCCTCAGCCTCTGAGGACATGGTCCAGTCAATCCCGGCCGCGGTGAACAAAGCCGCGAACGCTCCGTGGTTTTCGGGCCAAGACATGATCTCTCCAGCGTTGTGGATGAGGAGAATCTCCGCGCCCTTTTTGTCCCATGGCGTCTCAATCTTCATCCCGGTCCTCTCGGATGTATCCTCATCGATAAACTCCACGTTGTCCTTTACGATGACGGGGTTCATGCCGGTCGAACTCCCGACCTTGAGTTGCAGCACTGAGCCGTTTTCGTGCAGCTCCTTGGCGTAGATACCCATCTCCGAGCTGAACAGCTTGCGCAGGTCGTGCGCGATTAGCCCGTTGTCCACGCCAATGGGGCATGTCTGAGCGCAACGTCTGCAGAGGTTGCATCTATAAGCCAGCTCGGCCAGCCTGACCACTGTCCTCCAGTTAAGATCGATGTCACCGTGGCGCCACTTGCTGAAAAACTTTCCGCCCGGCTTGAAGTACTTGAAGTACAGCCGGCGCAGTATGTCGGAGCGGTATGTCGGCCGGTAGATGTCGTTGTTTCCGCTCATCTCGTAGATGTGGCACGCATCGTTACAGGTCTGGCACTTGGCGCAGTTCTCCATGGACAGAGTCAGCGGCTGGAGGAAAGTCCAGTTGTTCTCCTTGGAGAAGAGCTTCTCCAGACCGGAGAGGAACTTCCTGACCAATATGCCCTCATCCCCTTTGTTCTTAGGCTTTGGAAGGGACAGGACAATGGTGTCGTCCAAGTCTGATACGTAAGATTCTTTGGCCTTGTCAGTCAGCGGCCGAAACTTTGGTATGCTCTCCGTTTCGTTGTACGGTTTTGGCAGAGGAGGTAAGTCAGCCAGGTCAACGTGCCCGACCTGGTCCACGTCTCTACTTATGTCACTAACACTTGCTTTCTTCATCTTACTTCTCCATTTCCTCGGTGGCTATATCAACCCAATTCTTCTTGCCGTCCGCGTTGACGTGAGCCGCAGCCCAGGTTACAGGATACATCACTTGCTCAAGAACCTTTTTCTCTATCTCGCTACCAACCTCGTTTGCCTCGTCGTCCCAGCGGATCTTGTGATAGGTGAACCACTTGATGAAGAAGTGGGACATATGGGTCATGGGGATGTAAGCAATCAGGATGACAGCCAGGAATATCTCAAGACCCACCAGGAAGCTGCCGACAGGCGCCCCTAGGTCAAATGTAATCAGACTCAGAACATAAGCCCTGGTATCCTCAAAGCCCCTATCTGCGAACAGAAAGGTCAGCCAGGCAATTCCCAGCACGACCAGGAAGAAACCCAGGTTGAAGATGTGACTCATCGAGGTGTAGTCAACAAGGCCCTCATCAGTCAGCCTGCGGTGCAACAGCCCCAGACAACCGATGGTGGCCAAAGACAGTCCACCCAGCGCAGTAAGGATTGTCAGGTAATAGACCAGGGATCCCAAACCGGCATTAGCTGAGACCTCGATGCCGACCATTTCCATCAGCGCTCCAAGTACGATCAGCCCGACCAGGCCGGTCAATATGTAAAGCCCGAAATGGAACGGGAACGACCTCCACCACAGCTTCCGGTTATGCTCCCACAGAGCGACCAGGAGCGTCATCTCCGGGATCATAACCTTAAGCTCGTTAAAAGTGGACCTTTCCTTGGGCTTGGTCCACCAATCTACTTCTTCGAGACGAGAGCCGCCGTAGCTGGCCTTGCCCCCCGCTTCGTGGGCTACAGGATAAAGTTCCCACCTAAGATGCATGGGCATTTTGTAGATCTTGACGAACCGAATCGCCACTACCAACCCGAATGTCGTTATTGCTGCGTAGGTGATCAAGTGGAATAATACCGTGATACTCATATTTGTGCTCCTTAACTAGTGTCCACCCATAAATGGCTATTTATATATTAAAAAAGGAAGGGTCAGCAAGCTAATTCTTTCCCTTCCACCTGTTTGTGCTTAACTCCGATCGTTTCAATCATTTTGGTCTCGGAGAGGTCCGAGAGCGTATAATCGTTGAGCACGTCGGTGATACGAGTATTGATCAGTCCCCACATCCTCCGCGAAGTACACACTTCCTTGAATTGGCAGTTGTCGTAGTGGTCCAGGCAATCGAGCAATTTGATGGGCCCAATGGCGGCCTCGACAATCTCTCCGATAAAGATGTCCTTGGAATCGCGTGCCAGGTAATAGCCCCCCTGCTTGCCGGCCACGCTCCTGAGCAGAGATGCGTTCTTTAAAGGCATGACCAACTGCTCCAGGTAGCGCATGGACAGCCCCTGTTTGGCCGCTACCTCTTTGAGAGCAATAGGCTTTTCGATATCGCTGTGGTCGGCCAAATATATCATGAGCCTTATGGAGTATCTCGCTCTGGTTGACAGTCTCACCTCGACTCCTTATCGCCCCTTACCCTGTAAGGATATAGTGTTTTCAAGGCTTATATTCCCCATGATGGCACCGAACATGATGAAAAATCGTACTACAGTGATTGTTGCTTGAAACTATAGATTTTCATATATTAAATTTCACGGCGTTATCGGTCGGAATCCTCGACGACGTACTCAATGTACGACTTACTCTGATTCCTCCCTCTGGCCTTGTGAAATTAAATATCTTAAAATCTATACCCAGTACCCAATAAGAATTTAAATCCGACCATTCCTGTAGGATTTATCAAATAATATAATCTACAGGAGCCGTTTGTCAAGAAAAAAAATAGTTGCAGAGTCCTTTCCTCCAGCAGGTTTTCCATCCGCAGAAGAGCCAGCACCCGGCGGGCTTCGGCGCACAGTTCAATCAGGTATGTCGGCTCGAAAGGTTTGCGCAGATACGCGGCCACGCCCTGGCGCATCCAGGCCGGTGCCAGTTCCGGGTCGGGGTTGAGGTCGGAGTCGGTGATCAGGGTGCGCATGGTAGGACATTCTATCCCTGAACAGAGCTTTATTGCCCGCCCCTAATGTTTTAATGTTTTCTTCAGTTTCTCTGATAATGCTGCGATGGTAAACGGTTTTGGAATAAAATCTTCAGCTCCGGCATCCAGAATTTCCTGAGCTGGTCCATCAATGGAATAACCGCTGAAAACGATCACTTTCAGATCAGGACGAGCGTCCATGAGAAATGGATAGATAGCATTGCCGTTCATGTCCGGTAAAAGGATATCAAGCAAGGCAAGATCAATGTCGCCATCGAAGGTCTTGACAACGTCAATGGCTTCCTGCCCGGTTTTGGCCTCCAGGACTCTGTAGCCCATCTGTTCTAATATAGCCCGGCACACATTAATGATCATCTCTTCATCGTCTATAATCAGTATTGTTCCTGTGCCTTTAACCCATTTGGCATTAGGCTTTACATCTTCCCTGACAGGAGCTTCAACTGCAGGCAGATAGATTTTAACCACAGAACCTTTAACCAATTCAGAATCAACTGAAATCCAGCCACCATGGTTCTTGACAATACCATAGACTGCCGCCATTCCAAGACCGCGACCTTCAAATTTGGTGGTGAAAAAAGGTTCGAATATTCGAGTTCTTGTCTCTTCATCCATACCCTTGCCATCATCGGCTATCGTCAGGTTGACATAGTTTCCGGGAGTTAATCCGGGGAAATCTCTAACAGTCTCGTCTGTTATGATTGTATTTCTACAGGCAACCCGAATATGCCCTTTACCTTCCATGGCCTCTGTCGCATTGGTCAAAACAGCGGACAGCACTATCTGCATCTGAGTCAGATCAGCCTTTACATTATGAATGCCAAGCGGCAGATCTGTATCCACATTGATAGTAGAACCCAAGGTATGTTTGACCAACGGCAATATTTCTCTGACAAAATCACTAAACAAGACTGTTTCAGCCTGATATTTGCCGCCCCTGGCGTAGGCCAGCAGTTGAGTGGTCAGTTGAGCCATCCGGCGAGCGGAATCCTTTATCGTTTGTGCATAAGCGGCTACGTTCTCTTCATCCGGAAAATCCATCTCAAACAGATCGATGTTCCCTATTATCGCACATAAAGCATTGTTGAACTGGTGGGCAATGCCACCCGCAAGAACACCTAAAGATTCAAGTTTTTTAATCTCGTTTTCAGCCTGTTTTAACTCCCTTTTAAGTACTTGCTGTTTTAAACAGTGAGACACCCTAAAATCCAATTCTGTTGAATGGCAGGGCTTAAGCAAGTAATCATCTGCATCTAATCTAATAGCATCGATTGCATACGATAGGTCACCATGACCTGTTAAGATGATAACCATAATTTCAGGATTACGTTCTTTTGCCTTTTTCAACACCTGAATTCCATCAATACCATCCATTACCAAGTCTGTGATCACCAGATCAAAAACATTATTATTCAGCAGATCGACAGCTTTCTCGCCGCTATCAGCGGTGGTCACTTGATATCCTTTCTTTTTAAGGTATATGCCGGTGCCTTTGAGAATAAGATCATCGTCATCCACTAATAATATTGTGTGTTTCATGACTGTAGCCCTTTATCTTTTTTATCTAGTTTACGGGTAACACAATTGTAAAAATCGCCCCTCCTCCGGGTGAATTCTTTACCGTTATAGTGCCTTCATGGTCCTCTATAATTCCGGAACAGATAGAAAGACCGATACCCATGCCCATGGTTTTTTTTCTTGTATAAAAAGGGTCAAATATATGGTTCAGATCTTTTTCAGAAACACCCGGCCCTGTATCTGATACGCTAATGATGATATTTCCCTTTCTAAGGTTTGTCTCGATTGTTATTTCCCTATCCCTCTTTGATCGTTGCTCACTGCCGGCTACAGATCGAGACCCGCCGGTCATTGCTTCAACGGCATTATTGATCAGATTCAAAAAGATCTGTCCCATCTGTTGAGGTGAAGCGGTTGTTTTCGGGATTTTTGAGGATAAGTTGATATTGACTTTAATCTTATTTTTCTTCAGGTATCCTTGAATCAGTGATATTGTATCTTCAATAATAGCGTTTACATTAACAGACTGCTTTTTTTCTTTGCCAGGACGGTTCAGATCAAGAAGCTTTGTGACTGTATTCTGAATACTTTCAAACCCGCCTTCAATCAAGTTTACGTATTCTGATTGCTCATCATCCAGCTTGTGAGACTCTTTCATCACATTTAGAAGGGATGAAATTCCCTGCAGTGGCGAGTTTATCTCGTGGGCGATGGAAGCAGCAAGTTGGCCTGTTGCAGCCAACCGTTCAGATCGGATGAGTTTGTCTTGCAACAATTTGGTTTCAGTAATATCACGAAGCACACCATCTTGTTTCAAAAAATTGCCATATTCATCAAATTGATTATGGCTATGCATTTCAACCCGTCGGATATAATCACTTTTAGAAACTATACGAAACTCCAACCCTCGTATATATTCTCTATGACTTTCAACCCCTTCCATAAAGGTTTTAAGATACATATTCTTGTCTTGTGGGTAAACAAATGATGAAAGATGATTTCCGATGATTTCCTCGCTTTGACAACCAAGCATTTTTTCAGCCTGTGGATTTATGGCTGTTATCTTTCCGTCCTTATTAAACGAATATGCTCCATCAGGGATATTTTCAGTCAAATTTCTATATTTCTCCTCACTTACCTTTAGCTCCTCATCGATTCGTTTGCGCTCGATGATTCTTCCCAATACCATAGCTATAATGTTAATCAGATATCTCTCTTCTTTCAGAAATAGCCCCTCATATATCTCTGATCTTTTTTCAAGGTGGAATACCTCAAGGATTCCGAAGTGCCCCTCGCCTGCAATAATGTCGATGGTCTGCTTCCAAATGGTCTCTTTGAAATTATCCGTTCTGGACTCTCGTCCTTCAAAGATGATTCGAGCACAAGTGATTTCAGGATACTTCATTGCAGAGGGGATGAGATCAACGATTCTTTGAACTAGCTCTTCTAATGAAAGACCGGGAACCTCAACAAGATTAGATATACTATAGAGACAGCCCAACTCCTTAATTCGTTCCCCCAGATCATGTGTTCTATTTGTAAGAGTTTGCTCAATCTGTTTACGTTCTTCTATCTCTTCTTCCAGCAGTTCATTTGCTTTCAGATATTCCTGTGTTCGTTCTGTAATTTTTCTTTCTAACTCATTGTGTGCTTCTTTAAGCGCCTCTTCTGCCTGCTTGCGCTCGGTCACGTCCGGAAAGGCAACTTGCGCAGCAATTTGCTTGCCCTGATCATCTAGTATAGGACCTGCGAAAGCAATTACCCACCTGGAAGTTTTATCCCTGCGCACGACCCGAAACAGTTCTTCGGTGACTGTCTCTCCCCTAATGGCCCTGGCAAGGGGAAAATCCCCCTTATCAAGAAGTTTTCCGTCTGCCGTATAAACATCCCAAGGCAGTTCCACGCCGATCAATGGCTGTCCCACAATGTCCAGGCCTTCAATTCCCAAGTTCGCATGGCAAGCCGGGTTGATGATACTAATGGTGGTGTCTGGATCAGTCACCGCCATTGGAATAGGTGATTGCTCTAACACTGCATAGAGAAGGTTTTTAGTCTCCGCTAGTTCTCTCTGATACAGCATGTTATTCAGGCCGTCTGTGACTCGCCGGCCGATCTCGTTAAAGAGTCTTTTCTCCTGCTCGGTCCAAATGCGGGTATGGGTGCACTGATGCATTCCGAACATCCAGGGACTGCTTATTATTGGACGGATGCTTATAAACATCTGGGACTGAATACTAAATTTTTTGTATGTGTAAGATGACAGAGGCTTCTCGTTTCCAGGGCCAAAAGCTACTGGGCCGTCGGAGGTCAAGGCGTCCGCCATATCGCTTTGCAGGTGAGGGGTCATGGGGATGGTCAGACCAAGTTTTTCTGCGCCGGGAAATTCAGGGCGTGCCGACTCAAAGGTCACTTGGAAGGAAGGGGCGTCGGGATCGCAAGGGTACGCTAACCAAGCCCTATCGCATTCAAATACTAAGAAAGTAGTCTCTACGACAGCCCGGAGCATCTCTTTGACATCGCCGGCCTGTTGAATTGCATGGTTGACTTGTTTCAAACTTTCCAGGAAGTGGAGATGAACCCGGCGTTCTTCCTCTGCCTGCTTACATTCGCTGATATCGCGAAGAGTGGCAATCATACCGATCGGATTACCCTCATCATCCCTAACAAGCGAATTGTGCATCATGCCAGGAAAGAGAGTGCCATCGCGTCTTAAATGCCAGATTTCCCCTTTGAAACTACCAGTTTCTTTAATTTGTCGGATTGCTGTTTCCACATATGGCATCTGCTGAGGCGCATGGAAGATGGAGAGATTCTTTCCAGCAAGTTCCGCAGATGAATATCCGTGCATCTTTGCAAAAGCTCTATTTAAATATTCCAAATTACCATCCAGATCAGCAATAGCCATACCTTCACCACTTTGCTCGACTGCAGATAAAAAATACTTCAGCCAATCCTTCAACCGCACCTGCTCACTCTTCAATCCCTTATAATCAAGGGCATTTTTTACTACCCTTAACAATTCTTCAGATTTAAACGGTTTCCTGATGAAGTCGTAGGCCCCTCTCCTCAAAGACCCTATGGCTGATTCCACTGAGGCATGACCTGTGATAACAATGACCAGGATATCAAGGCTTTGATTGTTTATGCAGTCCATGACCTGGAGACCATCCAGATCCGGCATAACCATGTCCAGAAGGACAAGGTCAAAGGCATTCCTGTTCATGCATTCAACAGCTTCTTGACCACTTTTGCATGTTTTTATTACATAGCCCCGATCACTTAACAATGCCTTCAAGCTATCACACATTCTGGAATCATTGTCCACGATGAGAATATTAGGGATATTGGACATCCTTGTCTCCAAAATCTACGATTCCTAATTTTGAAAGAGAGCCATCTATTTGGTACTCCAACTATGCTTTTTCTACGGACGATTTGCAGTGTAACGTAACCACAGGATAAATTGGCTAATCCATGCTTCTCAATTTCGTGGATATGAACTGAAGTACAATAGGACATAAGCATTTGCAATTACTGTGCCAACGCTTCCTTAATAGCCGGCTCTATCTTTCGTAATGTAAACGGGCTTCTTTATGTTTCAGAAATTTTGAAACTCAATTATGAGCTACAAATTATCGGGAGGCGAATAGCCCCTCTGACAATGGCTTAAAGGCATAATTCAAATGAGTTTCAAAATTTCTGATGTACTTATGCCAGACTGTAGCGCTTAACTTCACAGGTCGAAACTTTTTACTTTACAAACAAACTCCTTGCTTATATACTTTTTTGCATAAAAGTGAGGTAGTGTCCATCCAAAAATGAGATAGTTTCTGCAAGATCTGAAAACCTATAAATAACGGAGGGTACTCAATGCTGTCAACATTGCTTGATAATATCTTTCATCCTCGTTCCATCGCCGTGGTGGGAGCCTCGGAAAACCTTATGTCAGCGGGGAACTGGTTTATTCGGCATCTATTGGATTACGGCTATACAGGACATATTTATCCTATAACTACAAGACAGTCCGAGATATTCAATGTCAAGACATATCCTTCACTCAAAGACACCCCCGGTCCTGTCGACTATGTTATTTGTTGCGTGCCTGCTAGCGGGGTCCTCTCCATCCTGAACGATTGTACTGAAAAGGGGGTGCGGGCAGTCCATCTCTACACCGGACGTTTCAGAGAGACAGGCATCCATGACGCTGCCGATCTGGAACAGGAAATCTTGCAGCGGGCAAAAGAGATCGGTGTCCGACTCATTGGACCCAATTGCATGGGCATGTATCACCCAAAAGAAGGCATATCTTTTGTTTACGATCTTCCCACAGACAGTGGGGATGTGGGGATGTTCTTCCAAAGTGGAGGCAGCGCCGGAGAGATCATTCGGCATTCTGCCTTAAGAGGGTTACGCTTCAGCAAGGTTGTGAGCTATGGAAATGCTCTTGACTTAAATGAGTCCGATTACCTGGAGTATTTCCTTCAGGATACTGAGACCAAGGTAATCGCAGGCTACGTAGAGGGGGTGAAGGACGGACGGAGATTCTTTTCAACACTCCGGCAAGGAGCGCGATCCAAACCCGTTGTGCTGCTGAAGGCGGGCACAGGCGCCAGCGGCGCTAAGTCTGCAGCCTCCCATACCGGATCATTGGCAGGTTCTCTTCACATGTGGGATGCCGCCTTGAAACAGACCGGAGCAATCAATGCAAGGAACGCGGATGAGATGATCGATCTGATGGTTGGGTTGTGTTTCTTACCCCCGCTTTATGGCAAGAGGGTTGCGATTGTTGGAGGTGGCGGTGGCAAGAGCGTCCTCTCTGCCGATGCCTGGGAAGCTGAGGGCTTCAGCCTGCCCGGCCTTACGAAGAAAATTCGGCGAGAGATCAAGGATAGGCTGCCTGAGATGTGGTGGGATTGGATAGGAAATCCTGTGGATGTATCAATGTTGCCGCAAACCGCTTGGACCACCGGGCTCACCGGAGATATGCTGCGAATGATGGCAGCAAGCCCTGACTATGACCTCATCGTTTGTAATCTCACAACAGATGCGCCTGTGGGAAAGGATGGACTTAAACTATTTGTCCAGCCAGAGGTTGATCAGGTCATGGAGGTAGCAAAGGAGGGGAAAAAACCTATAGTAGTAGTAATGAACTGCCCACCCTTAGGTATTAAGGACTTTGATGACTGGCGGTGGAGAATGATTGCAGAACTGCAAAGCCAGTTTGTCGCTGCGCAGATTCCAGTTTACTCTACCATTGCACAGGCCGCCAACACCATGAGTCTTTTGGCAGACTATTACCACAGGCGAGAACTCTTACTTTAGGGACAAGGCCGAAAAAACTCCACCAAGTTAAGCTTCACAAGTGACCTCTTCGTTTAGCTTTTCGAGGAACATCTCCCAAAATTGCCCAGCCCTCGATGCCCTGAATACTTAGGGACGGAGACGAAATAACTTCAAGAATGAACAAAAATTTCCCATTTTCAGAACCTTTACCCTGACTTTTCAATAAATTACTTTACGTTTATAGCGTGTAAAATACACGTCCCCTACCCTTTTTCATCGTACCGTACTTATTTCCATTCTGCCCGTCGCCTTAGCAATTTTTATCCTTACCTTAATATGTATACCAACACCCGCCCACTCCACCGTCACCTCCACAGACCCCTACAGACTTTTCTCTCCAAAGTCATGGGGAGAGAGAATGTGTCTTCTGACACGTTATTTTTTTTCATGATACATTCAATTGACATTACCGTTTTTTTGTGTCACTGTATATGTACTGCGTGTCGAGGAGGTGTATTGTGACTGAAAAGACTGGGTACAAGGTTAGGATAGAAGGTGACGGGTTCTTACTAGAGAGAAATGTATCAAAGGATATCGGGGAACAGATCGTGGTATCAATTCTTACCGAAAAATTTGATGATCCCGGTCCGGATGATGGTGTCCAGCCGGAACAATCTGAGGGGGGCATAGGTTCCAAACAAGATGAAGACAAGAAGTCAGCGAAGAGGCAGACACCAGCTATTTCCATAAGGGAGCTCCTTGACAAGAGCAATGCCAAAAGAACACCGGACAAGATTGCAGCCATAGGATACTATTTTGAGACACACGACAACCGGCTCGTATTTTCTAAGGATGATATTGTCAAGGCGTTCGAATCGGCCGCAGAATCAGTCCCAAAAAACATTGCCCGCGACATCAAATGGGCTGTTAGGGCGGCCTGGATTGCCCCTAAGATCGATCAAAAAGGGCTATACTATGTGACTCATGGCGGTAAACAGGCTGTGGATCGTAAATTCCCGAAGGAAATACTCAAGAAAACCAGACACGCTCAAAGCTCATCAGGAAGAATACAGAAAAAGAGAGCACGGAAAAGCAAATAATACGATTACTATAGTACTCCA
>Ga0209345_10004492_pt1 | contig 13456 bp, 9 predicted proteins | sample Cruoilmetagenom7_FD_187294 | JGI IMG/M metagenome (GOLD analysis project Ga0209345, IMG submission 187294) | Oil polluted marine microbial communities from Coal Oil Point, Santa Barbara, California, USA - Sample 7 (SPAdes) (version 2) | ecosystem: Environmental > Aquatic > Marine > Oil seeps ...
TGGATTCCTATTCCCGCTTGTACTGATGCCACTACTGAATCAGCTGGTTCACTTGCCTTCCCTGATGAGTGTTACCTTGAATCAGGTGGTGAAACAATCGTCTGGACGTATCACTTTACCTCCTTCGGTACGATGACTCAGAGTGGAGCAACCACTTCACTTACGTTGGAGAACGAAACTGCCGGTGCTGCAACAGGTACAGCTCAGTTCAGCTTTGTTAACGATATTGAAATTCCAGCCGGTGGAGATATTACTTTCACTGTACCAGATACGAACGTAAACGGTTTCGTAATGAGCGACATTGCTGATCTTCTTCCCAATATCACAACTTTCACTGATGATGGAGCCAACATTACTGCTACGAGCGCCAGCTTGGTAAACAACGTGATTACTCTCACACTTACTTCAGCTATTGCTACGGACAGCACAATCATAGTTGCTTTTGACAGCACTGTCTTCGACACCAATCCAACCCTACCGGGTGAGTATGCCGTAGCAATCGAAACCAAAAACGCAAGTGGTGTTGTACTGGAGACAGGTTATGTAATGGCGGATATTCAGAATGATGAAGTAGCTGTGGTTACTAACGTGCAGGAAGCACTAACACTTACACTAGGTGGTACTGTAGTTGATTTAAATATTGATCCTTCGGCTAACGATGGTAAAGACTACAGCCAGAGTACTGCTATTACCGGTAGAACCAACGCTCAGACTGGTTACAAAGTTCAAGGTAACTTAAGTAATGCCCAAAACTCTAACGCCGAGCTCTACAGTACCGATGCAACTCATGCTATTACCGGTGGTAATCCAAATACCACTGAGAACACTTTTGGTTATGCTGCTTACAATGCTGATGGCACCAAAACTCAGACTGAACTGGAGGCCACTACACCACAAGTATTTGCACATAATACAAGTAACCTCATCCTAAATACTGGTACGGGTGATGTAGAATCCACAATTCCTACCAACGAACAAATTCACACTGTTTACTACATCGTGAACGTGGACTTCACAACTCCAGCTGGTACATATCAAGGTACTATTACTTATACAGCGGTACCGACATTCTAAAGTTATTGGAATTATTTAGTTTATATTTCTAGTAGAAAGGATACTGTGAGTGCTTAAAGGTTTACAAACTGCAAAACGATAAAATAATTCGGAGATTTTATTAGTGTGGTGATTTTTGCGTATCAATTTTTTTTCGAGTAACCTCTTTGAAATTATTTTAAATAAAATGAGTAAACTTGTTATCGTCGAATCTCCTGCCAAGGCTAGAATAATTACAAAATTTCTTGGAAGTGGATATACCGTTCGTGCATCGATGGGGCATGTACGGGATTTACCAAAATCGAAAATGGGAGTGGATATTGAGAATAATTTTTTACCTGAATATATTACTTCGCGAGATAAAACTAAAGTTGTTGCTGAATTGAAAAAGTTCACCAAAAAATCTGACACAATTATCCTTGCTACTGATGAAGATCGTGAGGGAGAGGCGATTGCTTGGCATTTATTGCGCGTATTGGGACTTGATGCAAACAAAGACAAAAAAATAGAACGGATTGTTTTTCATGAAATTACAAAAACAGCTATTCAAAAAGCGCTTAAAACTCCGCGTGACCTTAATCGCGATATAATTGATGCTCAGCAGGCTAGAAGAGTTTTAGATCGATTGGTGGGGTATGAATTATCTCCATTGATTTGGAAAAAAATTCGTTATGGATTATCTGCCGGACGTGTACAATCGGTTGCGGTTAGATTGATCGTTGAACGTGAACGCGAGATTGAAAAATTTAATCCTGAAGAATATTGGACAATTGCAGCAGATTTAAAAACACCACGAGGAGATCAGTTTACTGCCGAGTTATCTAAGATTGCCGACAAAAAAGCAGAGGTAAAAACCAGAGGTTCGGCTGAAAAAGTTGAAATGGATTTGCGTGATGCAGATTGGCGTGTTGCAAAAGTCGAGAAAAAGGAGAAAAAACGTAAGCCTTCACCTCCATTTATTACTTCTACATTACAAGTAGACGCTAGCCGTAAACTTGGTTTTAGTGTAAAAAAGACGATGATGTTGGCACAAAGGCTTTATGAGGGTGCGGATACTGGTGAGGGTTTAATTACTTATATGCGTACTGATTCTACGAATCTTGCTCAATCAGCGGTTGCTCAAGTACGTGAAATGATCGCAAAAAAGTATGGAGCAGATTTTGTTCCAGATAGCCCACGTTTTTATAAAACGAAAGCAAAAAGCGCTCAAGAAGCCCATGAGGCAATTCGTCCGACTGATCCTAGTCGTGAGCCTAATGCGCTGAAAGATACTTTAGAAAAAGATACTTGGAAACTTTACGAATTGATTTGGCAACGAATGTTCGCGTGTCAGATAAAGGATGCTGTTATTGATCAAACCGGTGTGGATATTGCAGTAAAGGATTATATTTTTCGAGCAACGGGACAGGTAGTAAAATTTTCTGGATTTCTAATAGTATATTCGCGTGGATATGATTCAAAAGAAGAAGCAATCAAGGATTCTGAAAAGATTCTTCCGGAAATTTTGGAAAATGAAATTTTAGAATTCCTTAAGCTTAAATCTGAGCAACATTTTACTAAACCTCCTGCACGTTATACAGAAGCGACATTAGTGAAAAAATTGGAAAGTGAGGGAATCGGAAGACCGTCAACTTACGCGCCGACTATTTCTACTATTCAGACTAGAGAGTATGTCGAGAAACTTGCTAAAAATTTAAGACCTACTGATACGGGATGTGTGGTGAATGACTTTTTAATGAACCACTTTGATGAAATTGTAGATTATAAATTTACTGCAAACATGGAAAAGCAGTTTGACGAAATTGCTAAGGGAAAATTGAGATGGACGGAAATAATAAAAAAGTTCTACAACCCTTTTCACAAAAATATAATAGAAAAAACCGAAAGTGTTAAAAAAGAAGACACTGTGAATGAAAAAACTGACGAAAAATGTGATAAGTGCGGAAAACCTATGGTGATTAAGCTTGGGCGTTTTGGTAAATTTCTTAGTTGCAGTGATTATCCGAATTGCAAGAACGCGAGACCTCTCGATAAAAAACAAGCCGAAGAGGCTTCGGAGCTTGAGAAAGAGGCGAAAAATAAAAAATGTCCGGATTGCGGCAAGCCACTTACAGCTCGGCGAAGTAGATTTGGTTCATTTGTTGGTTGCTCCGGATATCCTGACTGTAAATATATTGAGAAGAAGGTGAATAAAACTGGTGTGAAATGTCCGGAGTGCGAGAAGGGTGATCTTGTCGAGAAGTTTGCCAAAAAATCACGCAAAAAGTTTTGGGGATGCGATGCGTATCCAAAATGTAAATTTGCTACCTGGGATCAACCTCAAAAAAAATCTTGTCCTGAGTGTGGTGGTGTAACAGTGCTCAAAAAAGATAAGATTGTTTGTTTAAAATGTGGTGCTGAACGAAAAGCTTAAGAAATTTTCGGGAAACATCAATCAGTAATGATATATAAATCTTTTTTTCGGCAGTTGTGTCGCTAAAAAGCTTAAGATGTTTTTTGTTTCGTTATTTTTTGTCATATTGCTGCACGAAAAAAACTCTTTCATAAATCAGTTCATCTGGTACTTTTAAAGACTCCCTAAGCTGTTGCGGCGATATCTGAGATTTGCATGATTGGTTGCATAATTGATGCCACCAGACCGGCTACCAATGTACCGATTACTACAATGATTACTGGTTCCATAATTGAAGATAAATTTTTAACAAAAGTATCTATTTCGTCATCATAAAAAATAGCGATTTTATCAGCAACACTACCTAGTTGGGCGGTTTGCTCGCCAACTGCAATCATATTTACTACAAGACCAGGGAAAAGATCATCATTTTTAATGACTTTGTAAATAGGTAATCCATTTTCTACTTCTTCTCGTATTTCTAGTAGTCTTTCTTTATAAATTTCATTTCCTACCGCTTTGGCTGTAATTTCAAGTGCGCGGATAATTGGTACCCCTGATTCTGAAAGCAAAGAAAGCTGACGGGCAAATGAAGCTAATGCTGCCTTACGATTTAGTTGCCCGAATATTGGTATATTGAGCATAAGATTATCCCACATTACCAGACCAATTTTAGTTTTTTTCCACGATTTAATACCCACAACAGCACAGATAATCAGAAGAACAACTAGAAGCCAATTTGGAACAATAAACCAAGAACTAATAAACCAGTCGGAGCCCCCGACGAGAATTTTAGTTGAAATAGGAAGTTCCACATCATTGCTTGTGAAGAGCTCGCTTAATTTTGGTACGACAAGTGTCATTACGAGAATGACCGCACCAATTAAAATTGTCAGTACTACGATTGGATAAATCATTGCTGATTTAATTTTATTTTTCAGATTAGCGCTTTTTTCTGCCTCAGTTGCCAGATTAGCAAGTGTTTTGTTCAGCTGACCAGATGCTTCACCAGCAGAAATCATTCCAATCTCTGCTTCTGTAAAAATATCATCATATTCAGCAAGTGCTTTTGAAAAATTACTACCTTCTTCTACATTGCTTGCTATTTCACTGAGGACAACCTGTAATCTTTTATTAGCGGTTTGTTTACTCAGAGTTTTGAGTGCTTTTACTATTGGTAAACCAGCACCTATCATTACTGCTATCAGACGAAACATAATAGCTTTTTCTTTCGAGGTAATTTTTGTTTGTTGAATTAAAAAATCATTCATCATGCTAAATAAATCTTTAAATGAACGATTTTTTTGTTTTTTAGATGCCTTAGAGTTTGAAGTTTCAATTTCCTTAGATTGACCAATATGTATTTTGGTGTTGTCAATTTTTTCAGTTTCTTTTGTTTCCTTTACTATAGTTGTCGGAGACTCTTCTTCTTTTTTCTCCGGTGACGATGATTTTTCGTCAATTCCTTCAATTTTAATAACGCTCAGTTGTTTTTCTTGAAAGAGTTTATCGGCAGCATCGAGCTTACTAGTGGCTGATATTTTCCCAGTAATTTCTTTGCTATTTTTATCGCGAGCGATGTAAGTGAAAAGCATAATAGTAATATAATTTTTTATTGATCTTCTGCCGCACGAGCGACGGTATATACCTCTTCAGGTGTTGTAATTCCTTGGAGGATTTTTCCTACACCATCTTGCTCAAGAGTGGTCATCCCGGCAGCGATAGCTGCTTCTTCAATTTCTAATTCAGTTGCTCCATCTAATATTTTGCGTCTCAATTTATTGTCCATTTCCATTACTTCATACAGTCCGATTCGATTCATGTATCCGGTGTCTCCACATTCAGGACAGCCTTTGCCGTGGTAAATTTTGATGGGATGGGTTTCAGGATCCGTAATTCCGAGCTCTGTTTTTTTATTAGTATTCATTGTTTTCATTGCATAACGGATTTTATTTTCGGCATCTGACCCCAAGGTAAGTTCTTCTTTGCAATGTTCACAGATTCGACGGACTAGTCGTTGAGAAATTATGGAATTTATAGTTGCTGTAATAAGGAAAGTTGGGATGCCCATATTGAGAATACGTGTGAGTGTTGATACAGCGGAATTTGTGTGAATTGTTGAAAGGACAAGGTGTCCGGTGAGTGCAGCCTCAACAGAAACATTAATAGTTTCTTTATCGCGGATTTCACCGACCATGATGATATCAGGATCTTGACGTAAGCCTGTTCGTAGACCGAAGGCAAAACTATAATCAATTGCTGGATAGACTTGGCTTTGGTTTAGTCCATCAATTTGAATTTCAACAGGATCTTCAATTGTCATAATGTTTACCTCAGAAGTATTGAGAATGTTAAGGCAGGCGTAGAGAGTAGTCGTTTTACCGGATCCAGTTGGCCCAGTGGTTAATACGATTCCATTTGGATAAGCAATTGTTTTTTTAATAACACTAAGGTTGTAATTTTCAATGCCGAGTTTGTCAAGGGTAGGAATTTCACGGCTTCGATCTTGGATTCTCATTACAATTTTTTCTCCGTAGACCGTTGGTAATGTGCTGGTTCTCAAATCTAGTTCTTTACCATCTTTGGTGGTGATTTGGATACGTCCATCTTGAGGAATTCTATTTTCATCAATCTTGAGGTTACTCATTATCTTAAGACGACTTGTGACTGCAGGATGTAAATTGGGAGGATACTCCACAATTTGTCGTAAGACTCCATCTACTCGGAATCTAATGCGAACGGTATATTCAGCTGGTTCAATGTGAATGTCCGAGCTACGCATATCGACAGCATGACTGACGATATATGCTGCCATTTGCGGAACATCGTTTTCAATAATTGCGTTCTGGAGCTTATCGAGCTTGTTCTGCATTTCATTAGTCTGTGTTTTTATAACAGAGATTATTTAATGTCTGGGAGTAAAGCGTAAGCATTTACTGAAAGGTTTACGTTGACGACACCCTTTTTTTCACTATTACTATTACTTTGAAATTCAACATCTTGTATGTCCAATAGTCGATTGGTTTGGGCTAGGTCAGAATTAATGTTACCTGTATATTCAAAATGTCTTAAGAATATCATCAAGCTTTCCTCGGTAGCATCAAGATTTATTTTGAAGGGGATAGTGACATAGTCAATATCAGGGTTGTTTACTGTTCGTCCAAAACTAATCGACTTAAGCTCAATAAATTCAGTGTTAGCAAGCTGATTGGTGTAATCTTCAATTTCCCGAACGATTTCTGTTTGAGAAGTTGTTTCTGGCAAAATTACAGCAATGGCTTTTTGGTCTGTCGCTGCGCGTGCAGCATATTCTTCTTTTAAGACTCGGTATATATCACGTTCCGAATCCAGAGTAGCACCGACTATATCAATTTCTGTTTGCAAATTAGTAAGTTGATTCTGCTTTTCTTTGAGTTCTTGGTATTTTGGCCATGCTATCAAAGTGCCGACTGCTATTAAAATTACAACAGCAATTATAAGTCGGAAGTGAGCTCCTCGACGTATATGAGTTTCATGTTTGGACATATTTAAACTATTAAAAATTAATAAAATTAGTTAACTGAAGGGCTGGATGATTCAGTATCCTTTTCAGTTGATTCAACCTGTAATTCTTGTAAAAAGTCGAGATTTTGAATTTCAATAAGATCAACTTCCTCTTTGTCGGATTCAGTTTCGTTTTTTTCTGTGGATATTTTGACCGGAATTTTTATATCTCGTGAATCCTGAATACTTGGGTCTTGGATTTTCATTTTTAAATTAAGGGGGGCTTGTTCATCACCATCTCGATTCTTTCTTTTAGAAAAGCTAAAACCTTTAATGTCTTTAAAATACTTACTGCGCTCAAAGGAATCAATAATATCTGCCAAAAGGGTGAAGTTCTTATTCTGGTAGTTTTTACTGCCGGACACATACCCTCTTACTTCAATTTCATTTTTAATGGACTTACCAGAATAGCCGACGATATCCACAAATTCTCCGTTGGGATCAATATCAGTATTTACGTCTTTAATGATTATTTGACGAGTATCACGTTCTAGATCAGCGCCGAGGCGTATAATCTTTTTTATGCGGTCAATAATGGTTGACCATGAAATTCTATTCGCCTTGAGCGCGTTAATGGTATTAACTTTACCCAGATTTTTAGCGATAACTGCCGCCGCTTCCAGATCACCTTTTTCTTTTCCGTGAGATGAAGTGTTGATGATAGTAGTTACCTTTTGATAAATTTTATGATCAGTGATTGCTTCTGTATTGAGTTTAGATGCCGCCTGAAGGGCTTGCTCAAAACTTTTTACGCGGGCAACGGAAATCTTTTTTATGATATTTCGGAGAGTGGAAATGGTTGCTCGTGTGTCTGCATCTGTAGTGCTAATGTCGATTGCTTCTGCCTGTTTTTTAATATCAGTAACTAAGTTTTTTAAATTCATATCTTTCACGTTTAGCAGAATTTTTTGTGCAATAGATTTGGCCGCACTGTAATACTCCTTTGTAGTTGCTGAGGGAAAGTTTTCTTCTTCAGGGGTGACCATTTCAATACTGATGAATAATTCTTTCAGATCATCTTCAATTTTCGATCCCACATTAATTTCTTGTTTAAGGGATTCGCATTTTTGTAAAATTTCCAGTAAAGAATTTTTTACAAAATCAACTTTAACATCTCGAGCATTTTCCAAGCTGAGAATCTCTGCTTCAAGTAAATAAACTATGTTGCCGCGAATATCAACGGTTTTTAGCATAGTATTTACTTCACCATCTTTACGTGATTTCACTTTTTCTCCTTGTGGTCTTTTGTAGTTCAAGACTGGGTTCTCCATGTCAATTTCAATAATTCGATTTATTAAACTTTCAACTTTTAAAAGTTTATTGAACTTTTTTACATCAATAGAATCGTCTTTAATTTGTTTGAGAAAGTTAGTTTTGTAATCAACCTGTGTCGCTAGATTTTGTTTGCTAAGCTTTTCGTGAAAAAAGTTTCCTTGATCCAGCATCGCAAAGAAATAAAGCCATATTCCAAGTGAGATAATTATAATAAGCGTTAAAGCGCTTTTAGAGAAGCTAAGTAGAGCTTGAGCTTTTTTGGTGCCTTCTTCAGTTTGTCTTAAAAGTTTCTCTCTTTTAGAATTGTCTTGGTTGGTTGAAGCGGAGTATCCAGATTCTTTTTCGGACTGATCTATAATTGCATTCACTAAAGAACTTTTTGGTAAGTCAGTATTTGAGTTGATACTATTTTTTTGTTTTCCGTCTGATTTTCCTATTTTGGAAGTATCATCGGATTTTTTAGAAGAAGACATACTAAGGTATTTAAGATTTTATAATTAAATTATCATATAATTCTATCATAATTAGAAAGAGAAAGCAAATACTTTTTTAAGGAAAAGTAATATTTCATATTAGAATTTTTTTGGAAAAAATTGCCGATCGCACGAATGCAGCGCGATCTCACCGACTCGACCGTTTTGCGAAATCTAGGCGTCGCGTTCGGACACTCGTTTCTCGGGTGGAAAAGTTTACAAATCGGGATCGCGAAACTCGAAGTGAGTCACGCGGCAATTTTGGACGATTTAAATGCGAAGACTAAAGTGCTCGTGGAGGCGATTCAAACTATTTTGCGAAAAAATGGGGATGTGTCCGCGTACGAAAAATTAAAAAAATTGACCCGTGGCGTAAAATTGTCGGTCGAGCAGATTGGTGAATTCATCGAGAATTTGAACATCCCCGCGGCAGATCGGAAACTATTTTTGGAATTGACGCCGAAAAAATATGTCGGGATCGCCTCGAAATTAGTGAAATAATTTACCAAGCATCTGTATCAAGTTCATTTCCAGAGTTAATAATTTTGGGTTTTTCTAGTTTTAGTAAAGCTTCAATGTCAAAAATTTCCGCCCCAAATGTTTTATTATTAAGTTCAAGTTGTTTTCGAAAATCTTCTGCCGAAAGCTGTCCGTTCAGATATTTACTTACCTCATTTCTGAGAAGATTCATATTATATTCGTAAGCTTTTTTTGCGTTTTTTCCGAACTTCTTTGAAAAAAATTCCATCGTTTTTTCTTTTCCCTGATTGGTGAAAGCTGTTTTTTCAAAAGAGCTTTTTCTAGAAGAACTCTCAACGCTACTACCATATTCAATATCTGGCGCATCACCAGACACTACATGACTTTTATCTTCAATGTATGTTTTCTCTCGATGACTCCATTTAAGTCCTGTCGTACTATATTTATTACTTGTTTCTCTATCCATAACATAAGGTCGAGTGATTGTTTCCATTCCTCTTTCTTTAGCCGCAATAAGAAGTTTTGCTAACTTAACCTTTTTCTCAAATCTTTCTATAATTTTATCTGGTCTCACTTTATAAAGACCGATCTTATCTTTCAGTTCTGCATCGGAAATTATGTCTTTCGCTTTCCAATTTTCTCTCCACTCTTTTAATTCGTTAAATGTTTGTTCGTTTTTATCATTGCCTTCAATGTTTTCAAGCTTTTCATCAAGTTGTTTAAGCCGTTCTTTATCGCCACCATCTTTATGGTATGAATCATTTACTTGTTTTGTTGCGTTTTTAAAAGATCTTTCCATATCAGGGCTCAACGGTTGTTGTAGTGTGTCCACATTTTCCGTTGTTGCTTCTTTGTTCTGATTTGGGACTTCAGACATTTTTATTTTGGTTAAATTTAGAATTAACTGTTTTGAGTTTAACATAAATTACAATTAGAAGCAAGTTAGCTAAATTTTTATTAAAATCTACTCAGTGCAAAACATTAAAAAAATACTTCACGATTCGATCGAGCTGATTTTGGAAGGGAAAAGTCGGATCGCCTTGCGGAAAAAATTGTCGAGCTCAAGCACGAAATGGAGTCGCCGGATTTTTGGAATGACTCCGCGCGGGCGCAAAAAATTTAGCGGGAGCTCGTGGGGAAAAAGCGGACCGTTGAAATTTGAGAGTCGCTCAAGTCGGAGCACGCCGATTTGCTCAAGCTTGTGAAATTGACGAATGAGGACAACATAAACTCGGTGGAGGAAATTCGAAAAGAGGTGGCGGCATTCGAAAAAAAATTGCGGGACGCGGAAATGACGCTTTTTCTCGATGGCGAGTTTGACATCGGCGACGCGATTTTGGAAGTATCATCGGATTTTTTAGAAGGAGGTATACTTAGGTATTTAAGATTTTATGATTAAATTATAGTTAGAAAAAGAAAGCAAATACTTTTTCAAGAAAAAGTATTATTTCACATTAGAATTTTTTTGGAAAAAAGCCGATTAAGAATTAAAATTAGTGAACTGGATTTTTCAATTTTGATTATCAATGAATGTTGCAAAGCTAATAGAAGGATACGATCTCGAAAAAATTACGATTGTTGTACTTGGTGGACACTCTGCTCTTGAGATTTGTCTTGGCGCTAAAAGGCAAGGGTTAAGAACGTGCGTAATTGCAAAGCAGGGGCGAGAAAAAACGTATATTGAGTTTTTGAAATTTAATTCAAAAACAGAGACAGGTTGTGTTGATGAAGTAATTCTCGTGAGTGAATTTTCCGATATTCTTAAACCAGAAATTCAAAAACAGTTGCGCGAAATGAATGCACTTTTTGTGCATTCGCGGTATTTTTGGGTATATTTCGATGATTTCACAAAAATTGAAAATGAATTTGAAGTGCCAATTCTTGGGACTCGCGAGCTTCTTCGACTTGAAGAGCGCGATCAAAAACCAAATCAGTATGATGTTTTAAGGGCGGCGGAGATTCGACTACCGCGGATTTTTAAGACATCGAAATTTAAATGGGATGAAGAAAAGCAAATACTTGTTTTCTCCGAAGATGAAGGAATTGAAAAAGTTGCGGAAGAAAAAATGGAGACTCTTACGCTTACAAAAGTAAATAATGCTCAGCGAACCTATGAACGCGAAAACTTTTTTGCTTCAAGCTGGGAAGAATGGCTTAAAGTCGCGACTAAAAAGATTCAAGCTGGGGAAATTAAATTTGAAGACTTACAAAAAGCGACTATTGAGGAATTTATTCTTGGCACGCCGATTAATTTCAATTTCTTCTTTTCATCGCTTTCGGATCGACTTGAATTATTTGGTACTGACACTCGTCGACAAACGAATCTTGATGGTTGGTTGCGACTTCCTGCGAACGAGCAACTGAAATTGAGTGCGGCAGGAATGCAGCCGAGTCACATCGAGACCGGACATATCGCTGCGACGGTGAAAGAAAGCTTGCTCGAAAAAGCGTATGAGGTTGGTGCGAGATTTGTCGAAACTTGTCGTGAATTTAATCCGCGTGGAATTCTTGGACCTTTTGCGCTACAGGGCGCAATTGAAACGGATGGAAAAAAGGAGGAAATAGTTATTTTTGATGTTTCATTTCGAATGCCTGGTTCGCCGGGAATTGCCGCAACTCCGTATTCAAGCTATCTTTTTGGACGATCAGTTTCAATAGGTGAGCGAATTGCGATGGAGGTGAATGCGGCGAGGATGAGTGGAAGGTTGGTGGAGATTGTTTCTTAAAAGAGTTTCTGAACAATATCAATTAGCAATAATTTACAAATCTTTTCCTCAAAGCTTCTCAATTTCAATTCAAATTCTTTTGTCTCACTATATGGGGCGTTTCTCTTTAAGCAAAGAGGGTTTTTGACTTCGTTTGTTTTCAGATTCTCGTTTCCCGATCAAGTTGAAAACAAGTTTCACGGGAATGATAAGAAATTTAAAAAAATAAAGGAGGATAAAGATTGAGTGCTGAAGTTTTGTCAATAATTTAATCGGTTCGTTTGGCACTTTCTGGAGATTCTGAAATTTATTCTACTAGTTCGTAAATTCTTTCAATTGATTTTGCTTTTCCTGACTTCTCAGTTTCAATAAAAACCCCCGAAACGACGATTGGGCGACCTTCGGCCATTTCGAGTTTTGCTGGTAGTTGTGTCAAAAATCTTTTTAATGCAGCTTCCGGTTTTGCTCCGATTGCGGAATTTAAAACGCCACAAAATCCGGTGTCTGAAATGAATGCTGTTCCGTGTGGCAAAATTCGTTCATCGGCAGTTTGAACGTGTGTGTGTGTGCCGACTACTGCCGATACTCGACCATCAAGGAACTGTCCGAACATTGATTTTTCACTTGTTGCTTCGGCATGAAAATCAAAAAAAATATTTTTAATTTTTAATTTCTTTGCTTTTGCAATCAATTCTTCTGCAGTAAAAAATGGATTATCGAGAGGGTCACCCATAAAAATTCGTCCCATTAGATTTCCGACAAAAAGTTTTTTGTCTCGTTTTTCTAAAACAAAAAATCCATGACCAGGTACACCATTTTTTGGATAATTCGCCGGTCGTGCAAGCGGAAAAGAATTTTCTGTAAAAAGTTTTTCAAATCCTGCTGTATCAAAAATATGATTGCCGCTTGTGAATCCGTCGATGCCGATTTCAGCCAATTCGGCGAGCTGTTTTTCGGTCGGACCGCGACCGTGCGCGAGGTTTTCTGCATTTGCGATTACAAAGTCCGGCGTGAATTTTTCAAGCAATTTTGGCAGAAGCTCCTTTAGTCCGATTCGACCGGGTTTTCCGTAAATATCGCCAAAAAAAAGAATTCGCATATTTTTAAAATAAAATTTATCCTATTGTTTCATACTGAATTGTGGGACTAGAATTAAAAACGAATTGTACACTTACGACAACATCGTTTATTTTACGTTAATTTTAGCAAAATGAACTTCCAAAAAATTTTTGGCAATGCAGGAGAGAGTCTTGCGGAAAAATTTTTGCAGGAAAAAGGACTTATTATACTTGCGCGTAATTTTCATACTCGAGAAGGAGAAGTAGATTTAGTTTGCCAAGAAGGCGACTTGATTGTTTTTGTAGAAGTGAAGGCGCGGAGGAGTCAAAAGTTTGGTAGTGCCATTGAGGCGGTTGATGAAAGAAAATTACAAAAGGTCGTGGCTGCGGGAGAAACCTGGCTTGTGAAAAATTTTCGCCATCATGCGGAATGGCGCATGGATGTGGTAGCAATTCAAAACGGAAAGATTGAATGGA
>Ga0209345_10004493_pt1 | contig 13451 bp, 10 predicted proteins | sample Cruoilmetagenom7_FD_187294 | JGI IMG/M metagenome (GOLD analysis project Ga0209345, IMG submission 187294) | Oil polluted marine microbial communities from Coal Oil Point, Santa Barbara, California, USA - Sample 7 (SPAdes) (version 2) | ecosystem: Environmental > Aquatic > Marine > Oil seeps ...
ATTATTCCACCATGTATTTTACTCGGTGCAAAATTAATAAGAATGCTAACTATGGTTGCCAGATTTATACTACAAGCAGAAGTGGAGAAACCTGGACCGAAGCTGAAGCCCTGAACTTGGCAGATGATAGTATAGTTGTTGCTCATCCTGCTCTTTCACCTGATGAGCTTACCCTGTATTTTGTTTCTGACATGCCCGGGGGGGTGGGAGGAAAAGACCTCTGGATTGCATCACGCGATAGCAAAGGTGGTGAATGGGGTATGCCCGAGAATTTTGAAGCCATCAATACTGTCGATGATGAAATGTTTCCATTCTTACATCATGATGGCTCGCTCTATTTCTCTTCAAATGGAAGGATTGGAATGGGAGGATTGGATATTTTCAAGGCCAATGAGCAGGAAGATGGCTCCTGGAAGATCGAAAATATGAGATATCCGATCAATACAGCTGCAGATGATTTCGGGATCGTATTCGAATCAGATATGGAGCGTGGTTATTTCAGTTCAACCCGGAAAGGAAGGGGGAATGATGAAATCTATACATTCGCATTGCCGCCCATGAAATTTAATGTGATTGGTGAAGTCAGGGACGATAAGACGGATGAATTGCTGGTTGAGGCAACGGTAAAATCTATCGGAAGTGATGGAATTGCAGTTGAAACAACCACGGGTGAAGACGGTTCATTCAGGTTTATGTTAAAGCCCAATACAGACTATGTATTTGTAGCCTCCAGGACCGAGTACCTTAACGGTAAAGAGCGTGAGACCACAAAGGGATTAAACAACAGTACAGATTTTCGAACAACGATATATCTTTCTAATATTCGGGAAACCATTGAGCTCTCCAATAGCAATGTTTTCTATGATTTTGCCCAGTGGGATCTGAGACCTGAAGCGATGGTTTCTCTGGATAAACTGATCGAAACCCTTGCGGATAATCCAACCATCACTATCGAGCTGATGTCTCACACGGATGTCAGGGGATCAAATGAAGATAATATTAACCTCTCCCAGAAAAGGGCCCAATCAGTCGTTGATTACCTGATAGAGAGGGGCATTGATCCGGCCAGGCTTTCAGCCAGGGGTTATGGCGAGGATATGCCAAAGGTTGTCACCAAGAGGATTGATGAAAGTTATAATTTCCTGGGTGAGGGAACGGAACTAACAGAGGATTATATTAACTCCCTTCCAAGTGTGGAGGAGCAGGAAATAGCCCATCAGCTGAACAGGCGTACTGAATTCCGCGTTCTCAGGACTGATTACAGGACGGCGAACTAGTTTATGCCTGGGTATTATTCATCACAGGGTTTGGAGATTGTCTCAAGTAGATGATCTTCAAAACAATTCCAATTAATAATTACAGCCCTGAAATTCCTTGCTAGCCTAAGATAATTTCAATATTTTTAATCATAACTAATTCAGTAGTTGGTATGATTGCTCTTTTGCATGGATACCTGCTTGAAGGCTCAGGCAGTAATTTATGGACCAGGTCCATTATTCAATCTTTGTGTAATAACGGGGAAACCGTCCATCTTATATGTCAGGAAAATCACCCAGACTTGTATGATTTTATTGCTGAAACAATAATATATCATTCTAATGGTAATAGAGAAACAATATTGAATCGTGAAACCGTTTATCCAGGTAAGTGTATTATGCACAAACCGAAACTGGGAAATACACTGCCCGTCTATGTGATGGATAAATACGAGGAGTTTTCTGATCCACGGCCGATGATAAACCTCAATGATACTGAGATTGAGGTCTATTTACAAATAAACATAAAAGTTCTCACCCAAATAGTTGATGAAAATCAGGTAAAAGTCATCCATGCCAATCATGCAGTTCTCATGTCTGTTGTTGCACAGCAGGTAGCGAAAAAACGCAAAATACCTTATGCCATAATGCCCCATGGCAGCGCCATTGAATATGCGGTAAAAAAAGATAAAAGGTTTTTTAAGTTTGCTGAGCAATCCTTTGATGATGCACACCGGATATATGTTATTGGTGATGAAATAAGAAATAGGATTAAGGAATTATTTACAGCTTTACCCGCGATTGAATCAAAGATGTTATCATTGAATTTAGGGGTCAATACATCACTCTTCAAACCTATAAAAGTTAAAAACAGGATAGACAAAATGTTCGAGTTGTATGCGTTATTGAAAAATATACAGCGCGGAAAAACGAATCTCCAGTTACAAAATATGCTGAATAAGCTGAAGGCCGATATATCTAAACAGGAATTGATAAACATCATAAATGATTCAGGTTCCTATAATGCAAAATTGACAGATGATAATGCTGAGGAAAAGTTGCAGTTAGTAGACTGGGAAAAGGAAAAGGTCATTCTATTTGTTGGACGGTTGATAGCCAGCAAAGGACTACATTCAGTAATAACTGCTTTGCCTGAAATAATTGCTGCTGAACCAAATACACGCCTGATTGTTGTGGGTCATGGACCACAGCGCGAACCGCTTGAGGCGTTAATCTGGGCATTACAGAACGGGCATAGTGATTTGGTCTCGAATATTGTAGAATGGGGAAGGGAGTTAGAAGGTACCGGAACAAAATCTTTAGAGGAGACGCAACTTTATTTTAATCATCTGAAAGAATCAAATGAACTTGACAATTTCTTTAATAAGGCACAAAAGCATATTAATGGAGACTCTGTCCTTTTTACCGGATATCTTACTCATAGGGAACTTTGTTGCCTCTTTCCAGCTTGTGATGTTGCGATTTTTCCTTCTGTGGTAGCAGAAGCCGGTCCTCTTGTATTTTTAGAGGCCATGGCTTCAGGATGTTTTCCTGTTGGGACTTATTTTGCAGGCATGCAGGCAAGCATAGATTCTGTATCACAAGCAATTCCTCCGGATATTGTAGATATAATGAAACTAAGCCACCGGCCAGATCAAACAATACTAGATATAATATCCAAAGTAAAAAAGGCTCTTTATGTTGATAGTGATCACAAAGAAAAATTGCGCAATGTGGCAATAGAAAAATATGACTGGCAAAATATCAGCAAGAAATTTGCCTCGGATCTGTTACAATTATCCGGATAATCTACCCGTATCACTGATCCAGTATAGGAAATAGATAGTTATTGAAACAAAGAGCCACTAGTGCAGTGCCATATTGCTTGTGAGGCACAAATGTTTCTGTGATCACTTGTAAATCCCCTAACCTGTAAGCTTCATACCCATGTTGGTAGATCTCCTGCATGCTTTCGTTCAGTTTCTCTTCGATTTCTTCGACCGGATAATTCCCACTTAGCTCACAGACCAGTCCCCCGAATTTCACTCCGGAATCCTTTTCATACAACCATGCCATGGCCATGCCTGCAGTGATCCGCTCCCCCTTTCGGCAATGTCCTGCAGCCAAAATCACCTCCATTACGTCACCCTGTTTCATATTGTCGGGCATCACTATCTGTCTGGCCTCTGCCGGTAGTACGGAAGAATAGCTTATGATATTTTTCATGCCAATCCCAGCATTGCATAAGGCAAGGTGAAAGGACCCGGCATGGATGGTGATATCACTCTCTCCTGATCCTTTTGTTATAAAAAACTCATGTGGGATCCTGTTTCCCAGCAACAGACTTTGATCGTTTTCGGGATTTGTCATCTTTATGAAACTTTGCGACATTTGCAATGCTAAACAAAGATACATAAAGATAGCATGCAGGATCAATCAAAATACGGTCAGCGTGGTGTGTCCCATGCCAAAACCGATGTCCATAATGCCATTAAAAATATTGATAAAGGACTGTTTCCCAATGCTTTTTGTAAGGTTATGCCTGACATTCTCGGAAAGGATGAGGAATATTGCATGGTTATGCATGCCGACGGTGCCGGTACAAAATCCTCCCTGGCTTACATATACTGGAAAGAAACAGGAGATATTTCTGTTTGGAAGGGTATTGCACAGGATGCCATTGTCATGAACCTGGATGATCTCTTATGTATTGGAGCCTTCAACGATATCCTTATTTCTTCCACCATTGGTCGAAATAAAATGCTGGTGCCCGGAGAGGTGATCGCTGAAATTATCAATGGAACAGAAGAATTTCTTCAACTAATGCGGGACCAGGGTATAGGGATATATAGTGCAGGGGGGGAAACAGCTGATGTAGGAGACCTTGTAAAGACCATAATTGTGGATTCAACGGTATCATGCCGGATGAAACGTTCAGAGGTCATTGAAAACCAGATTTTGGATGGGGATGTTATTGTGGGACTTGCATCCTTTGGGCAGGCAAGCTATGAGTCAGTCTATAATGGAGGTATGGGCAGCAATGGCCTGACATCAGCACGTCATGATGTATTTTCCCGGATCTATGCGGAGAAGTACCCGGAGAGTTTTGATGGATCTCTGCTATCAGAGCTGGTTTATGCAGGATCAAAAAAACTCACTGACCCTGTCCCCGGATCACCACTTGATGCTGGCAAACTTGTGCTCTCACCTACCCGAACATATGCACCAATTATTGCCAGGATAGTAGAAGGTCTTGGGTCTGAAATACATGGGATGATCCATTGCTCGGGGGGAGCGCAGACTAAAGTATTGCATTTTATAGACGGGCTCCGAGTGATCAAGGATAACCTGTTCGAACTGCCACCACTTTTCCGCCTGATCCAGGATTAATCTGGTACCCCTTCGAGGGAAATGTACCAGGTATTCAATATGGGCCATCGCCTGGAAATTTACACAGATCCACAGCATGCCCAGAAGATCATTGAGATCTCCAAATCATTCGATATTGAGGCCAGGATCATAGGCAGGGTGGAATCAGCCGGTCAAAAAGAGCTCATTATCGATGGCCCATATGGTCAGTATCAGTATACCTGACAACTACATCCGGGTATTTTTTTTAACTTTGCAAACTGTTTGAAATGGAGGTGTATTATGAGTAAAAACCTGATATTAGATAAGCTGGAGGGTGTAAAAGACAGGTTTGATGAAGTGGCCAGGCTAATTAATGAGCCTGACACCATAGCCGATATGAAAAGGTATATTAAACTGAATAAGGAATACAAAAGCCTTGAACCGGTTATTCGCGCCTACGAGGAATATAAGAATTTACTTAGCAATATTACTTCTGCCAAAGATATGCTCGCCACTGAGAAGGATGAGGAGATGAGGGAGATGGCCAAAGCTGAGTTGGATGAAATGAGTGAAAAAGTGGTCCCACTTGAAGATAATATCAAGTTTTTACTGATACCTGCCGATCCGGAAGATGATAAGAATGCCATGATGGAGATCCGGGCAGGAACTGGAGGAGATGAGGCAAGTATTTTTGCCGGGGAACTGTACAGGATGTACACGAAATTTTGTGAAACCAAGAAATGGAAAATTGAAGTCACGAGTTTCACGGAAGGAACCGTGGGAGGCTACAAGGAGATCATCCTGCATGTCAAGGGTGATGGCGCCTATGGGATTTTAAAATATGAGTCCGGTGTCCACAGGGTCCAGCGGGTTCCTCAGACCGAAACACAGGGTAGGGTACATACTTCAGCAGCTTCGGTAGCCGTATTGCCGGAAGCCGGGGAATTTGATATTGATCTTAAACCGGAAGATATCAGGAAGGACACTTATTGTTCATCCGGACCGGGAGGACAATCTGTAAATACCACCTATTCTGCCATCCGGCTCACTCATGATCCGAGCGGGATTGTAGTGACCTGTCAGGATGAAAAATCTCAGTTAAAGAACCTTGACAAGGCCATGGCTGAATTGAGGACGAGGTTGTATAGCCTTGAATACCAGAAGTATCTTGATGATATCTCGTCCAAGCGGAAGACCATGGTTTCGACGGGAGACCGGTCTGCAAAGATCCGGACCTACAATTTTCCACAGGGCAGAATGACTGACCACAGGATCAACCTGACAATGTATAACCTGAGCTCGGTGATGGATGGGGAGCTTCAGGAGATCATTGATAAATTGCAAATGGCCGAAAATGCTGAAAGGCTTAAGGAAAGTGAAGTTGAAGCCTAAGATAATACGCCTGATATGACAGCAGCAGGGCTCTACGAACAGGTCCGCCTGAAAATGTCCTTTCTTTGTGTGGGACTGGATTCAGATATTGGAAAAATCCCCAGGCATCTGCACCTACTTGAATCCCCTGTACTTGAATTCAACAAAAAGATTATTGATTCCACCCATGACCTGGCCGTTGCCTATAAGCCCAATCTGGCGTTTTATGAAGCCAGGGGAGCAGAAGGATGGACTGTCCTGAAAAAGACCGTGGAATATATTCGTTCTGTTGACCCGGACATCTTTCTTATCGCCGATGCAAAAAGGGGGGATATCGGCAATACAGGCGCTATGTATGCAAAAGCTTTTTTTGAGGAAATGGATTTTGATGCCATTACGCTTTCCCCATATATGGGTAAAGACACGGTAACACCTTTCCTGGACTACGAGGGCAAATGGGTGATTTTGCTGGGTCTCACCTCCAACCCGGGGGCTGAAGACTTTCAGTTTCTTACGGCCGGATCAGGTCCAGGTCGTTTGTTTGAAGAGGTGATACAACAGGGGGCTGAATGGGGCGGACCCGACCAAATAATGTTTGTCGCGGGAGCAACGCGTGCAGGATTGATAGGCGATATCCGAAGGATCATACCCAAGCATTTTTTATTGGTCCCGGGTATTGGTGCACAGGGAGGCAGCCTGAAAGAGGTCGTGGATGCCGGCTTTAATGACCAGTGCGGACTTATCGTTAACGCCAGCCGTTCCATCCTGTATGCAGCTGACAATGATGCATTTGACCAGGCTGCCAGGAAATCTGCCCTGGAATTGCAACAGGAGATGGCCACTTTTCTTTCATAAAATATCTTTTTCAACCATACAGATAATCAAGTGCTTCTGACATTAAGGGGAGATCCACTTTCCCAGGATCCTTATGGCCGGAATCATGGAAAGAAATGAAGATTTTCTGCAGTATATCTGGAAACACCGCTTATACCACAACACCTTGCTTGATGCTTTTGGTTCCCATATCATTGTCATCGACACTGGCCAGCTTAACAAGGATTCCGGTCCGGATTTCTTCAATGCCAGGATATATGCAGGCTCAATAACATGGGCCGGAAATGTGGAAATCCACATAAAAGCTTCAGATTGGTACAGGCACGGGCATCATCTTGATCCCTCCTATGACAATGTGATTTTACATGCTGTTGTAGAAAAAGACAGGGAGGTTTTTAATTCAAAAGGTCGTCAAATTTTGACAATCAAATTTGATTTCAGCCAGAACCTCTGGAGCAGCTACAAGGAACTGCTGACAAGCCAGGACAGGACACCAATTGGAGAAGAACTGACTTCCATAAACAAGGACTGGTTTTTTAGCTGGTTGGAAAGACTATATATGGAACGTCTTGAAGAACGAATAAAAGCTGTAATGCTGTCTTTTGAGGAGACAGGAGGGGACTGGGGAGAAGTATTATACAGGGCCTTGGGCAAAGCCATGGGGCAGAAAACAAACGCAGAGCCTTTTGAAATGCTCACAAGGACCATTTCGCTTCAGAATATTACCAGGTATTGCCATGACCTGCAAAGTAAGGAATCAATCCTTTTCGGACTTGCGGGTATGTTAAGCAGACCTGATGGAGACGCCTACTACCTGGAAATGAAAAAAACCTATAATTTTTTTCGATATAGCCTTAACCTTAAACCAATGGAAGCTCACATCTGGAAATACCTGAGAATGCGGCCAATGAATTTTCCTGATGTAAGGATAGCACAGTTTGCATGGATGCTTGAAAAATATCCTTTTCTTTTTTATCAACTTTCGAGTGGGAATGATCCGGCCGCCTTTTTTATGAAATTAAAACTGAGAACCTCCCCGTACTGGATGACTCATTTTCGGCTAAACAAACCTGGTGAGTGGCGGGAGAAAGTCGTTGGACCGGAAAGGCTTTCATGTCTTTTAATCAATGCAATCGTGCCTGTTCTTTCTGCCTACATGAGTGAACATGGGCTTATGGTCAACCTGCTTGATATCAGTAATATACCTGTTTATCTGCCCGCTGAAAATAACAGTGTGGTCAGGGCCTGGAGACGCCTCGGTATCCCTGTCAGAGATAGCTTTACTTCACAGGCTGTACTGCAATTAACAAAGAAATTAGGTTTTATTAAATAATTTGTGAAATCAGGCAATGAGTGTGGCTACCATTGGATTGACTACAATATATCATTCTCTTCCAACCAATTTTTGACCCTTTCATGCTCCACCTGATATTTCACTTCTACATCTTTGACAATCTGCTGGAATTCTGCATCATTTCTGATGCTGTCAAATAAGGGATTATTTTTGATCTCTTTGATCATGTATAATGGCATCCTTTGCCTTTGATTAAAAAGTCTTAAAAATTCAGAAGCTTTATCTTTGTCTCCCAGAAATGTGTAGATAGCAGCAAGACTATGAAAAGAGGTGAAATCCTGAAATGGGTGTCGACCTTTTTCAAGCATTTCATTATAAATCTCCAACACAGTATTATAATAGTATTTTGCTTCTTCTTGGAATCCATTAACCCAGTAGGCATATCCAATCAGGTGTGGTTCCCAGCGATAGGGTCTGTCAAAAGTTTTTAGCGTATTATCGTATTTTTGGAAATATTTCAAAGATTCTTTGAATTCACCAATATACATATGGTCAATTCCTAAAAGAAAGACGGTCCAAAGATTAGTCGAATCAATAGCATAAGATTTTTCCCCATATTCAATAGCCTGTTTGAAATTGCCATTGCAGTCTTCAATCTCGGCTAAATAACTGAAATATGCTGCAGAATCATCATCCAGTTTAAGGGCTTCGTTTATGTAATCTAAGGATATCTCTTTAAAACCGGCCGTAGCATATGACCTGCCAATAGATCTATAGATTGTTGGCAAAAAAGACCCCCTGTGTACCAATGCTACTTTATGAAGATTATCAATGGATTTAATAGGGTCATCACTGTAAAACAATAGACCTTTTCCATAATATGCGAACCATTCGTTTGGATTAAATCTAATAGCCTTGTCATATTCATTTATAGCCTGTTCTTTCTTATAGTTAAGCCGATAATAATCTCCTCTTACTATATAAGCATCTGCTAATTGATCGTCAAATGAAAGAGCAATATCTGCCAGGATTAGCATGGAGTCCAGAAAGTTTTCAGTATAAAACGTCTCAGAATAATGCTTATCCAGGTATACCCAGGCCAATCCGGTATATGCCTGAGCAAATGTGAAATCATAGTGTAATGCTTCATAATAGAGATCTTCAGCTCTTTCCAGTGCCTCTCTGTTGTTATTATCTAGCAGATATTTTAAATGCTCATCTCTTCCTCTCTGGTAAAAATCGTATGCTGCCAGATTTGGAGTAGGTATTCTCTCAATGCGTTCTTTTTCCTCAGGGGTAATTACAATCTGTAATTCTCTAGCGATGGTTTGTGCCACCTCACTCTGAACAGTGAATATATCTTCCCAGTTTCTGTCATACTCTCCGGCCCAAATGTTGCCCTCATTTCCTGGCCTAATTAGCTGGACAATTAATTTGGCGTGATCTCCATACTTTTGAAAGCTCCCCTCCAACAAATATGCTACATCGAGTTCCTTACAAATAATAATTGCTGTTTTATCTGGTTTTCGGTATTGTTCAACAGAGGTCCGGTCTATAACCCTGAGATCTCCAATTTTTGATAGATGGAGTAAGATAGCTTCCATCATTCCATCCGCTAAATATTGCTTTTCAGGGTCATCACTCAGGTATTTAAAGGGAAGCACTGCAATGGATTTATCAGTGATCTCAACATTCCTTCCTGTCTTTGTAAAATATATCCAAAACATTGCAACAATAATTATCAGTGTTGCTAATGAGATGAATATTAACTTCCTTGATATTGAATACTTTTTTTTTAATCCGGATGATCTTCTGCGCTTTACTTTTCCTGGTGGATAACCAAAGTATTCATTGAAACAGGTATTGAAATAGGAAGGACTGCTAAAACCAACCCGGTAGGATATTTCGGAGGCAGTGGCCACCTTATTCTGTAACATTTCAAAGGCTTTCTTCAACCTGAACTCCCTGATCATTTGGCTGGCAGATTGCCCTGTTAAGATATTCAACCTGCGGTGCAATTGCGATCTGCTGATTCCAATTTCATTTGCCAATTCATCTACTCCGAAATTTTCATTTTTCAGGTTGTTTTCAATTGCTCCATGCACCCTTTCTACAAACAACTGATCCATAGAAGCTTTTTCTTTCATCGGAGTTCTTCTCGAAAATAATTACGAATCACATTAGTCATTGTCGTATATCCTTGACCTTAGACATTGCCTTTGGCTTGAACAGGCAAAGCAATTTTGACAATAATTTCTCATGTAGTCACGGAAATGATTCTACAACCAAGTTATGAAAAATCTAATTCACCATAATGGATCTCAATCTTATATGGTGTTCTACATGTGCTTCGTATTGATCAGTACCACCCCATACGCACCCTGTGAACCGTATTTTGCCGCTCCCACATTCCTAAGCAATTTAACTGATTTAACATCCCCTGGATTGAGAAAGTCTATGTTAGGGACGATCCTTCCATCCAAGACAAATATGGCAGCGCCGTTATTTCTTGACAATCCATCGGAGCTAATGTCTCCACCCTGCTCATAAACCTGCTTAAGGCTTTGGTTATCAGAGATTCTAGTTCCAACTGGCTGTTTGGAAACATATATTTCCTCTCCAGCCCGCCTATTAAAGGCCTTATCGTGTTCCTTAATCATAACTCTGGGTTCATAAAGCTCTGACCGAGCATATTCTCCTTCACCATGAAGAAAAACCTGAATGTCACCCATATCCACAACTTTTACACCATAAAGCTCTTTCTGGAGTAATTCTTTTATATCGGAATACTTCATAAAATCATTATTGAAATCGCCATAATGCTCTATTGCATATGCTAGATCTCTTTCAAACATATGCCCATAGCCAACTGCTAGTTTTTTGTTCTTTTTATCTGGCACCAGGATCATGTTTACACTGATTTCATGCTCGTCTGAAGCCACTTTCCTTCGGTTGTTCTCAAAACCATTTGCCTTAAAATTAAGGACATCTCCACCGGATGCCATAATCTCAAACCTGCCAAGGGAATCTGTGAAGGCCTTTGACCTGGTTTTCCTGGAAGTTACCTCTACATTATTAACAAAATAATTGTTAAACGCCGTGACGGTACCTTCTACTTTTAAAATGTCACTGGTTTCGATCATTCGATCAGACCTTTCCTTAATGGCCTTTTTCTGACCACTAGCAAGGAAAAGTACAGCAAAAGAAAGAAACACTGAGAGGATCAGTTTTGAAGATGTGTTTTTCATAATTAGGTCTCCTTTTCTTTTATTGATTAGCAATATGGGATTTTCAAAAATCCATCAGTGAGATTCATCAGCATAATGCCCAAACCTTAAGATCCACAGGGCCTTAATCAGAAGCAGGGATAGTACCGGGGATGTTCACCAGGTAGTTGGTTAGGTCAGAATTTGCCGTCAGGCTGCTGGTGTAATCCCCGGCATCAAATCCTGCTTAGGTTGTAGGCTCAGCATGGTCTGTTACTTCCTGGAACTCGCAGCAAGTAATGATTAATAAAATTAAAAGCTATTAGCATAAGTTACATTACAGCCAGGTTGCAAAAACTTTTGATTTATGAAAAGAGATTTAGATTATGTTGCAAATGATTTAGGTTTGGTTGCCTGGTGTTTTTGCAGTGTAACCTTTCCCGTATTTAATCTTTTTCTGAAACTATCGCTGGATTTTATAAAACTTCAGAATTTGTAAAAAGGATTGTATTAAAAATAAATACTGTAAATTTAAGATGTGTTTGTCTTGTTATGTGGATAGTCAGATTTTTAAAACCTCCCAGGAAATGGAGGACAGAAAGTAACTGGTCGGTTATCATCGCCTTTGGCCTGCTTTTGATCATTACTGCAATCGGTATTACCGGTTATATGGTGATAGAGAAAATGACTTTCACACAGGCAGTGTACATGACCATAATTACAGTTGCTACAGTGGGTTTCAAAGAGGTGGATCCATTGTCAGAACTGGGAATGTGGTTTACCAGCTTTCTGATTGTGATCAGTTTTGGTATATTTGTTTACGCAGTGACAGCTTTCGCACGCTACATAATTGATGGGGTGCTGAGAAGTTACTACAGGGACAGGAGATTGATCAGAAAAATGAAAAGACTTAGCAATCACGTGATCATATGTGGTTATGGTCGGAACGGTAGCCAGGCAGCCTTTGATCTTGCCATGCACAAGGTGCCTTATATCGTTATTGAAAACAATCCCGAGATCACCTCAAATCTGAGGGACGACCAGGATATTCTGTATATCGACGGAGATGCTACCCAGGATGAGGTTCTTGAACATGCAGGGATCCAAAAGGCCCGGGCCATGATCACTACGCTTCCCGCAGATACAGATAACCTCTATATTGTACTAACTGCCAAGGGGATGAATCCGAAATTAAAAATTATTTCAAGGGCATCCAATGAAAAGAGTGACTTCAAATTAAAACGGGCAGGAGCCAATAATGTAATCATGCCTGACAGGGTTGGTGGACAAAGGATGGCGAAGTTGGTAACACAGCCAGATGTCGCTGAATTTGTTGACTTTATTATGCTGCAGGAACCGGATAATGTATTCCTGGAGGAATTAACCTGCGAGAAGTTAGCCTCCTGTTTTGATGGGAGAGTGATAAATGAACTGGATAGCCGGAACCAATCAGGCGCCAATATTATCGGGTTAAGAAAAGCCGACCGCTCATATATCATCAATCCCTCACAGGATGTTATCCTGTCTTCATCCGATAAGCTGTTTGTACTGGGGACTGTAGATCAGATCAACCAGCTTAAGGCCATTATTGCCAAAGAAGTGGAGCCTGAGAGTTAAGCGCTTCTGCATCAGGCACATAATTTACCCATCCAGATTTCATTTTTTATACCTTAATTATTGCTATATCGAAAAAATTAAATACTTTTGCAGTTCGTTTTCTGAGAACAGTAAAGATCAAAGAATTTTAGTACCATGTATTTAACAACAGAGAAGAAGAAAGAATTTTTTAAGAAATACGGCAAATCTACTGAAGATACCGGTTCATCTGAAGGGCAGATAGCATTGTTTTCATTCAGGATTGCACACCTTACCGAACACCTTAAGAATAACAAGAAGGATTTTGGTACACAGCGTGCATTGGTCAAGCTTGTCGGGAAGCGCAGGCGTTTGTTGAACTACCTAAAAGACCGCGATATTGAAAGATACAGGGCGGTCATCAAATCACTTAAGCTAAGGAAATAATTCCAGCTAAATAATTTTGAAAAGGCAATTCAGCAATTGCCTTTTTTCGTATCTATAAATGTAAAGAATAAAAGAAGTAAGAAAATGTTAAAAGTAATACAAAAGACAATCGACCTG
>Ga0209345_10004495_pt1 | contig 13446 bp, 10 predicted proteins | sample Cruoilmetagenom7_FD_187294 | JGI IMG/M metagenome (GOLD analysis project Ga0209345, IMG submission 187294) | Oil polluted marine microbial communities from Coal Oil Point, Santa Barbara, California, USA - Sample 7 (SPAdes) (version 2) | ecosystem: Environmental > Aquatic > Marine > Oil seeps ...
GTGATAACGTGAAGATGGACGTTACACTGATTGCACCAATCGCAATGGAAGAAGGTCTACGTTTCGCAATCCGCGAAGGTGGTCGTACTGTTGGCGCGGGTGTTGTAAGTAAGATTACAGATTAATTCTTACTGAAAAAAATTGGAGGCGGGGCATCCTATTAGGGTGTTCCGCTTTTCCATGTTAGAAACCTGAGGTAGAAATAGAAAGTTTTTAATTCTACTGTTGGGTGTTTAGGCCAGTGGCTCAATTGGTAGAGCATCGGTCTCCAAAACCGAGGGTTGGGGGTTCGAGTCCCTCCTGGCCTGCCATTATAAACACGAGTAAATAGAGTAATACATGGTCGCAAAGGCTGAAACAGAAGAAAGCGGTAAGCTAGATAGTTTGAAGTTTTTAATTGCAATTGCGCTGCTTGTCGGCGGAATTTGGCAGTTCTATTACTTTGAGGAAGAGTCTCAGTTGTATCGTATACTGGGTCTGTTAGCTATTGTTGTTATGGCAATGCTTGTTATGTATACCACGCGCATGGGTTATGGTGTGTGGTTGTTTGCTCGTGATGCAAGAACCGAAGTAAGAAAAGTGATTTGGCCATCTCGCCAGGAAACCATGCAAACTACACTAATGGTAGTTGTAATGGTGATACTGGTTGGGATTATGCTTTGGCTAATTGATATGGTCCTACGTTGGGGTATATTGATGATAACAGGTCAGGGGGGCTAGCACATGGCATTACGTTGGTATGTTGTACATGCTTATTCGGGTTTCGAAGCGAAAGTTAAGCAGTCATTGTTGGAGCACATCAGATTAAACGGAATGGAAGGTCTGTTTGGTGAGATTCTGATTCCAACTGAAGAAGTTGTTGAAATGCGTGATGGAAACAAGCGCAGATCAGAGCGTAAATTCTTTCCGGGTTATGTTTTGGTTCAAATGGAAATGACTGATGAGAGTTGGCACTTAGTTAAAGATGTGCCAAAGGTAATGGGTTTTATAGGTGGCACTAAAGATAAGCCTGCTCCAATTACTGAAAAAGAAGCTCAATCTATATTGAATAGCGTACAGGAAGGCGCGGAGAAGCCGAAGCCAAAAGTGCTTTACGAAGCCGGTGAAGTGGTTCGTGTTACTGATGGTCCATTCAATGACTTTAACGGTGTTGTTGAAGAGGTTGATTACGATAAGAGTCGTTTGAAAGTTGCCGTTTCAATATTTGGCCGTTCTACACCTGTCGAGTTAAGTTTTGGTCAGGTAGAAAAAGGTTAATAAAGAATTTTTTTAATCGGTGTGAATTTTAATTCGCGCTGTTTTGCTAAAACAGGGGAGATCGAAAGCTCGTATGAGTAAGTACATCGTTATTACCCACCAGGAGTAAATATCATGGCAAAGAAAGTCGAAGCTTATATTAAGCTGCAAGTGCCTGCGGGCGCTGCAAATCCAAGTCCACCAGTTGGTCCAGCATTAGGTCAGCATGGTGTGAACATCATGGAATTCTGTAAGGCATTTAATGCTAAAACAGATAGTTTTGAAAAGAATATGCCGATCCCAGTAGTTATTACTGTATATAGTGATCGCAGCTTTACCTTCATTACAAAAACACCTCCAGCATCTATATTGCTTAAGAAAGCAGTGGGTCTTGAAAAGGGTAGCGGACGTCCAAACACTGAAAAAGTGGGTACAGTGACGCGCGCTCAACTTGAAGAAATTGCTAAAATCAAAGAGCCTGATCTAACAGCTGCCGATATGGACGCAGCTGTGCGTACTATTGCGGGTACCGCTGCACGCATGGGTCTGGAAACTGAGGGGGTTGTATAATGGCTAAGCTTAGTAAACGCGCAAAATTAATTGCTGAAAAAGTTGTTGCTGAAAAGAAGTATCCAATTGAAGAGGCATTGGGTCTGATTAAAGAGCTCTCAACTGTAAAATTCACAGAGTCTGTTGATGTTGCTGTTAATTTAGGTATCGATCCTCGTAAATCTGATCAGGTTGTGCGTGGTTCAACTACGTTGCCTCAAGGTTCAGGTAAAACTGTTCGTGTAGCTGTGTTCACACAGGGTGAAGCGGCTGAAGCGGCTAAAGAAGCTGGTGCTGACGTAGTTGGTATGGATGAATTGGCTGCGCAAATGAAAGGTGGCGATTTAAATTACGACGTAGTAATCGCATCTCCAGACGCAATGCGTGTGGTTGGTCAGCTAGGCCAGATTCTTGGCCCGCGTGGTTTAATGCCTAACCCTAAGGTTGGAACAGTTACACCAGATGTTGCTGGCGCAGTTAAAAATGCTAAAGCAGGTCAGGTTCGTTTCCGTGCTGATAAAGCCGGTATTGTTCATGGTTCTGTTGGTACTGCTACGTTCGAAGTTGCAGCACTAAAAGAAAATATTGATGCATTGTTGGAAAGCCTGAAAAAAGCTAAACCGACTTCTGCAAAAGGTCAGTACTTTATGAAGGTGACTGTGTCATCAACTATGGGTCCAGGCTTAGCTATAGATACGTCTACATTGGACGTAATTAAGTAGTAATAAAATAGCAATGCAGGGATGCATTGCTGTGTTTCTTTTTTAAGGTATAAAAGAAACTAAGAATTTGACTAGCCGAGTATCGGTGTGTCAAAGACCGTGAGAGCTAGGGCATGAATGATCCATACAGGATGAGTGTCAAGCTTAATGAAGTCAGGATGGCGGAATCTCACGCAGATGGTGATTTTAGTTTTATATTAAAAGCACCGCAGGTGGTAGGAAAATATGGTGACATGTTTTTTTACTTTAATACTTGGCTGGACATGAAGTTTAAATCGTAAGATTTGTCTACATGCTCCATCCGAAACAGGAGTAATACACGTGCCTCTTAATCTTGAAGACAAGAAAAGCATTGTTGCTGAGGTAAGTGCGATTGCCGCTGAGGCTCATTCAGTTGTTGCAGCTGAATACCATGGCCTGACTGTAGATGAAATGACAGCATTGCGTGTTTCTGCACGTAATTCTGGCGTTTATCTTCGTGTTGTAAAAAACACATTGGCTCGTCGTGCCTTTGAAGGAACTGATTTCGAATGTATGAGTGAAGGTCTAGTGGGTCCACTAGTGCTTGCATTCTCACAGGAAGATCCCGGTTCTGCTGCGCGTCTTGTAAAAGACTTCGCTAAAGACCACGATGCACTAGTAACAAAGATGGTTTCTATTGGTGGCGAAATGCTCGCTCCTTCAGAGCTTGGCCGTCTTGCTAGTATGCCAACTAAAGATCAGGCTATCAGCATATTGATGTCAGTAATGAAGGCTCCAACAGAAAAACTAGCACGTACTTTGAAAGAAGTACCTGGCAAACTGGTTCGTACTGTTGAAGCAATCAAGCAGGCTAAATAAGCAAAGCACTTAATTACTTAGTATTTACGATTTAAACGTATATAAATTTTTGGAGAAATACCATGGCTGTATCTAAAGAAGATATGCTAGAAACTATTGCTAACATGTCAGTAATGGAAGTTGTTGATTTAATTGAAGCAATGGAAGAAAAATTCGGCGTTTCAGCTGCTGCAGCTGTTGCTGCTGCACCTGCTGCTGGCGGTGACGCTGGTGGTGCTGCTGCTGAAGAAAAAGACGAGTTTGACGTGATGATGACTGGTTTCGGCGACAACAAAGTTGCTGTAATCAAAGCTGTTCGCGCTATTACTGGTGCTGGCCTTAAAGACGCAAAGACAATGGTTGAAAGTTGTCCTGTAGCTGTTAAGGAAGGTGCATCTAAGTCTGAAGCAGAAGACGTTCAGAAGCAGCTTGTAGAAGCTGGTGCAACTGTAGAACTTAAGTAATTCTATTGTTGTTTGGCAATTAACTTATTGCCCTGGTGGTAAGGCTGGTGAATTTATTCGCCGGCCTTTTCCCGCTTCTATGCTTTATTGTTTTGATGTTAGAAAACTGTAGTTTGATCAAAGACGGTTTTAATAGTCGTTTTTCACCAGCCTACAGGCTGAAATAAAAAATGACCTTTATTAAGGTTTTAGAAATACAGCTCCCGGCATGAGCTGGTAAACATGCCAATAGCACTTACATTGCGAGGAACTTCGATGGAATATTCTTTTACCGATAAAAAACGTGTCCGTAAGGATTTCGGTAAACGCCCACCTATTCTTGATGTGCCCTTTTTATTATCGATGCAAATCGATTCTTATCGAGGCTTTCTACAGGAAGACAAAAAAGAAAAAGATCGTAAACAAGCTGGTTTACAGGCTGCTTTCGATTCTGTGTTTCCAATAGTTAGTTACTCAGGCCACGTCCAGTTAGAATATGTTAAATACCGTTTAGGTACGCCAGCTTTTGACGTTAAAGAATGTCAATTACGTGGTATGACTTATGCGGCACCTTTGCGCGTTGTTCTTCGCTTGACGATTTTGGATAAAGACCTTTATCCAAAAACAAAAGTGATTAAAGAATCAAAAGAGCAAGAAGTTTACATGGGTGAACTTCCTCTTATGACGGACACCGGTACCTTTGTTATAAATGGTACTGAGCGTGTTATCGTTTCTCAGTTGCACCGTTCACCGGGTGTGTTCTTTGATCATGATAAAGGTAAAACTCACAGCTCGGGTAAATTATTATACTCTGCTCGTGTTATTCCTTATCGTGGTTCATGGTTAGACTTTGAGTTTGATCCCAAAGATTCTGTCTTTGTGCGTATCGACCGTCGTCGTAAATTACCAGCAACAATATTATTGCGTGCGTTAGGCTATCAAACTGAAGAAATTCTCGATATGTTTTTCGAGAAAATCAGCTGTAAAGTAGTAAAAGATGGTATTGAAATACCGCTAGTTGCTGAGCGTCTACGCGGTGAAACAACTACATTCGATATTAAATCGGGCAAAGAAGTTGTAGTTGAGGCTGGTCGCCGTATCACTATGCGTCATATTAAGGCGTTAGAAAAAGCAAAAGTTAAAAAGCTGGTTGCACCTCATGAGTACATGGAAGATAAAATTCTTGCACATGACCTGGTTGATGAGAGTACAGGTGAGATACTGGTTGCTGCAAATACAGTAATTACTGACGAGGTAATGGTGGTCATTACTGAAGCTGGGTTTAAGAAATTTGATATTTTATATACCAATGATCTTGATGCAGGCGCATACATCTCTAATACATTGGCGATTGATCCAACGGCTTCTCAATTAGAGGCCCAGGTTGAAATCTATCGTATGATGCGTCCTGGTGAGCCACCAACTAAAGATGCGGCTGAAAACTTATTTAAGAATTTATTCTTTACTAGTGATCGCTACGACCTGTCTGCTGTAGGTCGAATGAAATTTAATCGCCGTTTGCGTCGTGAAGAGTCTACTGGTTTAGGTGTTCTTTATGATGGACGTTACTTCTCTGAGCGTAAGAAAGACGACGAGGCTAAAAAGTTATTTGAAGAGCTGGGTGATTCTTCTGATATTTTAGATGTATTGAAACAGTTAATCATGATTCGTAACGGTAACGACATAGTGGACGATATTGACCACTTAGGTAATCGTCGAATTCGTTGTGTTGGTGAAATGGCGGAAAACGTTTTCCGTGTTGGTCTGGTTCGTGTTGAACGTGCTGTTAAAGAGCGTTTATCAATGGCTGAGTCTGAAGGTTTGATGCCTCAGGAGCTAATTAACGCAAAACCAGTATCTGCTGCGATCAAAGAGTTCTTTGGTTCGTCACAGCTGTCACAGTTTATGGATCAAAATAATCCATTATCTGAAGTTACTCACAAACGTCGAGTTTCTGCATTGGGCCCCGGTGGTTTAACTCGTGAACGTGCAGGCTTTGAAGTGCGTGACGTACATCCGACTCACTATGGTCGTGTATGTCCTATCGAAACACCTGAGGGACCGAACATTGGTTTGATTAACTCTCTGTCTGTTTACGCGCGTACTAATGAATATGGTTTCCTTGAAACACCTTATCGTAGGGTTGTTAATGGTAAGGCGACAATGGATATAGATTACCTTTCTGCAATTGAAGAAAGTAACTATATTATTGCTCAGGCAAACACTGATTTAGATAAAAACGATAAAATAATTCAGGAAATGGTTTCTTGTCGTACTAAGAATGAATTTGCATTATCTGCTCCAGATAAAGTGGAGTATATGGATGTATCGCCAAAGCAGATCGTATCAGTTGCGGCGTCAATTATTCCATTCCTTGAGCACGATGATGCTAACCGTGCATTGATGGGCTCAAACATGCAACGTCAGGCCGTTCCGACATTACGTGCTGATAAGCCGTTAGTAGGAACAGGTATGGAGCGTTCTGTTGCTATGGATTCAGGCGCGGCTGTTACTGCACGACGCGGTGGTGTTATTGATTCTGTAGATGCAAGTCGTGTAGTTGTGCGTGTTAATGATGATGAGACAGAAGGCGGTAAAGCTGGTGTTGATATTTATTCATTAACTAAATACACGCGCTCTAATCAAAACACCTGTATTAACCAGCGTCCATTAGTTATGCCTGGTGATATCATCGCTCGTGGTGATGTACTGGCTGACGGTCCATCGACTGACCTTGGAGAGTTAGCGCTAGGTCAAAATATGCGTGTGGCATTTATGCCGTGGAATGGTTACAACTTTGAGGATTCGATTCTGATTTCAGAGCGAGTTGTTGAAGAAGATCGTTACACAACAATTCATATTGAAGAGCTGACTTGTGTTGCTCGTGATACTAAGTTGGGTTCAGAAGAAATTACTGCTGATATACCAAATGTTAGTGAAGGTCTGTTATCTAAGCTGGATGAGTCAGGTATTGTTTACGTTGGTGCTGAAGTAAGCGGTAATGATATTCTAGTTGGTAAGGTTACACCTAAGGGTGAAACGCAACTGACTCCAGAAGAAAAACTACTGAGAGCTATTTTCGGTGAGAAAGCTTCTGATGTTAAAGATTCATCTTTGCGTGTGCCATCTAGTAAAGTGGGTACAGTAATTGGTGTTCAGGTATTTACTCGTGACGGTGTTGAAAAAGACAAGCGTGCGTTGGAAATAGAAGAAGACCAGATTGCAGAAGCTCGCAAAGATAATAATGACCAATGGCGTATTGCACAGAAAGATATTTATGCTCGTGCAGAAAGCTTAATGCTAAACAAGCAAGCGGCCGGTGGACCTGCGGGTCTTAAGTCGGGCGCTAAAATCACTCAGGAATATCTTGATGATTTAGATAAGTCTAAGTGGTTCGAAATTAGCCTTAAAACTGATGAAGCTAATGCTGCGCTTGAGGTTCTTGCAAAGCAATTGAAAGACACTCGTAAAGAACTGGATGAGTTCTTTGAAGAGAAGAAAGGCAAAATTGTAGCTGGTGACGATTTAGCGCCAGGTGTACTGAAGATGGTTAAGGTTTATCTGGCTATCAAGCGTCGCATGCAGCCTGGTGACAAGATGGCGGGTCGTCATGGTAACAAGGGTGTAGTTTCAATGATTGTACCTGTTGAAGATATGCCATATGACGAGCACGGCCGTCCGGTTGATATCGTGTTGAACCCATTAGGTGTTCCATCGCGTATGAACGTGGGTCAGATATTAGAGACACATTTAGGTTGGGCTGCACAAGGTTTAGGTTTGAAAATTGGCGGCATGTTAGATGAGCAGTGTAAGGTTGCAGAAATGCGCGGCTTCCTTGATAAGATTTATAATCATAATCAGGATAAAGTTGACCTAACCAGGTTCACTGATGATGAGTTAATGAACATGGCGGGTAATCTGCGCAAAGGTGTGCCAATGGCAACACCAGTGTTTGACGGCGCGGAAGAAGAAGAAATTCATCGCATGCTAGAGCTTGCTGATCTGCCTATTACCGGTCAAACCACTTTGTGGGATGGGCGTACCGGCGAAGCATTTGATCGTCCTGTTACAGTTGGTGTTATGTACGTGCTGAAACTGAATCACCTGGTTGATGATAAAATGCATGCACGTTCTACTGGTCCATACAGTCTGGTTACACAGCAGCCATTAGGTGGTAAAGCACAGTTTGGTGGTCAGCGTTTCGGTGAGATGGAAGTTTGGGCACTGGAAGCATATGGTGCCGCTTATACCTTGCAGGAAATGTTAACTGTTAAATCAGATGACGTTGCTGGTCGTAATAAGATGTATAAAAATATTGTTGATGGTGATCACCGTATGGAAGCAGGCATGCCTGAGTCGTTCAATGTATTGTTGAAAGAAATTCGTGCGTTGGGTATCAATATCGAACTGGAACAGGATCAGACATAAATATTATCGAATTTACGTAAACGGTTAATATTTTTGTCTAACATAAAATTTTGGAGATAAGATTTTGAAAGATCTACTCAAACTATTAAATAATCAGGGTCAAGATGAAGATTTTGACGCCATCCGAATTGGCCTGGCATCACCTGATAAAATTATGTCCTGGTCCTACGGTGAAGTTAGAAAGCCTGAGACCATTAACTACCGTACTTTTAAGCCAGAACGTGAAGGTTTGTTCTGTGCCAAAATATTTGGCCCGGTAAAAGACTATGAGTGTCTGTGTGGTAAATACAAACGTCTGAAGCACCGTGGTGTTGTTTGTGAGAAGTGTGGAGTTGAAGTAACTCAATCTAAAGTGCGTCGTGATCGTATGGGTCACATCGACCTTGCGAGCCCGGTAGCACATATCTGGTACCTGAAGTCTTTGCCTTCACGTATCGGTTTACTGCTTGATATGACATTGCGTGAAATCGAACGTATTTTATACTTCGAAGCATTTGTAGTTATTGATCCAGGTATGACTACCCTGGAGCGTTGCCAGTTATTGTCTGATGAAACTTATCTTGAAGCCATTGAAGAGCATGGTGATGAGTTTGATGCGCGCATGGGAGCAGAAGCCATCTATGAAATGTTATGTAGTCTGGATCTTGGTGAGGAAGCCAAGCAGATTCGTGAAGACATGGGTAATACTGCTTCAGAAACTAAGCTGAAGCGCTATGGTAAGCGTTTAAAACTGATTGATTCGTTCGTTGAGTCTGGCAACAAGCCAGAGTGGATGATCATGACAGTTCTACCTGTTTTGCCACCTGATTTGCGTCCATTGGTTCCTCTAGATGGTGGTCGTTTTGCGACTTCAGATCTGAATGATTTATATCGTCGTGTTATTAATCGTAACAATCGTTTACGCCGTCTATTAGAGCTTTTTGCTCCAGATATTATTGTGCGTAACGAAAAACGTATGTTGCAGGAATCGGTCGATGCGTTATTAGATAACGGTCGTCGTGGTCGTGCGATTACAGGTACAAATAAGCGTCCACTGAAATCTCTTGCTGACATGATAAAAGGTAAGCAAGGTCGTTTCCGTCAAAACTTACTAGGTAAGCGTGTTGACTATTCTGGTCGTTCAGTAATTGTGGTTGGCCCAACACTGAAATTACATCAGTGTGGCTTGCCGAAGAAAATGGCACTTGAATTATTCAAGCCATTTATCTTTAGTAAATTACATCGTCGTGGACTAGCAACAACAATTAAAGCTGCGAAGAAACTAGTTGAGCGTGAAGGCGCAGAAGTTTGGGATATCCTTGAAGAAGTGATACGTGAGCATCCTGTAATGCTTAACCGTGCACCAACTCTTCACAGATTAGGTATCCAGGCTTTTGAGCCTGTATTAATTGAAGGTAAGGCGATACAGCTTCACCCATTAGTATGTACAGCATTCAACGCCGATTTCGATGGTGACCAAATGGCGGTACACGTGCCATTGTCAATCGAAGCACAGTTAGAAACTCGTGCCATGATGATGTCGACAAATAATATTTTGTCGCCAGCATCTGGTGAGCCAATTATTGTTCCATCACAGGATATTGTCCTGGGTCTGTACTACATGACTCGTGAGAACATTAATGGCCACGGTGAAGGTATGGTGTTTGCTGATGTTAAAGAAGCAACCCGTGCACATGCTAATAAAGCGGTTCATATTCAGTCTAAAATCAGAGTACGTATTAACGAAACTATGCCGGACGAAAACGGTGAAATGCAGACAGTACGTAAACTGGTAGAAACTACCGTGGGCCGTGCAATGCTTTCAGAGTTATTACCGGACGGTTTACCTTTTGAATTAGTTAATAGAGATATGACGAAGAAAAATATCTCTAACTTAATTAACACAAGTTATCGTCTTGCAGGCTTAAAAGAGACTGTAATTTTTGCTGACCAGTTAATGTATACCGGTTTCCGTGAGTCGACTCGCGCAGGTGCATCTATCTGTCTTAATGATATGGTGATTCCAGCAGAAAAAGCGACGATTTTGAATGATGCAGAAGTCGAAGTTAAAGAAATAGAAAATCAGTATTCTTCAGGTCTTGTGACTAACGGTGAGCGTTATAACAAGGTGGTTGATATCTGGTCTCATGCTAATGAGAAAGTGGCGAAAGCCATGATGGATAAAATCTCAAAAACTGAAGTTGTAGATGCTGAAGGTAATTCTGTTAAAACTGACTCCTTCAATAATATCTACATGATGGCTGATTCCGGTGCTCGTGGTAGTGCTGCACAGATTAGACAGCTAGCTGGTATGCGTGGCTTGATGGCGAAACCTGATGGTTCTATCATCGAAACGCCTATTACTGCGAATTTCCGAGAAGGTTTGAACGTACTTCAGTACTTCATCTCTACTCACGGTGCTCGTAAAGGTTTAGCTGATACTGCACTGAAAACAGCAAACTCAGGTTATTTGACACGTCGATTAGTTGATGTTTCTCAGGATAATGTTGTTCTTGAAGAAGATTGTGGAACAAATAATGGCGTGATCATGGTGCCGATTATCGAGGGTGGTGATGTTGTTGAGCCACTACAGGAACGTGTATTGGGTCGTGTCGTTGCGACTGATGTTCTTAAGGCTGATTCAGATGAGGTATTAATTGAAGCGGGCACATTCCTCGATGAAGAATGGGTTGATCGTATAGATAAAATGGGCATAGATGAAATCAAGGTGCGCTCTGCGATTACCTGTGAAGCAATTCACGGTGTATGTGCATCTTGTTATGGACGTGATCTGGCTCGTGGTCATAAGGTTAATATGGGTGAAGCGGTAGGTGTTATTGCTGCTCAGTCAATTGGTGAGCCGGGTACACAGCTTACTATGCGTACCTTCCATATTGGTGGTGCTGCATCTCGTTCAGCGGCTGCTAATAATATTTCAGTTAAAAACAACGGTACTATTCGTTTACATAATATCAAAGTTGTTAAGCAAGAGTCTGGCAACCTGGTTGCGGTTTCTCGTTCTGGTGAAATTGGTGTTGTTGATGAGTCAGGTCGTGAGAAAGAGCGTTATAAAGTGCCATATGGTGCGATCATTTCAACAGCTGAAAATGATGCGGTTGAAGGTGGTCAAATTGTCGCTACCTGGGATCCATATACTCACCCAATTATCACAGAGGTTGACGGTAAAGCGCAATTCGGTGAGTTCGTTGAGAGTGTGAGTGTACAGAAAGAGCAGGATGAAATTACTGGCTTATCATCTACGGTTATTATAGATCCTAAGCAGCGTCCACCAGCGGGTAAAGATATGCGCCCAATGGTTAAGTTGATTGATAGTAAAGGCGATGATTTATGTATCGCTGGCACTGATATTCCTGCTCAGTACTTCCTGCCTGCCGGTGCGATTGTTGGTATCGAAGATGGTGATGAAGTTAAAGTGGGTGACGTAGTTGCACGTATTCCTCAGGAATCATCTAAAACTCGTGATATCACGGGTGGTTTACCTCGTGTTGCTGATTTATTCGAAGCGCGTATACCTAAAGAGTCTGCGATTATGGCAGAGAAGACAGGTATTATTGGCTTCGGTAAGGAAACTAAGGGCAAGCAGCGTTTGATGATTACCGGTGATGACGGTGAAGCTTATGAAGAGTTAATTCCTAAGTGGCGTCACATTAACGTGTTTGAAGGTGAGCATGTTGATCAGGGTGAAATCATTGCTGATGGTGAGCCTAATCCACACGATATTCTTCGTCTGCGTGGCGTTGAGGCTCTGGCTGATTACCTGGTTAAAGAAATTCAGGATGTTTATCGTCTTCAGGGCGTAAAAATCAATGATAAACATATCGAAGTTATTATTAAGCAAATGCTGCGTAAGGCTGAGGTAATCACTGGTGGTGACAGTCGTTATCATAAAGGTGAAATCATTGAGTTAAGTAAGCTGATTGATGTAAATCAGGAGCTTGAAGCAGAAGGTAAGGTTCCATGTAGTTATCAGAAGATGTTGCTGGGTATCACAAAAGGCTCTCTTGTTACTGAGTCATTTATATCTGCTGCATCTTTCCAGGAAACTACACGTGTACTAACAGAAGCGTCTGTTCGTGGCAGCAGAGATGATTTGCGTGGCCTGAAAGAAAACGTAATCGTTGGTCGACTGATTCCTGCTGGAACAGGTTTAGCGTTCCATAAGGAGCGTCGTAGAAGACGCGAACAAACTCAGGAAGAGTCTGCGCTTGAAAGATTAGTTGAAGCAACAGCGGCTATGGAAGATAAATCAGTGGAGTCATCAGAAGATTCTGCTGCTGATTCATAGCAGTGGGTGCGGTCATGGATCGCGCTTATAAATGAAAGTAAAAAAACCTGCTAATGATTAGCAGGTTTTTTTTTAGCTGTGTATCGGGCTCTTATGGTGTGTGTGAGAAACTCTGTGACATTAGGTCGGTTTCACTTGACACAGCGGCCTGATAAGCATAATATTCCGCTCCCGCAATAGGCGTAGCTTTTTTGGAGCTTCATCTATTGTCTAGTATTGATCTTGAAAAGATTGGTACGGGTGAATTTTAAGTCCGACCTGGCGGTTCCAGGAAGTTTGGAGAAAATTGTTTATGCCAACAATTAACCAGTTAGTACGTAATCCCCGTAAGAGCAAAGTTGAAAAAAGCAATGTTCCTGCGTTAGAGGCTTGCCCACAGAAGCGTGGTGTTTGTACTCGTGTATATACAACCACACCTAAGAAGCCTAACTCAGCAATGCGTAAGGTAGCTCGTGTACGCTTAACCAATGGTTATGAAGTAACAAGCTATATCGGTGGTGAAGGTCACAACCTACAGGAACACAGTGTAGTGCTGATCCGTGGTGGTCGTGTAAAAGATTTACCTGGTGTTCGTTACCACGTTGTTCGCGGTAGCCTGGATACACAGGGTGTTGAAAATCGTAAAGCAGGTCGTTCTAAGTACGGCGTTAAGCGTCCTAAGTAGTCTTAAGACGAATAGCTTTACAATAAATTAAGGTAGCAAAATGCCAAGAAGAAGAGAAGTCCCGAAACGTATTATCCTTCCAGATCCTAAATTTGGAAGTGAGAAGCTGGCTAAGTTCATCAATATGGTGATGAAGGGCGGTAAAAAAGCCGTAGCCGAACGCATTCTTTATGACGCTCTAGATACAATCGTTGCTAAAAAAGACGGTGTGGATCCAATGGAAGTGCTGGATTCAGCTCTTGAAAATGTAGCGCCAATGGTTGAGGTTAAGTCTCGACGTGTTGGTGGTGCAACATATCA
>Ga0209345_10004496_pt1 | contig 13441 bp, 7 predicted proteins | sample Cruoilmetagenom7_FD_187294 | JGI IMG/M metagenome (GOLD analysis project Ga0209345, IMG submission 187294) | Oil polluted marine microbial communities from Coal Oil Point, Santa Barbara, California, USA - Sample 7 (SPAdes) (version 2) | ecosystem: Environmental > Aquatic > Marine > Oil seeps ...
TTTTAACACCGGGCACTGCAACACGCCCGACTGCCAGGTTGCAAAGGCAATGCAGGAAGACAGCATCTGCACGAACGACACCGTGGCAAAGCTGCCAAGCGGCGAGATTCCGATTCGGTACACTGGAACACCTCTCAAGGATGAGAAAGGAAATATTGTGGGAGGACTGGAGTACGTCCTTGACATAAGCAAGGAGATGGAGGTAACTAACGGTATCCTTTATCTGGCACAGGCTGCGGTCGAAGGAAAACTGGACACACGGGCCGACACTGAAAAGTTTGAAGGAAATTACCAGCGGATAGTGCAAGGCGTAAACGACACGCTGGATGCTGTGATCGGACCGCTGAATGTGGCCGCAGAATATATTGACCGCATATCAAAGGGTGATATCCCCGAAAAGATCACAGATGACTACAATGGCGACTTCAATGAGATAAAAAATAACCTCAACCAGTGTATTGACGCTATAAACGGCCTGACGACCGAGGCAGGAATGTTAAGTGAGGCCGCAGTGCAAGGTAAGCTTGATACCAGAGGCGATGCAGAGAAATTCGGCGGGGACTATGCCAAGATCGTGCAAGGCATAAACGATACGCTGGATGCCGTGATCGGACCGCTGAATGTGGCTGCAGAGTATATTGACCGCATATCAAAGGGCGATATCCCCGAGAAGATCATAGATGACTACAGTGGCGACTTCAATGAGATAAAAAATAACCTCAACCAGTGTATTGACGCTATAAACGGCCTGACGACCGAGGCAGGAATGTTAAGTGAGGCTGCAGTGCAAGGCAAGCTTGATACCAGAGGCGATGCAGAGAAATTCGGCGGGGACTATGCCAAGATCGTGCAAGGCATAAACGATACGCTGGATGCCGTGATCGGACCGCTGAATGTGGCTGCAGAGTATATTGACCGCATATCAAAGGGCGATATCCCCGAGAAGATCATAGATGACTACAGTGGCGACTTCAATGAGATAAAAAATAACCTCAACCAGTGTATTGACGCTATAAACGGCCTGACGACCGAGGCCGGGAGACTGGTCAAGGCAGCGGTCGAAGGAAAGCTTGACACACGGGGTGATGTGGAAAAATTCGGGGGCGACTATGCCAAGATCATGCAAGGCATAAACGATACGGTTGAAAACCTTGTGGGTCATATCGACCAGATTCCTGTGCCGTTTATGATTATCGACAGAGATTTCAATGTCCGCTTCATGAACAAAACAGGGGCCGACGTGACCGGCATGACTCAAGAACAACTGATCGGGCAAAAATGTTATGACCATTTCAAGACATCGGATTGCAGAACCGCAAACTGCGCCTGTGGGCAGGCCATAAGCAGCGGCAAAAGAGAGACGAGTGAGACTGACGCGCATCCAGGCGATCATGATCTGTTCATTGAATACAGCGGTGTGCCTGTGAAGGATCAGGAGGGCACAATCATTGGAGCGCTGGAGATCGTCATGGACCGGACCGAAACCAAGAAGGTGATGGATGATGCCGCTGAAAAGGTAAATTTTCTGAATAACATCCCTACGCCGGTAATAGCGGTGGATAAGGATTGTAATGTCCGGTTCATGAACCCCGCCGGAGCAAGTGCAGTAGGCAGAACTCCCGAGGCATGTGTTGGGCAAAAGTGTTCTAACCTTTTTAATACCAAACACTGCAACACACCCGACTGCCAGGTGGTCAAAGCCATGCAGCAAGACGGCGTCTTTACGAACGACACCGTGGCAAAGCTGCCAAGTGGCGAGCTTCCGATTCGGTACACCGGAGCACCTCTCAAGGATGAGAAAGGAAATATTGTGGGAGGACTGGAGTACGTCCTTGACATAAGCAAGGAGATGGGGGTAACTGACGGTGTCCTTCATCTGGTACAGGCTTCGGTTGAAGGAAAACTGGACACACGAGCCGACACTGAAAAGTTTGAAGGAAACTACAGAAAAATTATCCAGGGTGTCAATGACACGTTGGATGCCATCATCAGACCTTTAAACGTGGCAGCCGAGTATGTGGATCGTATCAGCAAGGGCGACATACCAGAAGAGATCACAGACGAATATCAGGGCGACTTCAACGAGATCAAGAACAATCTCAATATGCTTGTCCAGGCGATGAATAGGGTGACAAAGTTAGCGCAGGAGATCGCTGCAGGAAACCTAACAGTGGAGGTGGAGAAGCGATCGGAGCATGATGAGCTTATGGCGGCTCTGGAAAAAATGGTTGAGGATCTCACAGGCGTTGCTCTCAATATACAAGATTCAGCAGACCAGGTTGCCTCCGGCAGCCAGCAGATCAGTTCCTCCGCCCAACAGATATCTCAGGGCGCCACCGAACAATCGGCGAGTGTAGAGGAAGTTTCGAGTTCCATGGAGCAGATGAACAGCACAGTAGCCCAAAATGCCGACAACGCCAAGGAGACCGCTTCGATTGCCGGGAAAGCGTCAAAAGACGCTGAGGATGGGGGCAGGTCAGTTTCCGAGACCGTTCAGGCAATGAAGAGCATCGCGGACAAGATCAGCATAATTGAGGACATTGCCAGGCAGACCAACATGCTCTCCCTTAATGCTGCCATAGAGGCCGCCCGGGCCGGAGATCACGGCAAAGGCTTTGCCGTGGTAGCCGCTGAAGTACGAAAGCTAGCCGAGCGCAGCCAGACCGCCGCCAAGGAGATCGCCAGTCTGTCAGGCACCAGCGTTGAGATTGCTGAAAATGCAGGCAAACTTATAGAAGAGATTGTGCCGGGTATCCAAAAAACCTCCGAACTTGTGCAGGAGATTAATGCATCGAGCGCCGAACAGTCGGATGGGATCCACCAGGTTACCAAAGCCGTCGAGCAACTTGACCAGGTGATACAGCAAAGCGCCACAGCTACCGAAGAGATGGCTTCTACAAGTGAAGAGCTCACAGCCCAGGCCGACCAGCTCCGTCAAGCGGCTAAATTTTTTAAGGTAAAAAACCAAAATACACGGAGTTGGGCACATGATGAGCCAAAGCAAGCGCTTAAGGCGGTTGCAGCAGGACCAAAGAGAGGGCAGGTTAAAACTATGGCTCAGGCCAAACCCGCGAGAGGGCCGATTGCCGCCCGTATTGACCCTGGCACGGCATCGGCGGCAGGAGAAAAAGGAATCGACTTAGATTTGAATGATTTTGATGATGGGCAGTTTGAGCGATACTAAAAATTTCGACCTGTGCGGCTACCTAAGAATAACGTCATGACTTAAATAAATCAAGGAGGTTCGTCAAAGATCATTCAAGCAGAAATTTTGAAACTCATTTAAATTATGCCTTTAAGTCATTGTCGGGGGGACTATTCGTTTACTTCTTATGAACTACTTTGCCATAAGGTATTCGTTTTTCGTGTAATAGTGGCTTGTTTGTTAGATAGGGGTTTGCGAAAAAGCTTTACGTATAACAAGTAACCGAATAGCCCCCCCCGACAATTTATAGCTCATAATTGAGTTTCAAAATTTCTGTAAAGTCATATTCCGACCAACTGCACAGGTCGAAAAAATTAGTAATTATTTTAGCTTTATGTAACGTAACTACTCAGGTTGAGGGATTGTAGGCTGAAGGTTGTTAGATCTCTTCAGTCTTCGGTCTTAGGCCTAAGGATATGAAGATTGGATATGAATATTGATTAAGGCATTGCCCATTCCTCATGCGATTATTCCAAAGATTAAGGGAGGTTTTATCATGAATACAGAGACCGAAATAACCGAAGCAACACAGTATTTCACCTTCACTCTGGGCGAAGAAGATTTTGCTCTTGAAATTGGCAAGGTGAGGGAGGTGCTGGACTACACAACGATCACCAAAGTCCCGCGGATGCCTCAGTTCCTCCGCGGAGTGATCAACTTACGCGGCAATGTCGTGCCTGTAATCGACTTGCGTCTGAAGCTCGGCATGAGCGCCATCAAAAAGACCATAGATACATGTATCGTGATCGTGGAGACACCTATCGAAGGCGAGCTGACCCATATGGGGGCCTTGGCGGACTCTGTAAAAGAGGTGATTGATCTTGATCCCAGTCAGATCGCTCCACCCCCCAAACTAGGCATAAGGCTCAATAGCGACTTCATCAAAGGCATGGGAAAACAGGATGAGAAGTTCCTAATCATCCTCGATATAGACAGATTGCTCTCCAGCGATGAACTTGACATAGTACGAACTGCTAGTGAAGAGTCGGACCCACCTTTACAAGAGATCGCCCTTGACGCGGTTCCTACTTCGGATATGCGCAGTATGGAAGCCGAGGTTGCAGCACCGACCACATGAAAGGGATTTTATGATGGGGCCTGTATATGCAAAAAACTATTGTCGCAAATCCACAGCTTTGCGATCCCAGTCTGTCGGAGCGTAAGTTCAGACATTTCAGCAAATTTATCTACGACCAGTGTGGCATCAATCTGCCTCCATCAAAGAAGACCATGCTTCAGGGCCGGCTTTTGAAGAGGTTACGGCACTTGGGTATGAAGTCTTTTGATGAATACTGTAACTATGTATTCAGTCCCGAGGGGATGACAAATGAACTCGTTCACATGATTGATGTGGTCACAACCAACAAGACGGATTTTTTCCGGGAACCAAAGCACTTTGATTTTCTCAGGAACCAGACCTTGCCGACACTTCTTCAATCAAAACATAAGGGCCCGCTCAAGCGGTTGAATATCTGGAGCGCGGGTTGTTCCAGCGGTGAAGAACCACATACCATCGCCATGGTTCTGGCGGAATTCTTTAGAAGAATAGATGCAAAGGATTTCACCATCCTTGCCACGGATATCTCTACACATATATTGGCGGTTGCCAAAAAAGGAATCTATCCGGAACATATAGTGAGATCGGTCCCCCCATCCCTAAAACACAAATACCTGATGCGGGGTAAGAGCTCCCAGACAGGACTTTGCCGTGTCATCCCTGAACTGCGCAATCGTATCAACTTCCAGCGCTTGAACCTCAATGATGATAGGAAATTCGAGATAAAACCGCAGATGCACATAATATTTTGTAGAAATGTGATTATCTATTTTGACCGTCAGACACAAATCAGGCTCTTTGAAAAGTTCTATGACCAACTCTTGCCTGGCGGGTATATGTTTATAGGACACTCTGAAACATTGCATGGCATTAATGATAGGTTCGTGCCTGCGGCAGTCGCTGTATACAGAAAGCCACAATGATTGGGCGAGGTGATTTCGGCATCCTTCAAATATCAGTTTACACTTTTTGAAATAATTGTTGAATCTGTGTCGAGAACGTCTGGGGTTAAAATAATATAAAAGTGTAAACTACTATATCAGAAATTTTGAAACTCAATCATGAGCTATAAATTGTCGGGGGGGCTATTTTGTTACTTGTTATACGTAACGCCTTATCGCAAACCCCTATCTACAGATAAGCCACTATTACACTAAGAACGAATACCTTATGACAAAGTAGTTAATAAGAAGTAACAAAATAGCACCTCTGACAATGGCTTAAAGGCATAATTCAAATGAGTTTCAAAATTTCTGTATATCGCTTTGATGAAGGATGCCGAAATCTATATTCGAAAGTGAGGACAAAGTGCGTGATAAGATAAAGGTTCTGATCGTAGATGACTCTGCGGTTGTTCGTCAGTCACTCGAAGAGATTCTATCCTCGGATCCTGCCATTGAGATAATGGGCAGTGCTGCAGACCCTTTTGTTGCAGCCATTAAGATTAAAAAGCAGGTTCCCGATGTTATAACCCTTGATGTAGAGATGCCGCGGATGGACGGCATTACCTTTTTACAGAAGATCATGAGCCAACATCCGATCCCGGTGGTCATGTGTTCCAGTTTGGCTGAAAAAGGATCTGAGACCGCCCTCAAGGCTATGGAATATGGTGCGGTCGATATCATTCAAAAGCCCCGGATGGAAGCAAAGAAATTCTTTGAGGAATCACGAATAATGATTTGTGATGCTGTAAAGGCAGCCGCACGGGCGCGAATAAAATCGATTTCTACAAGAAAAAAAGGAGCAGCGAAAAAGCTGACCGCTGATGCTGTTATCGCCCCGCCCACCCGGGTAGCTATGGTCCGCACGACAGAAAAGGTCATCACGGTCGGGGCATCTACCGGTGGAACTGAGGCATTACGCGTTTTTCTGGAGACCCTCCCTTATGACGCCCCCGGTATCGTGATCGTTCAGCATATGCCGGAGAATTTCACAAAGGCCTTTTCCAAACGACTCAATGATATCTGCCGTATTGAGGTAAAAGAGGCAGCAGACGGCGACAGTGTTTTGAGAGGCAGCGCATTGATCGGTCCGGGAAACCGGCATATTTTACTAAAGCGAAGCGGGGCAAGGTACTATGTTGAAATCAAGGAGGGTCCTCTGGTCTGCAGACACAGGCCATCGGTTGATGTGTTGTTTCGCTCGGCAGCCCGTTATGCCGGCTCTAACGCTGTAGGTGTCATCATGACCGGGATGGGGGATGATGGGGCAAAAGGGATGCTTGAGATGAAACAAGCCGGCTCAGCCACGATCGCACAGGACGAGGAATCATGCATAGTCTTTGGCATGCCAAATGAGGCTATCAAACTCGGTTGTGTTGACAAAGTCTTACCGCTCAAGAATATCGCCGAAATGGTCTTAAGAGAATGTTCCGCATGAAGACGGATGTTTGTATTAACAGCGGCGAATGGTATGTATCTGCTAAACCGACAGTGATTTATACTGTCCTAGGTTCATGCGTCGCAGCCTGCCTTTATGATCCGTTAAACTGCATAGGTGGGATGAACCACTTTATTCTGCCCGGAGATCCAGACCTTCACCGGTTTAACGACTCCGCTCGCTACGGCATAAATGCTATGGAGTTACTAATCAACGGGCTCATGAACCTTGGCGCCAACCGCAGCTACCTTACTGCCAAGGTCTTTGGCGGTGGGAACATTTTGCATGGGGTGTCAGAAGAGAAGAGCCCTGGGCCCCAAAATGCACGGTTTGTTCTCGATTTCATGAAATATGAGAAGATCAAGGTGGCAAGCATGGATCTGGGAGGCAAGGAGGGACGCAAGATATTCTTCAACACACATACAGGCGATGTGTTCTTAAAGCATATAAAAATAGTGCAATATGATAAAGTTCTAAAGGAAGAGCTGAAAGACCGGGGTCGAGTCCGGAGAGATATTGAAAAGACCGGCGATGTAACACTTTTTTGAGCTGCAAATAGAACAGCCCATGTATAGATTTTCATATATTAAATTTCACTGCGTTATCGGTCGGAACCCTCGACGACGTACTACAATGTACGACTTACTCGGTTTCCTCCCTCTGGCCTTGTGAAATTTAATATCTGAAAATCTATAACTACTCAGATTCAAAGTTCCAAGGTTCACAATTCAAGGTTTTATAGCGCTGAATATAAAGAGCGCAAAGCGGCCGATCTTGACCTGACAACCTGTCAGTATGACACCCATTTCCTGATCATTCCAGCGATAACGTCCTTCTTAATTGGCTTTGCAATAAAATCATCCATACCTGCACTAAGACATTGATCACGATGTTCCTCAAGGACATTTGCGGTCATGGCTATTATTGGGATGTGAGATGTGTGCTTCTTGTCTCCGTTCGTTTCAGCCGGGAACATCGCTTCCAGCTTTCTAATCTCTTTTGCAACCTCTACCCCATCCATCTCCGGCATCTGCATATCCATAAAGATGATATCGTAAGAAGAGTCCTGATCATTTTGTTGCGAGTTGTCTGTCCGTGTACCTTCATGTCGCGCAATTGTCTTTCTGTACATCTCCAGTGCGATCTTTCCATTACCTGCTATCTCCACGGTATGGCCTATCTTCTTTATCATCTTTTTGGCAACCATCTGGTTTACAGGATTATCCTCGGCCAAGAGGACTCTCAAGCTTCTTTCTTCCATAGAGTCATCCGGATGATCGCTCATGCTGTCTGGTTCTTGACTGCCAACAACATTATCTCCTACCCCGAACCATCCGGTTATATGAAATGTGCTTCCTTTGCCCAAATCACTTTCCGCCCAACAGTTTCCACCAATTTGCCGGGCTATCTTTCGGGCGATTGAAAGGCCGAGTCCTGTTCCACCAAATTCCCTTGTGGTAGATACATCTGCCTGCGTAAAGATCTCAAAGATCGTCTCTAATTTGTCTTTAGGTATGCCGACACCGGTATCTTTCAGTCTAAAATGGAGAAAGGCCTTGCAACCTTCCTTTTTCTCAAGCCCGAGAGTGGATACTATCTTACCCCTCTTCGTAAACTTCGCTGAATTGCCAAGGATATTTAACAATATCTGACGTAGCCGGTGGGGGTCGCCTAAAAAAAACTTGGGCACGTCCGGATCAATACTGTATGATACCTGAACTGGCTTTTCCCCAAGCTTTGGTCTAATCAGGTTGCATACATCATAAAGTAATTGATCAACGTCAAACGCTATGTTTTCAAAAGGAATATCTTCGGTTTCCATCTTGGAAAAATCGAGGATATCATTTATAACTACTAAGAGAGAATCTCCACTTCGTTTAATAGTTTTTACATATTCTTTCTGTTCATTATCAAGGTCGGTTTCCAGAAGCAATTCGGTAAGACCGATCACCCCGTTCATCGGCGTTCTGATTTCATGTGACATATTGGCCAAGAAGTTGGCCTTAGCTTTGGTAGATTGTTCCGCCGCATCCCGCGCAAGTCTTAGTTCTTCCTTGAGAGATTTGGTTTTCAATATGGCGAATATCCTGGCATTAAGTTCCTCTATGGCAAAAGGCTTTGTCACATAATCTTCCGCACCAATCCTTAAGCCTGCCACCTTATTTTCAACATCCGACACATGGGTCAGTATCAGAACAGGTATATCCCTCAACCGATCATCGCCTTTTATGGCCTTACATACATCAAGCCCACTCATCCCAGGCATGATGATATCAAGAAGAATTATATCAGGTCTTTCACTCTCGAGTGTCTCCAGACAGGCTTCGCCATCCTGGGACAGCATAACCAGATAACCCTCATCTTCCAGCAAGTCTTTTATCTGCATCCTGACGGTCAGGCTGTCATCGACTACAAGGATTTTTTTGTTTTTGACTTCCACCCCTGTCATATCCAATTACCGTTACTCGACCTTGGCCAAAGTTAAGAATAGTTGTATAACCGACAGATAAGTTAGGCAAATTAGGGCAAACCATGAAAAATATCAGTAAATCGCAAATCTTTGCTTTGAATATATTGCTTTAACTTCTTTAAATTCATTAAGTTAGATAGCTTTAGTTCAGACACTAACTAACCTCATAATCTCGTTTGGAATCTCAAAATCAGGAAGAACGATTGTTGCAGCTCCGATTTTTATGGCCTCCTTTGGCATTCCAAAGACGATAGAGGTTTTCTCATCCTGGGCTATGGTGTAACCCCCACTATCCTTGATGGCCTTTAGGCCAATGGCGCCGTCGTTTCCCATCCCAGTCAGTAGTACCCCTATAGTCCTGAATTTATCGTTTTTTGAAACTGATTCGAAGAGGACATCAACAGATGGTCTGCAAAAATTCACAAGGGGAGTAGAACTCAATCTAAGATAACCGTCTTCTACGATCAGATGTCTTCCCTCCGGGGCCATATAGACTATTCCACCCTTATCGTTGATTTTATAATTATCACTAGGGATAATGACATCAAGGTTGCTGTTTGTATTGAGCCAACCAGCCAATGAACTACGGAAATAGTCGGCCATGTGGATTACCAGGATGATCGGTAAGGGGAAATCCCCGGGCAGGCGGCAAAAGAAATCCAGGACTACCTTGGGCCCGCCAGTGGAGGCTCCCATAACTACAAGGTTATAACCGTGTGTCGACATACAAGGACTCAAGACAGGGGCGAATTGTTTTTTTCTTTTTTTCAAGTGTGTAACTACCTTGATTTTCGCTGCCCTTTTTACTTGGTGGATCAGCTCCCTCTCCCAGTTTGCGGTTGTCTTCTCAATAAAATCTAAGGCCCCGGAAGAGAGAGCATCTATGGTCTTGTAATCCTCCCCTCGGTTATCGGCAGATGAGTGTACTAATATCGGAGTTGGATGATATGCCATTATGAGTTCTATGGCCTCCATGCCGTCCATAACCGGCATAACCAGGTCCATGATAATCACATCCGGGGATACGGATTTGACAAGCTCAAAGGCCTTTTTGCCATTAGAGGCCTCACCCGCTACCGTCAGTTCCGGGTCTTTTTCAACGATCTCGGCTATCCTTTTCCGGATAGTCAATGAATCATCTACTATTAATACCTTGATCATCTTCAACAAATAAGCCTTTCCACTGTTTCAATAAAGATCCCTTGATCGAATGTTCCTTTGATAATATAGGCTTGGGCTCCAACTTCAATCCCCTTTCGCATGTGTTCGTCTTTCGAAAGGGATGAGAGTATAATAATAGGTGTGTCTTTGTGATTAGGGTCTTTCCTGATTCCGGTTGCCAGTTCGAATCCATTGATACCTGGCATCTCAACATCAAGAACGAACAGATCGTATCTATTCTCCCCCATAATATCTAGGGCCTCTTCACCTGAACTGGCCAGGGTTACTTCATACCCTTCCGCCTCCAAAGCACCGCTGATCAGCACACGAGTAGTCAGGGAATCATCTACAGCAAGGATGCGAGGGGTTGAGAAAACCGATGATTCCTCAACAATACTCTTGGCGCTGAATCCATTAGTAAGGGTCAGAGATAGCCTAAAGAGTTCTGCGACATTGAGCACAAGGGCCGGATGGCCTCCGCTCAAGATGGCCCCCCCTAGAATATGGCCTATATCTTTTAATTGTTCTCCCAACGATTTGACAAGGACCCTTTTTACTCCTAATATCTGATCAACGGCAAGGGCCATAACTTCATACCCGGATTTAAGGATAACAAAAGGAATTTGTTTACTGTCAGGTTTTTGGCCGAGTTGCAGTATGTCACTCAGCCACATCAATGATACGGGCGAGTCATTCAATTTAACTACGGTTTTCCCTGCCACAAATTCTACTTCATCCTGTAATACATAACCACTCTCCATAACCATATTTAGAGGTATTAAGTACTGTTGACCGGCCGCCTCTACCAAAAAGGTATCAATTATATTTAATAATAGCGGGAGCTTTATTGAAAAACGGGCAAACTTATCCTCCTCAGTCTCAACGGTAATGGAGCCGCGCAAGGATTCGACCTTATCCTTCACAATATCGAGTCCAACCCCCCGGCCCGCAAATTCGGTGATGATATCGCCGGAGGATACCCCTGAAGTAAATATCAGATACAAGCTTTCTTCATGGCTGATTTCTCGTACTTTTTTTTCATCGATAAACCCCTTTTGCAACGCGACTTCTCTTATCTTTTCAGTACGTATTCCGCAGCCATCGTCCTGACATATAATGTGAATAAAGTCGCCTATCTTCTTGAAATCAAGCGATATTACCCCTTCTCTATCTTTGCCCTTGCTCAACCTTAGGGCTTCATCCTCTATCCCGTACACAGCCGCATTTCTCAAGATCTGATTAATGGGCTCCTTGAGCTCTTCCAATAGGTTACGATCAAGCTCTACATCATCTCCTGTTATGACAAGCGTCATCTTTTTATCCAACTTTACGGACAGCTCCCTCACAACCCCCTCAAAATAGTGAGTTATATCCGAGACACGAATCGATCTGATCCTATGGATAATGTCGTATATGCTGTCTGAACTCTGTCTTAGTTCCTCCACGTTTGCGTCGAGCGCCATTGTATGTTTGAGTATATGGGAATACAGTGCCTCCATATCAATCTTTTGTGACAGCTTGCACAGTTTCTCATATGATTCGTTACCGATTTTTTGGTAAGACCCTGTGGTACGATTTAAGAATGCCTTGATTTTACGATAGTCTACCAATATCTTATAGCAGTATCTGCTTACATCCTTAAGGCATGTATGAAGTTGATCCATCCTGGCAGTGCTTGTTATAAGTTCGCTTGCCTGATCCATTAGATGATCGACGTCAGGAACGGAAACCCTGATCGTTTCGCTTTTTGTTTTTTGTTTTGGGTCTTTTGATGCGACTTGTATGTTATTTACTTCAAGCCCGTTATCTTGGGTTGCGAGTTTCGAGTTCCGGACTTCAGGTGCAAGGTTATTGGTTGACGCTTGCTTGTTGCCGGTTTCTACTTGTTCGTTGCTCTCTATTGATTGTTGTTTGTCTGTTTCAAATTTCGAGCTGCATGTTTCGGCCTGACCTGTTGAGGCATCCTCGATTTCTTTAAATCTCTCTAATATTGCCGTGGTATCGATTGAACCTTCAGGTTTTCCTTCCTTGACGGTTTCTATTATATCTGTTATCAAGCCCAGAGTCTCTAGGATAAGGCTGATATCATCGACTTTGAAGGGGAGATTCTTATCCCTGACCCGGCTGAAGACGCTCTCTATCGAATGCGCCAGCTTACTAATATGTAAAAGGCCTACTACATGGGCAGCTCCTTTGAGGGTGTGAGCATATCTGAACAGTCTCTTCAGTAGGTCAGGATCATCCTGCTTTTTCTCAAACTCAAGGATATCCCGGTTAAGGTTGTCCAGTAGTTCATAAGACTCGATCATGAAGTATTTATAGGGATCGGTTTTCATTTATCCTTGCTATAGATTTTCATATATTAAAATCTCAGAAATTTTGAAACTCATTTGAATTATGCTTTTAAGCCATTGTAGCTCATAATTGAGTTTCGAAATTTCTGAACAATAGTTCTCTGCTTCTTCCCATCTTACTTGCATATAACACTTATAAACAAGATTATAAGCAAGAGCCATGCCAAAAAAACAACAGAATTTTTTGCATGGTCCGGATAATGTACTTTCGGGATCAGCTATAGATTGTCAGATATTAAATTTCACAAGTCCAGGGGGAGAAATCCGAACAAGTCGTATATTTAGAACGTCGTCGAGGATTCCGACAGATAACGCAATAAAATTGAAGATATGGAAATTTAAACAAAACAAGATCGGAGAATATAAATAAGATGAAACTGAATCCGTGGCATACTATTTGCTTGTCATGATTTTCACCAGAATATCACGGCAGGATCTTGAAATTAAGTGTAGTCAAAAGAAAATTCTTTAAAAAAGTTAAAAATAGTAGCAATTGCTACTATTAGAGCTATTTTTGGACATACTTCTCCCTTGTAACCAAAAAATCATAAAAAAACAATCAGCTACTGAACGACAGGAACCATCCTTGGAGGTCCTTTGGCTATAGGGAGCCTGAACCTGTTGTATATCGACTCGAACAGATTTTTACACGTACAGTTGATAATCCACCCAACACCTTCTTGTATATACACTCTTATGTTGTCCAAACTATCATTTCCGGAATCAAGCCGAACCAATATAGCTGCATCTGTAACTATCTTGGAATACTTAATCGATTCTTCAAGAAATTCAACAGTACCCTTTTGACAATGCTG
>Ga0209345_10004497_pt1 | contig 13441 bp, 13 predicted proteins | sample Cruoilmetagenom7_FD_187294 | JGI IMG/M metagenome (GOLD analysis project Ga0209345, IMG submission 187294) | Oil polluted marine microbial communities from Coal Oil Point, Santa Barbara, California, USA - Sample 7 (SPAdes) (version 2) | ecosystem: Environmental > Aquatic > Marine > Oil seeps ...
GCTTGGAGCACCACTGCGTCCTGTTAGTTTTACAATTCCGACCGGGAATTTTGGCGATATCTTTGCCGGGTATATTGCCCGACGCATGGGGCTGCCGATTGAAAAACTGGTGATCGCTACCAACCAGAACGACATTTTGCATCGCACGATGTTGACCGGGGAATATCGCACCTCTGCGGTGACCCCCTCAATCAGCCCGTCGATGGATATTCAGGTGTCGTCCAATTTTGAACGTGTACTTTTTGATGCATATGACCGGGATGGGAATGCCGTTGCGCAATTGATGGACGAACTGAAATCGGGTGGCTTTAACATCAGTCAGGGGGCGACCGGATTTCTGAGAGAACAGTTCACTTCGGGCCGGGTTTCTGAAGAGCAAACCAGCGCCACGATCCGCGCGTTCCACGCCCGGACCGGCGAGATTTTGTGCCCACATACGTCTGTTGGCGTCACCGTGGCGCAAGACCATCTGGGCCCGACTCCAATGGTTACGCTGGCCACTGCCCACCCGGCCAAATTCCCTGACGCGGTCGAGGCGGCCACATCAATTCGACCTGCCTTGCCCGAAGCGATGGCCGATCTGTTTGATCGCCCCGAACGCGTGAGCCGGGTCGCAAATGACCTGGGTTCGCTGGAAACCCTAATCCGGGAGCGCCGCAGAAATTGAGCACTGAATTACACACACTTTCCAATGGTTTGCGGATCGTAACGGAACATATGCCCGGCTTGCAGTCGGCCTCGATTGGTATCTGGGTGTCGGCGGGCGGTCGCCACGAGCGGCTGGAACAAAACGGCATTGCGCATTTTCTGGAACATATGGCATTCAAGGGAACCAAGCGGCGAACTGCATTGCAGATTGCCGAGGCGATTGAGGATGTGGGCGGTTATATCAATGCTTACACCAGCAAAGAACTGACAGCATATTATGCCCGCGTGCTGGCCGCAGATGTGCCGCTGGCGATGGACGTGATTGGCGATATCGTCCTGAACGGTGCTTTTGACCCGGCCGAGATTGAGGTCGAGCGCGGTGTGATCCTGCAGGAAATTGGTCAGGCGCTGGATACACCGGATGACGTGATATTTGACTGGCTGCAAGAAGCTGCGTTCCCCGCACAAGCGCTTGGGCGCACGATCCTTGGGCCAGCTGAACGGGTGTCTGGTTTTAGACGCGATGACCTTTCAGGGTTTGTGGGCGAGCATTATGGCCCCGAACGGATGATCCTGTCGGCGGCAGGTGGGGTGGACCACGCAACCATTGTTCGCGCGGCCGAGAAAATTTTCGGGCATTTGACACCAGGGGCCCCGGATGTCGTTCAGCAGGCGACTTTCACCGGTGGTGAGCGGCGCGAAGAAAAGGCGCTGGAACAGGCGCATTTTGCACTGGCACTGGAAGGGCCCGGTTATCGCGACCCGGCGATCTATACATCGCAGATTTTTGCAACAGCTTTTGGCGGTGGAATGTCGTCGCGACTGTTTCAGGAAATTCGCGAAAAGCGCGGCCTTTGTTATACGATCTATGCGCAGGCTGGGGCGTTCTCGGAAACTGGTATGACGACGATTTATGCGGGCACAAGCGCACAGCAAGTGGGTGAACTGGCGACGATAACGGTGGATGAGATGAAACGCGCAGCCGATGACATGTCAGAGGCCGAGGTTGCCCGCGCTCGCGCGCAGATGAAGGCAGGAATGTTAATGGGGCTGGAAAGCCCGTCGTCGCGCGCCGAACGGCTGGCACGGATGGTGGCAATCTGGGGCCGGGTGCCGCAACTGGATGAAATTGTTGCCCAAATTGATGCGGTTACCACCACAGATGTTCGCGATTTCGCTGAAAATATGGCGCATGCTAATGCAGCACTGGCGCTTTATGGGCCGGTCGCCCAAGCGCCGCGTCTGGCAGAGTTGCGCGACAGGCTTGCGGCCTGATGTTGCGTGGACGGCGAAAAATCCGGGTTGAAACAGAGCGCATGACGTTGCGCGCACCGCTTCATTCGGACTATCGCCAATGGGCTGCACTGCGCCGGGAAAGCGCGGAATTTCTGAAACCATGGGAGCCGACATGGTCGCCTGACCACTTGACGCGCAAATCTTTCACCAACCGGGTCTATTGGGCGCAACGCTCGATCAGCAATGGCAGCGCTGTGCCGCTGTTCCTGATCCGGCGCGATGACAAGGCGCTTTTGGGTGCGATTACGCTTGATAATATCCGCCGTGGTCCGGCGCAGGCAGGAACCTGCGGGTATTGGATCGGACAGCCATTTGCGCGGGCAGGCTATATGCGTGAGGCCCTGACGGCGATGGTGCATTATGCCTTTACGACGCTCAACCTCAGCCGGGTTGAAAGCGCCTGCCTGCCCGAAAATATGGCTTCCCGCGGTGTATTGGAAAAATGCGGCTATAAATATGAGGGTGTGGCGCAAAGCTATCTGCAGATTGACGGGCGCTGGCGGACACATGTGCTTTATGCGAATTTGCATGGGGACCGGCGCGGAAAATCCGACGCCGGCTAGGGCAGTGAAATTGAGCGCCCTGATGGGCGCATTAGATGTGCACTTCGTGCGGTTGGCGTTTGCGGATTATGGTTGCGAAGAAATGCGATCCGCACTTAAGGGGATAAGACATGCCATTGAACCCGGTGAGCGATACATTCGTTAAGGCCCTGCGCGCAGCCCTGCCTACAAAAACGTTCCGCCCGCCCGAGCCGCGATATTTTGAAGAGCCGCGTGGCACCTATAAAGGCCAGGCCGGTGTGATTCTGGCGCCATCCACTGCCCAAGAAGTCGCGACAGTTGTGCAAATGGCCGGGGATGCGAAGGTCGGGGTTGTTCCTTATGGCGGGGGGACTGGTTTAGTTGGCGGGCAAATCATGGAAGATGGGCCATCGCCGGTTGTTATCTCTTTGGAACGGATGACTAAAATCCGATCTGTGGACCCGCGTGATGGTGTGATGATCGCCGAAGCTGGTGCTATTTTACATGATGTTCACGCCGCAGCCGACACCCGGGATCGCCTGTTCCCGTTGTGGCTGGCCTCGGAAGGTTCGTGCCGCATCGGCGGCAATCTGTCGACCAACGCCGGTGGGGTTAATGTGATCCGCTATGGTAATGCCCGCGACCTGTGTCTGGGGCTGGAAGCAGTGCTGCCCGATGGCCAGATTTGGCATGGGCTAAAGCGGCTTCGCAAAGACAACACCGGTTATGATCTGCGCAATCTGCTGATCGGCGCAGAGGGGACGCTGGGGGTCATCACGGCCGCCAGTTTGCGCCTGTTCCCCAAGCCCGACAGCACCGGCGCGGCGCTGATGATTGTGCCTGATCCGGATGCTGCGCTGAACCTGCTTGAATTGGCACAACGCCGCATCGGTGGGGCGATATCCGCCTTTGAACTGATCCATGGCACCGGGTTGCAATTCGTGCGCGAAACCATGCCGCAAGTGCGACAACCATTCGCACCGCCGCCAGAGTGGTCAGTGCTGATCGATGTCGGGATGTCAGGCAGCGCTGATCCCAAGGATTCCCTGACAGAGCTGTTCGCCCAAGCGGCAGAAGCGGGGCTGGTCAGTGACGGGTTAATCGCCCAAAGCGAGGCACAGCGTCAGGAATTCTGGCATGTGCGAGAGGTTATTCCATCCGCAAACAAAGCAATCGGAGCGTTGGCGTCCAACGATATCTCGGTTCCGGTGGGAGCGGTGCCGAGTTTCATTCGCCGGGGCGCCGAGGAGCTAAGCCGCTTTGGTGATATTCGCATAAATAGTTTTGGCCATCTGGGCGATGGAAACCTGCACTACAACCTGTTTCCGGCCAGAGGGCGGAACAAGGCCGACTATGGTGCACTGGGAAAGGAATTGAAGGATGTCGTTCAGGGTCTGGTGATGGAATTTGGCGGATCGTTCAGCGCCGAACATGGTATCGGGCGGCTGAATGTGGCCACGCTGGAACGCTATGGTGATCCGGTAAAGCTGTCCGCGATGCGGGCGATCAAGATGGCACTTGATCCGCTGGGTATCATGAACCCGGGCGTCATCCTGCGCTGAGGTGGGTAAATGTTGAAACGCCCCGCCGGGGGGGTGGCAGGGCGTTTCGAATGTGACGATTTCACATGTGGTTGCAAACAGCGTCTGCTCCCCGCAGACAAAACCAGTTTAGATACAAACTGTTACCAAAGCGTTCAGTCGCCTTCAAATTCGCACAGAACATGTACGTCCATGCCCATCTGCTCGAGTAACTTGCGCCCGCCCAGCTCTGGCAGATCGACCACAAAGGCGCATCCGATGATCTGTCCGCCAAGACGCTCGATCAGCTTGATCCCGGCCTCAGCCGTACCGCCGGTGGCCAGCAGATCATCCACCAGCAAAATCCGTTCGCCGGGCTGGATCGCATCGTCGTGAAGTTCGACAATCGCGTCGCCATATTCCAGCTTATAGGCCTGACTGATGGTCGCGCCGGGCAGCTTGCCCTTTTTGCGGATTGGCACGAAACCGACGGTTAGCTGGTGCGCAATCGCACCGCCCAGAATGAAGCCGCGCGCCTCTAGCCCGACCACCTTGTCGATCTGCATGCCCGCATATGGGTGCAGCAACTGGTCGATGGCCATGCGAAAGCCGCGCGGGTCGGCAAACAACGTTGTGACATCGCGGAACATGATGCCCTCATGAGGGAAATCAACGATCGTGCGGATGTAATCCCTGACGTCTTTTTTCTTGCTTCGGTTCATAATACCCGCCCCGCGACTGCATCCAGTTTTGCCACCAGATCTGCGTCGCGCGCATCTGGCGACGTCATCATTGCATATTCCAACGCCCGGTCGCAGCCATGTGGGCAAAGTTCGCGATCTTCACCCAGTAATTCGGGCAATCTTCGCACCAGTGCGCGCGCATTGTCGGCGTTGGCGCCAAGAGTTTTGATGATCGAGGTTACGTCAACCTCGCCGTGGTCCGGGTGCCAGCTGTCATAATCGGTGATCATCGCGACGCTGGCATAACAAAGCTCAGCCTCGCGGGCCAGTTTTGCCTCGGGCATATTGGTCATTCCGATCACGTCGCAGCCCCAGACCTCGCGGTACATCTTTGACTCGGCCAATGTGGAAAACTGCGGCCCCTCCATTGCCAGATAAGTGCCGCCATTATGCACATTGATACCTTGCGCGGTGGCGGCTGTGACGGCGGCAGCTGACAGGCGCGGGCAGGTCGGATGTGCCACCGATACATGGGCAACGCACCCAGTGCCAAAAAACGATTTTTCACGCGCGATCGTTCTGTCAACAAATTGATCTATAACAACAAAATCCCCCGGGGCCATTTCTTCGCGAAACGATCCGCAGGCCGAAACCGAAACCACGTCGGTTACGCCGATGCGTTTCAGTGCGTCGATATTGGCGCGGTAGGGAACGGTGATCGGTGAATGGATATGTCCCCGGCCGTGGCGCGGCAGAAACGCCATTTTCACACCATCCAGCATACCTGTCAGTATCTGATCTGACGGAGTACCCCACGGGCTGTCCACGCTTTGCCACCGGGCATTTTCCAGCCCATCAATTTCATAAAGCCCCGAGCCGCCGATGACGCCGATCATTGTATCCATTTTGCCCTCCGTTGTGTCGCCGCCAGACCCTAAGGGCTTGGGCACGATGATGGAAGACTTGTGCACCATAACTAGCAGCATCCCGCCAAAAGCGGTTCCGGTTGTCATCTACCTGTGCTAAGCGCCTTGGCAACGCATCCAAATCCCAAAAAAATGGAAATTTCCGTGGCGAAATCGACGCTCGCGTCCTTTGTGGACCGCCTATCTGTTCCAGAGATCAATTTTGTAAAAGGTCAATATTCGGCTTCACTTCTCAAAACCGAGGTGCTGGCCGGCCTGACCGTAGCGCTTGCCCTTGTGCCAGAAGCCGTGGCTTTTGCTTTCGTGGCCGGGGTTCACCCGCTTGTTGGTTTGTATGCAGCTTTTCTGGTTGGCCTGATAACGGCGCTGATCGGCGGGCGTCCGGGGATGATTTCGGGTGCAACGGGCGCGCTGGCAGTGGTTATGGTGGCGCTGGTGGCCCAGCACGGTGTCGAATATCTGTTCGCAGCCGTTGTCGTCATGGGAATATTGCAGATTGCGGCCGGTTTTTTACGGTTGGGTAAGTTCATCCGTCTGGTGCCCCATCCGGTAATGCTGGGCTTTGTAAACGGGCTGGCGATTGTGATTTTTCTGGCCCAGCTGACCCAGTTTCAGGTGCCCGGAACAGCCGAGGCCTCGGGCCATGGTATGGCGGGCGGCGATTGGATGACAGGCTGGGCGCTGATCACGATGCTGGGGCTGGTGGCACTGACGATGGTGATTATTTGGCTCGCGCCAAAAGTAACTAAGGCTATTCCCGCGCCGCTGGCAGGCATTGGCATTGTGGCGCTGATCGTGATTGGCTTTGGCATCGACGTGCCGCGGGTGGGTGATCTGGCCTCAATCGAGGGCGGGCTGCCGCTTTTTCACATTCCAAGCGTTCCATTTAATCTGGAAACGTTGCAGATCATCCTGCCGTATTCGCTTATCCTTGCAGCGATTGGCCTGATCGAAAGCCTGCTGACGCTGAACCTTGTTGGTGAAATTACCGGCAAGCGCGGTGGGGCCAGTCAGGAATGCGTCGCGCAGGGTGTGGCCAATACCGTCACCGGCGTTTTTGGGGGTATGGGCGGTTGCGCAATGATCGGACAGTCGATGATTAACGTGAAATCCGGTGGCCGCACCCGTCTGTCGGGTCTGTCGGCAGCATTGTTTTTGTTGGCTTTCATTGTCGTGGCTTCGCCATTGATCGAGCAAATACCATTGGCGGCACTGGTCGGTGTGATGTTCATGGTGGTGATCGGAACATTTGCCTGGAACTCTTTGAAAATCCTGCGACTTGTGCCCAGAACCGATGCCTTCGTTATTCTGTTGGTTACGGTTGTGACGGTTGCCACAGACCTTGCGACGGCGGTTGTGGTTGGGGTGATCGTCTCGGCGCTGGCCTATGCGTGGCAAAACGCAGCGCGCATTCACGCCAAGACCTATTCCACGCCCGAGGGTGCCAAGGTGTATCAGGTGCAGGGGCCGCTGTTCTTTGGCTCGGTCGAGGGGTTTACCGAGCTTTTCCAGATCGCCAATGACCCGCAGTCGGTCATTGTCGATTTCGCCGACAGTCGGGTTGCAGATCAATCCGCTCTGACCGCGATTGAGGCAGTTGCGGCGAAATACCAAGCAGCCGGAAAGCAGTTGCAACTGCGTCATCTAAGCCATGATTGCCATCAGCTTTTGTCAAAAGCCGGACAGTTGATCGTCGATTCCGATGATGATCCGGACTATCAGATTGCGGTGGACTATTCGGTGCGCACCGGAGTGTTGGGCGGCGGGCATTAAGAACCGTTAATCGTCCGGGCGTTTCAAACTTAACAAATCATTGACCACCGAATAATCGCGATAGCCAAGCCGTGATAAAGGTTTGTAAGTCAAAACGTCATAGCGCCCGTCTTTCAGACAGTCTTCACGGATATAAACGCCGACGACCTCGCCAAACATCGCAATATTGCCGTCGCCCTGCAAGGCCACGGTTTCCGTCAGGCGGCATTCAAGTGCGGCGGGAACTGAACTGACCCGTGAACAGGGTATCGTTTCACATTCGGTCCGCTCTAGCCCGGCCAGTTCAAATTCGTCTACCCCCGCTTCGTAAAGACCTGATGTCAGGTTCATAGCCTCACGCGACGCGTATTCTACAATATTCACGCAGAAAACGCCGGTATCCTTGATGTTCTGGGTTGTGTCCTTGCCAAATTCCCGATCCGCTTTGGTGCTGGTTGATGCAAATACAACCTGCGGCGGGGAATAGGCCACCGCATTGAAAAAGCTGTAAGGGGCCAGGTTTTCGCGCCCGTCCGGCCCGCGCGTCGAAATCCAGCCGATCGGTCTGGGTGAAACAATTGCGCTGAATGGGCTGTGTGGCAATCCGTGGCCGTCTTCGGGGCGATAAAACATGGGCTCTCCTCATTCGTTGCCCAAGACCTAGCCGCGTGCTAGCAGGCTTTCCAGCCCAAAATGCAGGAAGGGGCAAGGGTGTATCACCTTGAACAAGAAGCGAAGAAGGACTGGTGGGAGGTCGAGGCCCTTTTCGACCTGTGCTTTGCGCCAGGACGAGAGGCGCTTTCGTCCTACCGGTTGCGCGACGACGTCGCGCCGATTGCAGACCTGTGCCTGCTCGCTCGTGACAAGGAAAAGATCCTTGCGGCGGCGATCCGGTTTTGGCCGGTGCGCATTGGCGATGCAGATGCGGTGTTGCTGGGGCCGATTGCAGTGCACCCGACACGTCAGGGCGAGGGGCTGGGCGGATTACTGATCGGTGAAGGGCTTTCGCGCGCCCGGGCGTTGGGATGGCAACGGGCGCTGCTGGTGGGGGACGCACCCTATTATGCGCGCTTTGGGTTTGAAAAATTAACACGCGTGACGATGCCGCCACCGACGAACCCGGACCGGGTGTTGGGGGCTGCATTGACGAATGGCGCTTGGGGCAGCGTTTGGGGGCAGGTTCGAAAATTGGGTTAGGCGGTGCCCCGCAACCACTCCATCACGGCCGGGCGCACCGATTGCGCGCCGCTGTCGCTGGCCGCTTCGATAACCGCCTTTGCATCCTTAAGGTTCACCCGGCGCAGCAAATGCTTGACCGGCCCGATCGAGGCCGGGCGCATCGACAGCATTGGCACGCCAAGGGCCGCAAAACACATCGCCTCAATTGGTCGCCCCGCATCTTCACCGCAAAATGACACCGGTGTTCCGGCCGCATTGCAGCGTTCGACAATGCGTTTAATGACCGACAAAAAGCTGACGTTCAGTGTGTCATAGCGCCGCCGCACCCGTTCGTTTTCCCGGTCAGCTGCATAAAAAAACTGTTTCAGGTCATTGCCGCCGATGGACACGAAATCGGCCAGTTCAAAGAATTGTCGCGGCGCAAATACCATGCTGGGCGTTTCCAGCATCGCGCCGATCTCGACGTTTTCGGGCACGATGTGGCCAAGCTGTTTTTCCCGCTCAATTTCATCCAGCAGGTGCTGACGTGCTTCGCGAAACTCATCAAGTTGCGCGATAAACGGAAACATAACACTAAGCGGGCGCCCGTTGGCGGCCCGCAACAGCGCCTGCAACTGCATCCTCATGACGCCCTTTTTTTCCAATCCAACCCGGATTGCCCGCCAGCCCATGGCCGGATTGGGTTCATCCTGCGGTTTCATATAGGGCAGAACCTTGTCGGACCCGATATCAAGCGTGCGAAACACCACGCGTTTGCCGCCCGCCGCGTCCATGACCTGCGAATAAAGCGTCGCCAGTTCCGCGCGCCGGGGAACCTTGTTGCGAATGAGAAACTGCAGTTCGGTGCGGAACAATCCAACGCCTTGGGCACCGGAGTTAACCAGCGACGGCAGATCGGCCATCAGCCCGGCATTCATATGCAGCGATACAATGGTGCCGCAAAGCGACTCGGCGGGTTTGTCGCGCAGCGTGACATAACGTTCCTGCGCCGCCGCCTGCATCGCGATCTTGTCAAAAAATGCTTCCGTCACGTTTTCGTCGGGGCGCAGGTGGACGACACCCTTTTCACCGTCAACAAGGATTGTATCGCCATTCAGCGCCTCGGTTGTGATCCCCCCAGCATGAATCACAAGCGGGATCGCCAAGGCGCGCGCGACAATCGCCGCATGACTGCCGACCGAGCCCTGTTCCAGCACTATACCGCGCAGAGATCGCCCGTATTCCAGCAATTCGCCGGGGCCGATATTGCGCGCAACGAGGATCGGATTTGTCGGAAATTCGGCACCTGTTTCGCTGCCCTGACCGGTGAGAATACGCAGCAATCGGTTCGACAGATCATCCAGATCGTGCAATCGCTCACGCAAATATGCGTCCGGCACCTGATTCATCTGGGTGCGCGCTGTGGATTGTTCTTTTTCAACGGCGGCTTCGGCGGATAACCCGCTGGAAATGTCAGCCTCCATCCGGCGCACCCAACTGCGCGAATGGGCAAACATCCGATAGGCATTCATCACGTCGCGCTGTTCTTTGTCGCCGGTGTCGGAAACGCTCAGCAGGTCGTCGACCGATATCCGCAGTGTATTGACGCCTTCCTGTAGCCGGATCAGCTCGGTCTTAGGGTCTTCGCCAATTGGATTAGTGACGACAACGCGCGGTTCGTGCAGGTAAACGCTGCCCTCGGCCACGCCTTCCTGTCCGACCCCGCCGCGAAACATCGCCGGTTGCTGATGGCGCGCCGACAGGGCCTGACCTTCGCCGATAAATGCGCCCAGTTCGGCCATTTCCGCCAGAACCATCGCGACCACTTCCAGCGCATAGACCTCATCTTCGGAATATTCGCGGCTGTCATTTGACTGCACGACGAGCACGCCAAGCATTTCGCCAAGCCGTTGCAGCGGCACACCCAGAAAAGAGGAAAAAACCTCCTCGCCGGTTTCCGGCATAAAGCGAAAGCCCGGCATTTGTGGCGCATTTGCAGTGTTGACCGGTTTGCCGCGGCCAGCTACCCGCCCGACAAGCCCCTCGCCGATCCGCATTCTGGTCTGGTGGACAGCCTGTGGGTTCAGACCCTCGGTTGCGCATAATTCCAGCGTTTCGGCATCCCGAAACAGGTAGATTGAACACACCTCGGTGCGCATACTGTTGGCAATCAGATGGGTGACCCGGTCAAGCCGGGCCTGACCGGCGCTGTCCTCAGCCAAGGCTTCCCTGAGCCTGCCAAGCAGTTTTCGGCTTTCGCTTTCTTTGCGGTCAGGCATGGGCCCCCCGAAAAGCAGGCCGGATCAGGCCGCCTTTTCCAATTCGAATGCATCATGCAGGGCCTGCACAGCAAGTTCCATATATTTCCGGTCGATCAGCACGGAAATCTTTATCTCAGAGGTTGTAATGACTTTTATGTTTATTCCTTCAGCAGAAAGCGACTGAAACATCTTGGCGGCAACCCCCGCATGGCTGCGCATGCCGATGCCGACGACCGACACTTTGGCGACATCAGTGTCAGCGACCAGATCGTGATAATTAATCTCGCCCGAATCCTTGGCCGCCTGCATAGCCCGCTGTGCATGGGGTACCTGATCTACCGGGCAGGAAAAGGTCATATCGGTGCGACCTTCTTCGGAAATATTCTGAACGATCATGTCCACGTTGACGCCAGCCTCGCTGAGTGGACCAAAAATTGCAGCCGCAATACCGGGTCGGTCGGCGACCGAGATCAGTGTCATTTTGGCTTCGTCGCGGCTATAGGCGACGCCGGAAATCACATTGCTTTCCACGATATCCTCCTCGTCGCAGACAAGCGTGCCCGCGTTTTCATTGTTATCTTCAAAACTCGACAACACCCGCAGCCGCACTTTATAGCGCATTGCCAGTTCGACCGAACGTGTCTGCAGGACCTTGGCCCCAAGCGAGGCCAGTTCGAGCATTTCCTCAAACGCGATCTTTTCAAGTTTTCGCGCTTTGTCGGTAATCCTTGGGTCGGTTGTGTAAATGCCATCGACATCGGTGTAGATATCGCACCGATCGGCGTTAAAGGCAGCCGCAAATGCAACCGCCGTGGTGTCAGAGCCGCCCCGCCCAAGGGTGGTAATGCGCCCTTCCGGGCTGATGCCCTGAAATCCGGCGACCACTGCCACCTTCATTCCTTCGCCAAACTTGGCGTTGATATTGTCGGTCGGAATATCTTCGATCCGGGCTGCACCATGAACTGATGTAGTCAACAGCGGCACCTGCCAGCCCAGCCAACTGCGCGCCGGCACGTCCATTTCCTGCAGGGTCAGCGCCATCAGCCCGGCAGTAACCTGCTCGCCTGATGCAACAACCGCATCGTATTCGCGTGCATCAAACATCGGCGAGGTTTCGTTGACCCATCCGACCAACTCGTTGGTTTTGCCTGACATTGCCGAAACGACGATGATCACGTCATAGCCATTGGCCACTTCGCGCCCAACACGCTTGGCGGCGCGGCGTATGCGGTCGAGCGTGGCCACCGAAGTGCCGCCGAATTTCATCACCAATACGGGCATGTGGTGCCTTGTTACACGGGTTTGACAGTTAGGGCGCTTTTTATGCGCAGGCAGGCCGGGGGGCAAGCCGCATCAAAAAGGGATCGCCTGACCGTCGAAAGTTTCAAAACAGCCTGTGCTCTCTAGCGACAGGGCGTCAAAACGGGCCATCAGGCCGCTGGCGGACTCGTCAGGGGGCACCGCAGCTTTTGGGCCGCCCATATCGGTTTGCACCCATCCGGGGTGATAGATGCCAACGCTAATACCTTCTGGTTTCAGGTCCGTGGCCAGATTGCGACCCAGATTGAGCACCGCTGCCTTGGAAGCACGGTAGATATAAGAGCCACCGGGCGCTCGTTCCTGACTGGCCATATGGGACGAAATTATCGCGATTTTTGGGTTGGCGGCCAGCCTCAGGTTGGGCAACAAGTTCTGAATTGTCGCAAAAACACCTGCGACATTAGTGGCAAATGTCTGTTCCCACATCTGGGCAGGGTATCCGTCAGACAGCGCCTGGCCCGGATCAAGATACACACCTGCATTACAGATCAGCAGATCGATCACCCGACCTTCCAGTGATTTGGCAAGGGCCGTATGGGATTTGGTTTGCGTGACATCAAGCGGCAGGAAATCACCGCCGGCATTGCGCGCAGTCCCAATTGCATCGCGACCGGCCCGTTTGTATCCTTCAAATAGGGCGCGCCCGACGCCGCGATTGGCTCCGGTAATCAAAACAGTCATATCGGAACCTTAGTTGGTTTTGCGGTTTGGCACAAATGGTAGCGGCGCGACGGGCACGCCATCCTCGACCAGCTTACGCGCGTCTTCGGGTTTTGCTTCGCCATAGATCGACCGCTCTGGCGCGTCGCCATCGTGAATCTTTCGGGCTTCCTGTGCAAAATCGGGGCCGACATATTCGGAATGTTCCTGAATTTTCTTTTTCAGTTCCTGCATTGCTGCTTCGGCCGGTGACGCAGGTGCGCTCAGGGCATGCATTTCAACCGGATCGGGCGGCGTGGCGGTGTTGGCCGCGGCAGCCTTGTCGGCATCAGCCGATTTATGGGTTGGGCCAATTCTGGGTGCCATGATCGCTTTGTGCACATCCGTGCTGCCGCATTGCGGGCACGACAACATGCTGGCAGCGGCCAGTTTTTCAAACGCGTCGCCAGACTGAAACCAGCTGTCAAACTCATGCGCGTCGGGGCACTTTAATGAATATCGGATCATATTAAGCTCGGTTTGGAACGTGCTGGAACATAGTGCAAAACGGGCGGGTTTCAATCAACCATTTGGGCGTCATCGCCCCAACAATCGTGGGTCGAACCCCTTTATCATCTGGCTTAGTTCCACATCATCAACAAGCGATGCGGCTTTTTTGAGGCTGAACCACTTTCTTTGGCGTTCTTTCATTTC
>Ga0209345_10004498_pt1 | contig 13439 bp, 15 predicted proteins | sample Cruoilmetagenom7_FD_187294 | JGI IMG/M metagenome (GOLD analysis project Ga0209345, IMG submission 187294) | Oil polluted marine microbial communities from Coal Oil Point, Santa Barbara, California, USA - Sample 7 (SPAdes) (version 2) | ecosystem: Environmental > Aquatic > Marine > Oil seeps ...
CTAAATTGCAGATAACTCGGTCGCAAACTCCCTCAAACAATCTGCAATTTTCAGCTTCACTCACTAAGAATCTTTATCAAAATGAATCAAGAAGGTTCGTCAAAGATCATTCAAGTCATATTCCGACTAACTGCACAGGTCACAATTTTTCCCACTAATCTGCGATGAACCAAAAATGTTAAGGGCTAGCATTCGTGATTAAAAAAGCTTGACAATTTTTTTTGGGTATATTAGAATGGCATCATGTTGTAAGGCAAACCTAACAATAAAAGGCTACCCTAACTTTTTATTGAGAAGGGGAATAATCATGATGCAAGCGCTTACCCCGAACATGGAAGATTATCTCGAACTGATTTATAACTTAGAAAAAGAAGCAAAGGTAGTAAGGGTAAGGGATATAGCCAGGGGTATGAAAGTCAAGATGCCCAGTGTAACGTCTATGCTCAATACATTGGGCGAAAAACAACTTGTCAATCATGAGAAGTATGAGTATGTGGAGCTCACTGAAAAAGGCGCCAAAGTTGCCGCTGAAATTGTCCACCAACATGAAGTCTTATTCAATTTCTTGACAGATATATTGGGGATAGACCAAAAGATAGCGGATGAAGATGCTTGCAAGATGGAGCATGCAGTTAGTCCGACTACCTTGAAGAGACTGATTCAGTTTATGGAATTCATGGAATTCTGTCCCCGTGTAGGCCCTGATTGGCTGGGATACTTCAACAAATACTGCCAAGCCGGCAGCTCAAAAGATGTGTGTGTCAGACATATGAAGGAGTTTTTGAAAGAATACACTGATAAAATCACAGAAATAGAAAAAAGCGATGGAGATGGGTAGGACATAGGGCGCAAGGTATAAGGTATAATCGGCTTTTTGCTTCTTGGCGATGAAGAATCATTATACGGAGGTTGTTTGATGGATGGAAGACATATCCCCCTGACTATGGTATATCAGGGGCAAGAAGTCACGCTTGTTAATATAGATGGAGGAAGGGGAATAAGGACGAAGCTTGGCGATATGGGTTTGACACCCGGAGTAAAGCTCAGTGTCCTGCGCACAGGGCCGGGTCCGTTAATGGTCGCGGTAAGGGATACCAGGCTCGCCCTGGGCCATGGGATGGCTCACAAGATCATAGTGGAGTAAAAATTTTTGAGCTAAAAGTTAGATTAGCCTAATATTACCATACCCGGAAGGAGCGAAATAGGTAATCAAAATGATCGAGCAAAAACTGAGAGAAATCCGGTGCAGGAAGTGTAACCGCCTTTTAATGAAAGGCGATGTGCTGCAGATAGAGATCAAATGTCCTAAATGCGGGTATATTCAGAAGCTGCGAGCAGATGGGGTCTTGGGGGAAAAGATCCGAGAACTAAGAGAAGGAAAATATCTAGTTTTGCCGGAACCTGACAGTTGAATAAACAGGGCATAGGGCGTAATGCCCGAGGACGGAAATCTAATCCTTGTGCCTTATGCTTTGCAAGTCAAAACAAGAACCCTCCGAGGATCAAAGAAGAGAAGAGGCTTTCGAAGCCCGACTGATGTTGTCTTTCTGTAAAGAGAAAGACAACATCAGTCGGGCTTTTTTGTTTTGGGGAAAGGGGGATAGAATGACTCTGGATGAAATGAAACCGGGCCAGGAGTGTCGTATTGTAAATGTGAATCTGGGCAGCGCCACAGGACAGCGGCTCATGGATATGGGGTTTGTTCCTGGAACTCGGATAAAGATTGTACGCAACGCGCCCCTGACAGATCCGGTCGATCTTTTCATAAGAGGCTACCATGTCAGTGTAAGACATTCCGAGGCTAAGTCCGTGGAGGTAACACTATTATGAGGAAAGAATCCGATAAGATAACGGTAGCGCTGGCGGGTCAGCCCAATTCAGGCAAGTCCACCATCTTCAACATGCTTACCGGAGCCAGGCAGCATGTGGCCAACTATCCCGGCGTGACAGTGGAGAAAAAGACCGGAACATATCGTCACAAAGGGGATAGAGTAGACCTGGTTGATCTCCCTGGAACTTACAGTCTCACTTCCTATACCCGGGAGGAGAGGGTGACCAGGGATTTTTTGCTCCACGAGTGCCCCGCTGTGGTGGTTAGCATAATCGATGCCTCCAATCTGGAGCGGAACCTCTATCTGACCTTCCAACTTGGGGAGATGGGTATACCGTTGGTAATTGCCTTGAATATGATGGATGTGGCCAAAAAGCGCGGCTTTAAGATCGACACTCAGGAGCTGAGCCGGCATCTGAAGGCCCTGGTAGTCCCCACGGTCGGAAATAGAGGTAAAGGAAAAAGGACACTCAAGGAGGCTATACGGGCGACATACAGGAATATGGGCAGTCCCCATTTCCGGCTCGATTATGGTGAGATTGTGGAACCCGTCCTGACATCCCTGGAAAATGAGTTGAGAAATCATCCGGAACTTTCTGATAGTTATCCCAAGCGGTGGCTGGCAGTAAAGCTCATGGAGAATGACAGGGAAGCCCGGAACTTGTTGAAAGGGAGATAGCAGAGAAGAAAGGGGGTTTGAAATAGATGGAAATAAGAGAAGAATCCGAGGGTGGAGATGACTTACTGAACCGGGTTGCCCTGGAGAGGGAGGAATTCCTTTCCCGGTATGGGGAGGCTGTTGAAACAGCCATTGCCAGCAAGCGCTATCAGGCCTCCGAAAAGATCGTGGAACTCGCGGTTGAGCGGGAAAGACATATCCACAGAACTCTGACGGACAAAATCGATCAGGTTGTCTGCAACAGGTTTGCAGGCCCGGTTATCTTTGCCGTTGTCCTCTATCTATTCTACGAAGCTACAATGGTAGGCGGTCAAAAGCTTGCCAACCTGTGGTTCCCCTATCTCGGCATGTTAAGGGACCTTATCGCCTCTCTCTTGCCCCCGGCAGGGCTCCTTCATGAGGGCCTGCTTCGCTCTCTAACCCTGGGCGTTGCGGACGGGGTCGTGGCTGTGATGAATTATCTACCCATCTTCCTGGTGCTCTTCGCCCTGATAGCCATCCTTGAGGATACGGGTTATATGGCCCGGATCGCCTTTATCATGGACAGGATATTGAGAAACTTCGGTCTGCACGGACAATCCACCCTGCCCATGATGCTCGGCGGGGTGTGCGTGGGGGGGTGTGCGATACCCGGAGTCATGGCGTGCCGTGCCATGAAAGATGAAAGGGCCAGGCTGGCGACTATCATGATCATACCTCTGATGAACTGCATGGCCAAGGTCCCGTTTTATGTGCTCATGACCGGCATATTTTTCAAGGAGCACCGGGGAGCGGTCCTCTTTTTCATATCGATAATCACCCTGATCATGGCATTCATCGTGGCCAAAATCCTAAGCCTTACCATACTCAGGGGAAGAGAGAGCGCACCCTTTGTTCTGGAGATGCCAGCGTATCACATGCCCACTGTCCAAGGGGTGCTTCGCCGCTGCCTTGAGCGAACCTGGCTGTTTGTCAAAAAGGTTGTAACCATCGTTATCGCCATAGCCATTCTTGTCTGGGTTTTCATCACCCTCCCGGGACTGGGCAAGGAAAGAGAAGCAAATTATGATACCCAAGCCGATGAGGTGACCCAGACCTTCATGAAGAAGATAGGAAGAGATAGCCCTTATGCCGGACTTTTAGAAGGAGAAGGTTTGAACGACTTTTCCCGCTATTGGGCACGATACAAGAAGAGGACAATGGGCGCAAGTAAGGAGGCAAAGAAGGCGCTGGATCAAGATTTCCGGGAGGAAAACAGTGAATTCTTCAAGGTTGTGAAGAAGGGGAGATATGAGGCAGAGGGAAAGAAGATAAAAGATAAAAATGCGGGAAAGGTCTATAAGGCCTATAAAAAGATGGGCAAGAAACTGGCAAGACTCCGGAGGGAACGAAAAAAGGAGAGGATCCGGGTAAGTTATTTGGGACGTTTTGGCCGTTTCCTGGAGCCGGTGAGCATGTGGGCCGGGTTCAACTGGAGGGTTAACATCGCCCTTGCCAGTTCCTTTGCTGCCAAGGAGAATATGGTGGCCACCCTGGGTACCATTTACAGTATGGAAGCGGAACAAGCCGGTGTAAAGCGAGAGGCCCTTGCCGAAACAATGAAAAAGACAGAAGCCGACTGGACGCCTCTTCATGCCCTGGTCATCATGTTATTCATCGCATTGTTTCCTCCCTGTATAGCGACCCTGATTATGGTTCGGGTCGAGACAAATAGTACCGGATGGATGTTGTTTGCCGCCATCTATCCCATAATACTGGGATTCCTGTTAGCGGTTGGCGTCTTCCAGGGTGGACAGGCCCTGGGTTTTGGGGCGCTGGGAACCATGATCTCTCTCCTGGTCTTATCACTCGTTATTATGACGGCCGTTGGCTTTATGGGGAGAAAGCCGGAAGAGGTTTAAGGAAAATTCGAGATGGAAAGGAGGTTGGAAAGATGGTGATATGATAGATAGAGCAGTTTAGCAGTAGTTCTTTATTAATGTTTGTTCTTAAAAAAGTTAAACAAGTTACTTTTAATTGGCTGGTAATTAAAGGTTTTCAATAACTTAATCAAAAGAAAGGAAGGAAAATAAATAATGAGCATTTTAAAAAAATGTAAAGATTTGAGGTTTGTTTTATTAGCGGTGTTTACTTTTGTTTTAGTGACTATTACTCTTTTTTTACCCATAAGAGGGCATACAGAGGATTGCGACAAGACTGGTGTATTATTAGTAAGTTTTGGTGAACCTGATACTATGGAAGAAAGCTATGAGGGATGGCAGAGTTTTTTGAAAAACTATATGGGCTCAATGATGGGAATGATGAAATTAGGAGTTATTGCGGAACCTATGAAAGAGATGACGGATTTGTTTAAATCAATGACTTTGCTTCTTGATATAGACCATCCTTTTTCTTCAGTTCCTCATTTTAATCGTAATCTGGTAGATGCATGGGGACGGCCATATAATGGCAGACATGGGTACTATTTTGTGCCCAGACCAACTGATACTCTATTTGAATCGCTGTTTGATATACCGGAGGCTGGCGATTTTATTGAGTTTATAGTAGATATGTGTGGTGGTTTACCATCCGTTTATATTGTTCCCAGATGGATGCCTTTTGCTGACAAGCCTGGAAAAGGTTATCCTGATATCTGGGAATATTTCAGCCTGACCATGTATCCGATGTATGCTGCCATGAATGATAAGAACCCTGCATTGGACAGGGAGACAAGGATACTGGATTATGTGGAAAATCTCCTGCACAGCAAGTATCCTTGGCTTCCTATTGACAGAGGTTTTGGAGCTGCCCGTGACGGTTACCCAGATTTTCTTGAAGCAGCCGAAAGTATGGTTGATAATTATAATCTTGAAACATTGATAATTGCTCAAAACTATATTGTCCATTCTGATTTCGAGAATCCTGCTGGTGAGATAGAAGATTATCTGGCAGAAAAGGGCTATAATGTTCGTGTGGTTATTGCAGAGCAGATAGGCGGCACAGAACCTTTCAGCAACGGAGTGGCGGAAAAAGTAGCTGAGGAAATTAAAGGAAGCAATCCAAACATTGGCAATGCTCCTATCCCCTCTGACGAAAATGTTATGGTTTTTCTTTGTCATCACGGGATGTTGAGTTTAAATATGATTCTTTATGATTTCGGGAATGAGCCGTACCATTATTTTGCTCAAAAGGCTTTCGACGCTTGCGTTGATAAGATTATGGCACTTCCTGATGTTGCATCCCGAACGGGAGATTTTATGATATTAAAGATTTACCCTGAGATGTCTACTGGAATATTAGATCCTTATGATGAATATTTAAGTATTGATGAGGCAATGGAAATAGCAGATAACTTAGGGTTTGATCATATTATTAACGTCTCCTACGAGGTGGGGAATTCCGGATATGAAGCTCTCTGCGGTCTGAGAGGTGCATGGGGGATCGATCCTGTTTGGGATACATATGAAGAAGATGATGGAATTAGCGGAACCCGTCTCATAAAATATCGTAATTCATTTGAGAGAGACTCTATTAATGTGATTATCACTGATGGTTGGATTAATGGTCAGGCAGATGCCTATTACCAGTTAATTGAAAAAGCTCTAAATTAGATCCTGTAATCACCGGCAAATCCGGCTTGCATTAAACAGCCCTAAAATACAGCAATTCTCAGTCAAAACAGAAGAGAGGTTGCTTCGTCGATATCGCTCCTCGTAATGTCATTACGAGTTGGAAATTTAAGGTAACTTCTCAAAAAGCCGGGTGCATTAACAGCACAGCGCTCCCATGGTTATTGAGAAGTTACAATTTAAGGTGGAAAGGAGGTAATTTTATGAGAAAAATGTTGACTTTAGTTTTCACGTGTATGCTTGTTATTTTTTTCCTGGCCCCTCAGGCCCTTGCCCATACCCCACTGTGCTCGTGCTACGACAATGGGGATGGGACTGTAACCTGCGAGGGAGGGTTTTCCGATGGTTCATCAGGCGCCGGGGTAGCAGTGAGGATAGAGGACAAATACGGCAAGGCGTTCTTGAAAGGGAAGATGGATGAAGACAGCGAGTTCACTTTTGACAGGCCCAAGGTGCCTTACAGGGTTCACTTCGATGCAGGCTCCGGTCATGTGGTTGAGGTAGAGGGCGAAGATATCACTGAGTAGTTCATGTGCGGGAAAGGCTCTTTGACTGAAACACGGACACAGTCCGCCTGATCCCTGTTAACTGTCACCTTAACCCGATAAGGAGGATGAGATGAAGAAAATCAGAATGTTGCTTGTTTTGGCATTGGTATTGGGCCTGAGTGTCCCTGCCTTTGCCCACTTTCAGACGATTTATACCCCGGAAAGCGCCCTGGACAAGGGAAAGGAGATAACCCTTAAGCTGGTCTTTACCCACCCATTCGAGGCAGGGCATACCATGGACATTGGGAAGGATGAAAGTGGTAAAATACAGCCACCCAAGGCATTTGGCGTCATGCACAAGGGTAAGAAAAAAGACCTGCTCAAAAAACTGAAGTCTATCGAGTTCACCAGTCTGACGAACAAAGGTAAGGCATTTGAGGTATCCTACAAATTGAGGGGTATGGGAGACTATGTCTTCTATTTTGATCCCGCACCCTATTACGAGGCGTCGGAGGACATCTACATCGAGCATGTAACAAAGATGATAGTCAACGTGGCCGGTGCGCCTACGGATTGGGATGCGGAAGTGGGTCTGCCTGTGGAGATCGTCCCCTTGGACAAACCCTATGCCCTCTGGACTGGGAATGTCTTTCGCGGTGTCGTCAAATGCAACGGCAAACCGGTCCCTGACATCGAGATTGAAGTGGAATACATGAACCACGATATAGTGGGTAATTTCTTTGCTAGGACAGCTAAGGTCGAGGCGCCCCAGGATGCCTTCATCACTCAGACCATCAAGGCAGACAGTAACGGTGTCTTTACCTTTGGCATCCCAAAAGCCGGGTGGTGGGGGTTTGCCGCGCTGGGCGCAGGAGGAGATGTGAAACACAAAGGCAAGGGACTTTCCCTGGATGGCGTCATCTGGGTTCAGGCCAGAAATATGGAGTAAGTTCTATGTCATCCCTTACGAAGATATGCCCAGAGGAGGGGCTAAGATCAGGGCGGATGACACGGAGTTTCCTTAGGTAACAAGAAAAGCAGATATTCCCAATTTAAGGAAGCCTGGTATCTATTTGATGAGGTTAAGGGGCAATACCAAGACAGATAGGAGTAATAAAAAATGGCACCTCAGTTTAAAGTATTCGTTTCGATAAGGCCTTATGAAATCGTCTTCAAGTGCAAAGGCAGGCTCGATGCATCGGCTGCCTGTGAAATCCTGAGACGATTGGAAGAATGTTATAATACAGGGCGACCCATCGTTATTGATCTTGAAAGGGTTGATGATTTGGATCCTCTTGGCATGAGGACATTGAAATCGGCCATAAACGGGCGACATCGCAAATTGGGGAGAAAAGTCGAGTTGATTAATCGAAAGGAGGAAATTTCATGGGCGAAAGAAAGGTTTGGGAATTAGGGCCTATCGCGTGCAGGATCCTTGGTCTGATATTTGACGAAAAGGAACTGACCAGAATTTTCAAGAAATTGGAATTAAATAACGATTGCAAGTCCTTGTCTGCGGCCAGGAAGCATGGCTTGCTGGTCCAGCTTTGCAGCACTGAAAGCAAAGCGTCCAAACATATGGATAAGATTTTGAAGAAACGTTTTGAGCCTTACAGAAGCAGGCTTAAGGGTATAGATCAAAGAGAACTCTGCCGGCTTATTGAATCAGAAGAGGGGCTAGACGATGTTCCCCTTTCAGTCCTCATCTGGTTTGCCGTCAGGGAGGACAATGAAGAAATAGAGGATATCGATCTGAGGGTCTTTGATGCGATACATATGAAGGAACATAAAGCATTAAGGTTTTATGACTACCTATCCAGGACGCTGCCCCATTACAGACCGGAAGATCTGGTTGCGGAACTTGAAGGGGCATTGAATGCAAATAAGACACTCATGACGAAGTGCGAGAGACTGGACCGTAAGACAAAAGGTTTGAGAAGAGAAATTGAAGTAATGGAAAAAAACGATTCAGAAGTTGATCTTGCCCTGATGGAGCAGAGGAAGCTGAATGGAAGATTGAAAAGGGAGCTGGATATTCTGGGAAGTGGTAATTCGTTGGAGCAAATCGAAAGCCGGAACAAGGAGATAGAATCCCTGAAGGAAAAGGTCAAGCATTTGACCATGAGATTGAAGAAACAGGCTCAATCCCATCAAAGTATTGACAAACCTGATGGTTGTCCGGTCAACGGTAGTGGAATCAGCGCAGATAAGCCCATACCCCTCGACAGGAGCGAAGAAGAAAAGGTCATTCCCGTATCTCTTGAAGGCAGAGGCGTGGCCTTTGTTGGGGGAAAGGATTCCCTTGTGCCCTATTACCGAGAGTTAGTGAAGCTGTTTGGAGGTGTTTTTTATTGCCATAGCGGGAGAACGAGCTCAAGCGTGAAAGGAGATATGGAAAGGCTTGTAGGAAAGGCAGACGTAGTGTTCTGTCCTGTAGATATAAATAGTCATTCTGCCTGCCAATGTATCAAGAAGGCCTGCAAATCGAGAAACAAGCCTTGCTGCTTTCTTCGCAGGTCCAGCGTAAATACGTTCAAGGAAGCATTGGTCGAGTTTGCGGGGGCAGGCTGCATGGAAACATTCAATGAAACAGGAAACCTGAATATAAATTAAAGGGGTGGAGGAAAATGAAGCTTGGGATACCGTCTTCAGGAACAGACCTGAACGATGAAATCGATAGCCGGTTTGGTAGATGTGAATATTTCATCGTGGTTGACACCGAAACGATGGATATTGAGGGGATGGAGAATCCTTTTAAATCGGCAAACCAGGCTGCCGGGATAAGGGCGGTGGAGTATCTTGCCCAAAAGGGAGCGGAAATGGTCATTACTACAAACCTCGGCCCTAAAGCGGAAAGCACTCTTCGTTCGGCCGGGATCGGGATAGTTAAGCGCCCCTATACCTGGGGCTGGCTGTGACGAAGACGATCCGGGAGAGAATAAGATGAAGAATGAACCTGATGGGCAAAAAGCCCAACAACTGTTGGCTTCAGGGGGGATGAAGCCTTCGCAGGTTCGGAAAGTCAGGATGCCGTAGTTTGATTTTAAGAAAGAGACAGAGTCAGACAGGGCAGGGTTATTACATGATTCCCAGTTGCCTTAGAACCTCTGCCATCTTGGGCTCCTTTCAGGCATACTCTTTTAGAGCATCCTCCAGGATCGTGGTTCTTTTGATTGCCGGAGCCAGCGCTGTACGTCTGTCCCAGATGACAAATCCCACCAGGGCAAACATCCCTGCCAGGATTACATAGAGGAGACCTTTTAAATCGTCAAACCTGCGATTGATATCATTAAATCTCTGGTTGACGTCATTAAATCTCTGGTTGACGTCATTAAATTTCTGGTTGACGTCATCAAATCTCCGGTTGACGTCATCAAATCTCTGATTCAGGGACTTCTGGCCTTCTTCTAATCTGATGAGCCTCTGGATAATCTCTTCCTCAGGAGAGGCGGCAACTGCCGAACAGGAGAGACTCCCGATCAGCAAAAGCAAACATATAAGTATAATAATCGACTTGTGCATTATTATTTTAATCTCCACAAACAATCAAATAGAGAAGACGGCCAGGTAAATTATTATATTACCTCTATCTAAAATCAGGGCCAAAACAATTGTAATAAATAATAATCCAGAAAAACATCTCTGTCAATTTTTTTTACCTTTGAGGGATTTGGATGCTCTTCCGCTATTACTTTGAAAATAAAACCGTAGTGTTTTCAATGGGTTGAAAATTTGACGGCAATGACATTTTCGATTAGAACTTACGAGTTTCATACATTTCCAATCGCACCGATTAATAATCAAAGTGCTAGCGGAAGAGCATCAAAAAAAGCCTTCCAGTGAAATTTCACTGGAAGGCCTCGATCACTTAGATACCTAATGTTTATGAATTGAGAATTTTTCTCGCACTTTCATCATTAACATCAGAAACATGTGGAATACCTGTTTCTCTGGCGGTTTCTCTGTTGCCGGAAAAGATATCGGTCCGTTCGATCTGGTCAAGAGTGAACTTCCTTGCACCCGCCATAAGCTGCTGCAGACCGCATGAAAGTTTGTCGGCCATGGTACAAAAGGCAATTGCGCCGTAAGGGATATTTTTCATTTCATCTTTCCCTATCTTTTTCACTACGTTAAAATAGGAGGCAAAAATTTCTTCGGCGTTATTGCCGATGTCGGTTACTGTTTTGGGAAGCTTATCCCAGTTTCCGCTGAGTTTTACCTTTCTGTCAGGATGCAATGCACCTTCTATATTTGAACCTACAAATCCCGGAATCATGATTGCCCTGCCCATGCAGATAAGTTTTGTGAACGGTGCGCCTAATGCAAGCGCTTTGAATATATGGTCTTCAAGCGCAAAACCACCGGCAAAAGACATATCCACGACCTTTTCTCCTTTTGCAGCCAGAATACTTGCATACTCATAGGCTTTTGAATGCAGATTGATTGAAGGCACGCCCCAACTCTGCATCATATTCCAAGGGCTCATGCCGGTGCCGCCTCCTGAACCGTCAATCGTGAGGAGATCACATTTTGCATCCGTGGCAAATTTTATTGCCATTGCGAGTTCTTCCATACCATAGGAGCCGGTCTTTAATGTAACCCTTTTGAATCCGATGCTGCGGAGATATTCGGCGCTGCTCATAAAATCTTCACGTACCTGCTCAACAGTATCCAGACTGGTTCCGCCCAGACGGCTATGTCGGGCAAATGATTTGATTGCGCCTTTTTTAAAGGCCTGTTGAACTTCGGGCATTGTCGGATCCGGATCGACTACATAGCCACGTTCTTTCAGGAAAGTTGCATATTCAAGGCTGGTCACCTGAATTTCACCGCCAATATCCTTGGCGCCCTGACCCCATTTCAATTCGATGATGCATTTGTCTCCATACTTATCAACTACAAATTCCGCAACCCCATTACGGGTGTCTTCAACATTGAGCTGAACGATTATGGCGCCATAACCGTCGTAGTAGCGGAGATAACCATCTATACGTCTTTCCAGTTCAGGGGCGCTCTTGATTTTGCCTTTTTTAGTATCACCCGAACCAATTTCCGATTTACGGTCAATCCCCACAACATTTTCGCCGATAACGACGGGTATTCCGCAAAGTGCGCCGCCGACTGCAAATGAATCCCAATATTTTGCAGCAATGAATGTTGAGCCTAATGCGCCTGTCATAAGAGGCATACGGATTTTAGTCTTTACTTCGTTGCCAAACTCGGTTTCAAGACTTACATTTGGAAAGATGCAGTCATCCGGATTATTGGTCAGCCCCTCACTGAGGCCATGAGCGCCATAGGCATACCCCTGAATTCGAAGTGAATTATAGGAAACTCCGACGTGAGTAGTATTGTCGGCGCCGGCTGTTACTATGCCGAAACTTCTTGGATAGAGCAGTTTTCTGCCAACAAGGCTGGAAAGCCAAGTTTCACATTTGCCCTGGCAATCCGCCCGGCAGAGTGTGCAAAGGCTTGATTCAGCAGGATTGCCTCGATTCGTGGTTCCGAGCACATCATTATTTTTTGAAAATCGCACTTTTAAAACCCTCCTTTTATTTTGTTCGTGTTGAATAAAAAAGGCGCCTATCCATTTTAATGAATAGACGCCTTTGTCAATTCAAATAAGATTGCTTTATACGCAAAAAGGCGCCTATCCAATTTTAATGAATAGACGCCCTTGTCAATTCAAATATAGCAATTATTTCATACACCTTTGTACGAAAGTCTTTTTTTGCCGGATAGAAACCAACCATTAACGAGGATTATATTACTCTGATTTATTATATTTGTCAAGCTTAGATATCCGCCGCAAGAATTATTGCCTCTGCCACTTCCCTCATTGATTTGCGAGTATTCATGCTCTGCTTTTGTATCCTGCGAAACGCTTCCTCACCTAAAAGCCCCCGGTCACTCATCAGTATATCCTTGGCACGTTCCACCAGCTTTCGGGTCTCCAACTCCTCCTGAATAACCTTGGTTTTAACCATCAACTCTGTATTTTCAATGGCAATGGCCGCCTGGTTGGCTACGGCCGTCAAAACAGTTACGTCTGTCTCAGTGAAATTATACTGAGTGGAAGTATGGCAATTCAATACCCCCATCACCCTGTCTTTTACTGTCATGGGCACGCTCAACGTGGAGATCAAGCCTTCTTTCTTGGCTAGTTCCTTCTCTTTGAACCTCGGTTCTTTCTGAATATCAAGGATTGCGAGCGGCTTCTTTTCTTTTGCAACATAACCCACGATCCCTTCACCCAATTTCAGACTTCGCTCCTTTACATAATCCTTACTTATGCTCTGAGTCGCCCTCAGCGTCAATCTTTTTTCCCTCTCGTCAAGAAGCCACAGAGAGCAAACTTTTGAGTTCATGACTTCTGCTGTAACTACTACTATTAAGCGAAGTATATCTTCTAGGTATAGATCAGAAGTAATCGCTTCACTGATCTTGGAAAGGGCCTCTATCTGTTTCGCATAGAAAGCTTCTGGGTTTGATAACATCTTCGTGTATCCTCGCTGACAAGGGGCCGGATCACCACTTTAAGGGACGTGGCCGAAATATATGGAAACCTATAACTTCCCCATATGTGAATTTCATCTTCAGGCCATCCCCCGATCAGAGTCGAGGGCAGACTTTGGCCGATCTTCAAACACAAAATCCTCAAAAAAGTTCAAGCTGTGCAGTTACCCAACAATAGCGCTTATGACTTGAATAATCTTCTCCTCAGGGTTTGATTCATTTTGAAGATTCTAAGTTCGTTACGCTAAATTGCAGATAACTCGGTCGCAAGCTCCCTCAAACAATCTGCAATTTTCAGCTTCACTCACTAAGAATCTTTCTCAAAATGAATCAAGAAG
>Ga0209345_10004499_pt1 | contig 13438 bp, 5 predicted proteins | sample Cruoilmetagenom7_FD_187294 | JGI IMG/M metagenome (GOLD analysis project Ga0209345, IMG submission 187294) | Oil polluted marine microbial communities from Coal Oil Point, Santa Barbara, California, USA - Sample 7 (SPAdes) (version 2) | ecosystem: Environmental > Aquatic > Marine > Oil seeps ...
AGAACTCGGGTTTTTTCCGTCTCCAGGTATCCACAATGCCCCACTCACCATAGCCCACACAGGGTCCCATATAGGTAGCCGGAATTACATTTTTATCCAGGATGCCCCACCACTGGTTAAAGCCAGGAAGATCACGGGGCAATGCAAAGGTTTCATCCAGCATGCACCAGATGGCCCCTCCAAGTCCCCCGTCAGCTTCAAAGGTATAGGTCCACATGCTATCCAGACTCTGTCCCCAGAAATTCCTCACATTGGGATCCTCCTTCAGCTCAAAATTATTGTAGCAGGCCACATGGGCCCATTCATCAAAGAGCACCGGTATTTTGTCGTTGCTAAACTTATCTGTGGAGATGCCGTACTGGTTCAGGTTTCCCTGCCAGCTCGGGTAATGCATGCTCAGGATCTCGTAATTTGTAAGTGAATCCGGCACCTGACCAGGATAGCTGTAGATGACTGGTCGGGTGGAGTCATTCTCTTTCACCCATCTATAGGATTGAATGAAATTATCCCCAAAAACATTTTCATTACCAATGGACCAGATAATAACTGATGGGTGTATTCGATGGTTCCGGACCATCTCCTCCAGCTGGGAGAGGTAGCGGCCGGTGAATTCCGGATTATCCTGAGATGCTCCGCTGGCGCGATAGGCCTCGGTGCGGTGCGAACCCACAAAGCAGACCGCTGTTTCATCCTCCACATAAATCCCATATTGATCACAGTAGTTAAGAAATGCTTCTGAAGGAGGATAGTGGGAGGTACGGATAAAGTTCATATTACACTCTTTGGCCAGAAGGACATCCTTCAGGTCGTATTCCGGGGTGGTCATTCGTCCCAGGGTAGGGTGGATGTCGTGCCGGCAGGCACCACGCAGTTTAACTGGCCGACCATTGACCAGTAATTTGTTTCCATCAAGCACCACTTCTCTGAATCCTATCCTGTCACTCTGTTTGCAGAGTTCACTTCCGTTTTTGTAAATGGTGGTAACTGCCGTATATAAATGTGGATGTTCGGCATCCCATTTTTGTGGTGAATCAACAGACAGGGAGAAATCACCTGCTCTGAAGTTTGTATTCTTCTCAACAGATCCAATCAATCTATTATCAGGGTCATATAATTCTACTTTAATATCGGTCGACTCATCCCTGCTTAGTTCAAAAAAGACTTTTAATTCAGCATTTTCATATTGCTTATCCAGGTTAGTTTCAAAATATAGTTGTTCAAGGTGTTGATCCGGGAGAGCCACCAGCTCCACCTCTTTTAAGATCCCGCCAATCTGGTGTTTGGCATAACCACTCCCATATGAAATATCATCACTGCGGTCGGTGATTTCCACCGTCAGGATGGCCGGTTCTCCGGGTGTAACAAATTCGGTGATATTGCAGCTCCATTTCGTAAATCCCCCGAAATGCTCACGGACATAGCTTCCGTTCACCCAGATCCGGGAATGACTGTAGACACCATAAAAATGGAGACATATCTGATTTCCCATGTAATCGGCGGGAATTTCAAAGTGTTTTTTATAGACATATGGTTTGTCGTGCTGAATGGCAAAGCCCTGCATCTGGCATTCACCCGGTACCTGGATGTCGGACCAGTCTTCAAAGTCAAGCTCATTTACCCAATGCTTTTCGGATGGAGACATAGAGAATTTCCATGTGCCGTTCAATGAGATGACCGGCTTATCAACGCCGGCTACCTCCTTTCCCACGGGTGTAGATGGCTGCTTACATCCGATCCCGGCGATAACAAAAAATAGCATGGCAAAAAAAAGATGGTTTTTCATGGTAGTAGAAATTAATTGTTACCAGAATATTATATAAATAGCTGAGAAAATGACAATTATCACAATAGAAAGTATATTGAAAACGCTGTCAGTTTTAAATATTTTGCGCGATAGTTCCAGACCCGGACTTCTTTTTTCACTATTTTCCACCAATGATAGGAGCACCATAATGCCAGAGATGCCAAGGAATGTGAGCATCATTTGATCAAGAAAAGGCATGTCCGGGAGTATAAATTTAAACGCTGCTGATAATGGAATAGAAAGAATGGTGCCCCAGAATGCAGCAGTGGATGTTGTCTTCTTCCAGAATAATCCAAGTACAAAAATGGCGGTGATACCCGGACTGATCATCCCGGTATATTCCTGAATAAACTGGAAGGCCTGGTCAATACTGCCCAGCAGAGGCGCACAGATAACTGCAATGAGCATGGCAACAATACCAGAGATTCTTCCCACAGCCAGCAGTTGTTTTTCCGATGCCTTCCTGTTGAAGTAGGGCTTATACAAATCCATGGTGAAAATGGTGGAGGTGCTGTTAATAATAGCACTGAAGGAGGAAACGATGGCGGCAATTAAAGCGGCAAAAATGAGCCCCTTTAAACCAGCAGGAACAATTGTTTCAAGCAACCATGGATAGGCCTCATCAGCTTTCACAATATCAGCAGATAAGGCAAAGGCAGCAATGCCCGGAATTACCACAACAAAGGGTAAAATCAACTTCAGATACGCGGCAAATACCATTCCTCTCTGGGCTTCACGCAGGCTTTTTGCTCCAAAGGCTTTCTGAATAATGTACTGGTTAGCTCCAAAATAGTAAATGCCTGCTATCCAGATTCCACCAAAAATTGCCCGGATTCCCGGGAGGTAAAAATAGTTGGGATCGGACTTATTAATAATCATATGAAACTTATCAGGTATCTCAGTCAACATGGATTCAAATCCTTGGATGAAGCCAGCATTTCCACCTGCCTGATTTACCGCATACCAGGTTGTTACCAATCCTCCTGCAAGCAGGAAGAAGACCTGGATAATATCCGTACTGGCAATGGCTTTTAAACCATTAAGGATTGTATACAACAGGGAAAAGACTGCCAGTCCGATGATCCCGTAGATTAAGCTGATTCCAAAAACTGTTTTCAGAGTCAGGGCACCCAGGTATAAGATGGAAGTGAGGTTGACAAATACAAACAGGCAGATCCAGAATACGGCCATGATTGTTTTGATCCGGGCGTCGTACCTGAGTTCCAGAAACTGAGGCATCGTAAATATCCTTTTATGGATGAATACCGGCAGGAAGTATTTTGCCACAAGGATTAAGATCAGCGCCGCGATCCACTCGTAGGTAGCGATACCCAGGCCAATGGCGAAGCCCGATCCCGACATCCCGATAAACTGTTCGGCCGATATGTTGGCAGCAATTATTGAGCTTCCCACCAAAAACCAGGGAAGCGATTTGCTGGCGAAAAAATAGTCGGAGCTGCTTGGGCCGGCTTTTTTAGAACGGGCCAGGAGGTTGCCCACGGCAACAATTACCAGTCCGTATACGATGAATATGAGAATATCTAATCGGCCCATTGGGTGTGCTCAGACTTATGCTTTGCTTTGTTCAAAGATATTGATCCCTTCAATAATGGCAGTCAGGTTTTCCCACCGAACCTCCGGTTCCACCATGTGGGTCGGGCCTATGACCAGGCCACCTGCTTCCCCGCATTTTTCCAGTCTCGAAATGGTAGTCTGCACCACCTCTTCCCTGGTTCCAAAAGGCAATAACTCCTGCGTCCCCAGCGTGCCCCAGAAAGAGAGGCGGTCACCGTAGAGCTCATGGACTTCATCAAAGCTCATGCATTCTGGTTGTACAGGATTTAAGATATCCACCCCGATTTCAATCAACTGATCGATGAAGGGAAGTATGTATCCGCAGGAATGGTAAAAGATCAGGATATCCGGATTTACCTGCCGGGCCGAATCAATCACTTCAGCAATCCTCGGTTTCAGCCAGGTTTCCCATAAGCCCACATCCATCATGATGGAATCCTGGGTGCCTATGTCATCGCCCAGGGACAATATTTCCACACCTGCTTTTGCATAGGTTCTTGCCTTTGAAACCGCAAATTGAGTGATGTGGTCGAGCAGTGCTGTCGCTTTCTCATCCTCCATAATCATATCCACCATCAATTCGTCCATGGAACGCAGGTACCAGGATGCTTCCCATACGGTCATCTGCATGAAAGCAAAGGATGCCAGACCCTTAGTCCATAAATCCCTGACTCTCCGGGTAATATTCAACAGTTCTCCTTCCGGAACAGTCGGATAGGGATAGTCCAGGATTTCATTGAGATCAGCACCCTTTAAGGGGTGGTGCATCCGGGTCATATGAAATGCATATTCTGATCCTTTGGAATGACCAATACCGTATTCATCAAAAATGGTGCTGTCCGGCAGTGTTTCTCTTTTAAAAAGCTCAGGGCCAGATTCAAAATTCCGTTGCACATCCATTTCAAAGGAGCGGTGACTGAGCCCAAAATAGCTTTCATAATCCCTGTGTCCGGTCCTCCTTTCCATTTCCTCGATTTGAGATTCACATAAGACAAAGTCAAGCGGCACTTTTTCCATTCCTGACCGGCGCAGGACCTTTAAGATGTTTTCCCTTGGACTTATCATGGCTTCCGGGTTTCAAGGCTCATCATTCTTTTAAAATGTGTATTTTGCTTAAGATAATAATTCTGCCTGTATGAAGACTTCACTTATTGCATTTGTTCTGATTATTGTCCCTCTTTCTACGGATATAGTGTACGCTCAAGTTACCGAACGGGAACGACCCGAGTCCTGGGAAGATCTGGCCTATGGCGGACGTTTTATGGACCGTTTTCTGCCCATCCCGCCAGTGGGATCCCTGAGCTCTGATACATGGGGGGCGGACAATGTGCTTCCACGCTATGTGGACAACGGGCTGGAGGATATGGAGTGGTCCTACTGGGGAGGAAATGCCCTGAAAGGTCCCGACGGAAACTATCATCTCTTTGTATGTCGCTGGCGGGAAGATTCCAGAAAAGGACATATGGAATGGCCCAGATCCATAGTGGTGCATGCCGTATCGGAGAATCCCCTGGGTCCGTATAAAGTGCAGGAGAGTATAGGCAAGGGGCATAATCCGGAGATCTTTCAGTTGCAGGACGGGCGCTATGTGATCTATGTATATAAGGGCTATTACCTGGCTGACGATCTGAACGGGCCCTGGGAGTACAGGAAATTTGAGTTTGATCCGGGGGGTAAGCCCATTATTGAAGGCTTATCCAACCTGAGCTTTGCACGCCGGTCCGACGGATCTTTCCTGATGGTCTGCAGGGGAGGGGGGATCTGGATCAGCGACACGGGAATCTCGCCTTACCGGCAGGTCAGTGAAGAAAGTGTCTATCCAAAAGTGGAAGGCAGGTTCGAGGATCCGGTACTCTGGCGCACCAGTATCCAGTACCATATGGTGGTCAATGACTGGTATGGACGCATCGCTTACTATCTCCGGTCCAAAGATGGCTTAAAATGGAAGGTGGATCCGGGAGAAGCCTATCTGCCGGGCATTGCCAGATACGAGGATGAAAGCGAAGAGAACTGGTTCAAGTATGAGCGCATGAAGGTTCTTCAGGATGAACTGGGAAGGGCCACTCAGGCGCATTTTGCTGTGATCGATACGCTGAAACATGAGGACAAGTCCCGGGACAGGCACAGCTCCAAGCATATCTGCATCCCCCTTACGGTGGGACGGCAGCTGGAGATCCTGAACCAGGAGGTGATTGATTGTTATATAGACAGCATCCGGGTGCTGGTAAAAGCGGAAAAAGGCTTTGATCCGCATGCGGATATGGATCTCGCATCATTCCGTTTCGGAGCACCGGAAGTGGTGAATTATGGCTTTGGAAGCAGGTTGATTGATATCCGGGAGTCGGGTAAGGATCTGATCCTGATTTTTGAGGGCAAGGGGAACGGACTGAGTGCTGATAATTTTACTGCCAAATTACTGGGGAAGGATGCGGAAGGCAAGCTGCTCTTTGGCTATGCCCGACTGCCCTGGGTGGACTATCCCGATGCTCCTGCCTCGGTCCTTGCAGCTACTGGTGAAGGTGCATATGATACCATCCGGGTGGCCGATTTCGGAGCTAAGGTGAATTCCCGGCAGAATGTTACCGGAGTGGTAAAGGAAGCCCTGGGTGAGGCCAGGAAATTTGAAAAGCCACTACTACTGTTTGAAAAGGGACGCTACGATTTCTGGCCCCAGTACAGTGAAGAAAGGATCTATTACGAATCCAACACCTCAGATATCAATCCCAAACGGCTGGGCATCCTGGTGGAAGGCTTTGAAAAGCTGGTCATTGACGGGGGTGGGGCTGACTTTGTGTTCCATGACCGCATGCAGCCGCTTACGGTAGATCACAGTGAAGAGGTGGAACTCCGGAATTTCACCATCGACTGGGACATTCCCCTGACAGCTCAGGCCGAAGTTCTGGAAGTGAATGACCAGTCCATGTTGCTGAAGATCGACAAGGAGGAGTCTCCCTTTGTAATCGAAGAGGGAAAGATCCAGTTTGTGGGAGAAGGGTGGAAGAGTCCCCTCCGGAGTATCATGGAAATTGAACGGGATTCGCGGCTTATCGCGCCGCAGACCGGTGATCCGGGATGTTGCGGCAGGGGGTGGGACTGGGCCCAATGGGCGGAGGAGGAGCCGGGCACAGTAAGGGTGCACAAGCCCTTCGGCGAACAGCGACCTGATGTGGGTAATTACCTGATCCTGAGACATAGCATCCGGGATCATGCAGGAATTTTCCTGTTTCATAGTAAGGATATCCGGGTGGAGCAGGTAGAGGTCTATCATACGGCCGGACTGGGCATTCTGTCGCAGTTCAGTGAGAATATATCCATACATGGGGTGAAGATGATCCCCAATCCCAAAAAGAACCGCTACCTGAGTGGTCATGACGATGGCTTTCACTTTTCCAACTGCCGCGGACAGATCACTGTGAGTCATTGTGAGTTTGCTGCCCTGATGGATGATCCCGTCAATATCCACGGGACCAGTGTGCGGGTGGAAGAGATATTAAACGAAAACAGGCTTCGCTGCAGGTTTATGCATCACCAGAGCGTGGGAATGCTGTGGGCCAGGCCAGGGGAGCAGGTGGGTTTTCTGGAAAGCTCATCCATGCGGACAATGGATCAAAGCATCGTGGACGCCTATCAGGTACTCTCCACTGAAGAATTTGAAATCAGCTTTGAGGAAGGCCTTCCCGGGGATCTCCAAGTGGGGGATGCCCTGGAGAACCTGAGCTGGACCCCCGATGCACATCTACATGATAACCGCTTTATGAGTTGCCGGGCACGGGGACTCCTGATTTCCACCCCGGGGAAAGTTGTAATCGAAGGCAATCATTTTGAATCCAGCGGTTCGGCCATCCTGATTGCCGGGGATGCCAACAACTGGTATGAAACCGGGGCCGTAAAGGATGTGACCATCAGGAACAATGTGTTTGCGGCTCTATGTCTTACCTCACTATACCAATTTTCTGAAGCGGTGATAAGTATATACCCGGAAATTCCGGATCCGAAGGGCAGTGAAGAAAAATACCACCGGAACATCCAAATCCTGGATAATGAATTCCATCTCTACGATTATCCTGTGCTTTATGCCAGGTCGGTGGACGGACTGGTATTCAGCGGAAATCAACTGATCCGGAGCCAGCGTTTTCCTTCCTTTCATCCCAGGAAGTATGGATTCAGCCTGCTTTCCTGCCGGAATGTGGAGATCTCAGGCAATTCCATAGCAGAGGACATTCTTGGAAAGAACATCCTCCTGGAAGGAATGGAGCTTAAGGATCTGCACCTGGGAGCTGAGCAGGATCTGAACCTCAGTTATTAGTCAGTACCCTGGTCTCACCCTTTTCCATGTCGAAATCGTAAACCAGACGGTCCAAGCCCTCATTGAAGGGATCTGCAATGCGCAGGGTACCGCCCTTTTCTGCAAAAATCTCCACCCGGGTGCAGGCTCCGTTTTCTCTTGTGGCCGAGATCAGGAAGGCTCCTTCCGTTCTCAGAGTCTGAAAAGAAACCTCTTTCCAGGACTCCGGAATGGCCGGGAAAATATACACGGTACCGGTATGGCTCTGAAGCAGCATTTCGTGGATGCCGGAGGCAAATGCAAAATTGCCTTCCAGGGTAAAGGGACGGTAGGTAAATTTGGATTTCCCGGTGCCTGACTGGTCCCCGTTCACATGAAAACTGCTGGGCAGAATGAAACAGGTGGCGAAGTCCCTGAGGGCTTCTGCGGCCTTATCTCCTTCCAGGGCCCTGGCGTAGAGGTTCCCCATCCAGCTGTAGCTGTAGCCGGTCCACCAGTCGGGTCCCTGCTCTTCCATATTCCGGAGGGTATTCTTAATGATCTCTGCCTCTGCTGAACCCTGGGAGACATCCAGCATTCCCAGGGGATGGAAGGCCATCAAGTGGGAAAAATGCCGATGGGATTCATCATAGGGGAATCCAGGTGCAAACATCAGTCCGCTTTCCGGATCCACAGCCATATCCGGCCATTGTGACAGGATGGAACTCCATTGTTTTGCTTCATCTTCCAGGCCAAGTGCCAGGGCCATTTCCTCGGCAGCTTTGTAAGTGAAGCGGATCAAGGCCAGGTCGTAGTTGGTGCTTACATCAAACCAGGCCTCCCGGCGGTTGTCAAAGATCTCAGGGCTGGAACTCAGAAGGAGCTTCCTCTTTCCATCCTGATCCTGCAAAGCGATCTGGTCCAGGAAGATAGCCACATCTTTGATCCAGGGATAGCCACGCTCCTTCAGGAAGTTATCATCCTGACTGAATTTCCAGTGCAGGTAGAAATGATGACCCAGCCAGGCGGAGACAGTGGGGCTGTAGGAATACTGGCTCCATCCTCCCATTTGTGTCCCGGTAAGCGTACTTACACCCGGTATATTCAAGCCATCGCTTTCATAAAACCACCGGGTATATTTCTTCCCTTCCTCACGTACGTTCCACAGCCAGTCCAGGAAGCCCTCCTCGTGCTCCAGCTGATTGCCCGCATAGGCGGGCCAGTAGCTTAGCTGGGTATTCAGGTCATGGTGAAAATCTCCTTTCCAGGGAGGCAGGAGGCCGTTATCGGCTGTCCACACCGCCTGCAGGCTAATGGGCGGTGCTCCTTTACGGGCTGCAGCACCAAATTTGTACATTTCCAGGTACCATTGTTTTTCCAGGACCGGGTCGGGAAGGGATACGGCCGAGCGGGACCAGTACTGGTCCCACCACCTCAGCAGTTCTTCCCGGCTGGCCTCATAGCTCAGCTCGTGTTCTTTCAGGTAATTGGCAGCAGATGGGCTGGCCTCCTGATCCGGGTAATGGGAGGAAATACTCCAGCTGCCGGTTATGGATCTTTCTTTCCGGTCCAGCTCACAATGCACCTGGTAGTGGAAACCGTTCCAGCCTTCCTGCCTGTAGTCCAGGCTGGACAATCCATTATCCAGTTTGCCGGCCGGATAACCCAGGCGTTCCACATCCTGGCCACCTGTAACCTTGTTTCGATCGGAGGCTCCTGATTTTCTGGTATAGGGAGGGGCGACCAGCTTGATTTCATGAGCCTCATCCACTCCACTCAGGCGGAACCAGCCAACAGGCCTTTCAGGATCCATAAAAATCTCCATGCTTGCCCCGGTCTCCCATTGAATAAGACAAAGGCCCTGATGAGTAAATAGTCTTACCGACTCCACGGGTCCCAGCTGATCCATTCCCAGCTCCATGGCAGCCACCGGGATCTTGGATGGACCGGCTGCCCTGTCGTAATACTCGTCCAGGGCCTTGTGCACTTTCTTATAGCTTCTCTCTTCCCACATCTTTCGGACCCAGCGGTAGTTGATCCCCTCCTTATATACATTGTCGGTGGGACGCAGGTCCCAGAGGTCGGCCCGGTCCAGGGCCAGCCTGAGTTTGCCTTCCTTTTCCCAGACCAGGGCACCCATCATACCATTGCCCAGGGGGATCCCTTCATCCCAGGAGGTTGCCAGGGATTCGAAGGCCAGGTCATGGGGTGAAGGCTGTATGGAGGGTTGCAGGGAAGATTGCCCGGTGGAGCAGCTTGTTACTGCGAGGAAGGTGATCAGCAGAATAAAATTTGTCTTCATGGGATTTGATAGTTAGCTATTAAGTAATGCTTCACAGATTTTCCAGGACATAAAGTACATGCGTGGAATATGAAAGGGGCCTTTCCAGTGGTTTCCCTTAAGTGGAACGGATAGCCGGCCATCCCGATGCAGGTAGCCAAACCATTCCCCATATTCAGGATCGGGAAAGTGTCCGAAGGTCCAGTCGTGTACCTGCTGGTGCCAGCTGGCATATTTTTGCTCCCGGGTAAGCTGATAAGCCAACAGCGTGGCTATCACTGCTTCGTTGTGCGGCCACCAGAATTTCATGTCGTGCCAGTATTCCTGCACCGGAAGCCCTTTTACATCCCGGAAATAGTAGATCCCGCCGTATTCCTTGTCCCATCCAATATCCCACATCCAGTCCAGCATGGTACAGCCCAGCTTTGTAAGATCCGCGTCCCCTTCCCTGGAAAGGGCTTCCCTCAGGATAAACCAGGCCCCTTCCATGGCATGTCCCGGATTCAAGGTCCGGCCGTCAAAATGATCAAGGAGTTCTCCTTCTGCTCCCACGGTTTCCATGACCGCCCGGTATTCATGGTTCATAAAGTAGCTTTCGATCTCCAGGATCCACTCATTGATGTATGCGCTGTAGGAATCATCCTGTAGATTGCTGCGCAGTTCCTGCGCGGTAACTATACCGATCATGGGCACTCCCATGGAGCGCATCTTCCGGTGTTCGGTGAATTTGGAAGGGATCAGTCCCGGTGTCTGATTGTACTCCCGGAAACGATCAAAAGTCTCCGCAGCTTTTTCCCTGTAATGCTCCAAACCGGTAGTACGGTAGTAAGCTGCAAAGGCAATGGCGGCAAAGGCTTCCGAATAGACATACCTGCGCATGCGCAGGGGCCGCCCTCTCTTGTCCATCATGAAATACAACTTTCCATTTTCGTCGTAGCAATGCTTTTCCAGGAAGTCGATCCCGTGTTTCCCGGTTTGCAGCCAGTCTTCCCGTTTCTCCACCTCGTTGTAAAGGGTCAGGATCATCCAGGTATAGCGTGCTGTCTGCCACACGCCCTTATCCGTATCGAGGAGACTGCCATCACGATCGAGGCAAAAGGTAAATCCCCCGTCCTCCCGGTCCATGGCATGCTTTTGCCAGAAGGGCAGGATATCTTCCAGAAGGCCCTTCTTATAAATATCTCGGTATTGTTCCAGAGTCTGCCTGTCCATTGCTAGTTATCTTCAGGTTGAATGCTGCGCCAGGTGTAGCCGCTGAGCTCCTTTTGGTTTGGAAAAACCGGGGAAATAAGGAGTGAGAAAATAAGTGTAAGGGTCATTCCGATAAAGCCGTACAGTAAAAATGAGATCTCGGTCCAAATGCTGATTGCAAGCAGTGTTACGGTTCCCAGGATAAACCCGGTGAGTGCGCTCCTGGCCCCGATGCGCGGAAAGAATATGCCCATTAGGAAGAGGGCTCCCAGTCCGCTTGCCAACAGACCAAGAATGGTGTTGAAATAATCGAAGAGCGACAGGATGCTCAGAGTGGCCATCAGCAGTGCCAGGGCCACCCCGATGCTTCCGAAGATAACCCCCGACCAGCGGGCCACTCCCAGGAGCTTCTTATCAGACGATATGGGAAAGAAGTGCCTGTAAAAATCGGTCGTGAAGGCCGTGGAAATGGAATTTACATTGGATGAGACCGTAGACATGGTTGCCGAAAAGATGGCTGCAATCAATAGCCCGGCCAATCCCACCGGCATTTTTGACATAATGAAATGGGGAAAGATGGCATCTGTATTCTGCATGGCAAAGTTCAGTTCGCCGGGCTGAGTCTTATAATAAGCGTAAAGGGCAGTGCCAATGAAATAAAAGAAGACCAGTACCACGGCACTCATGATTCCATTCATCATGATCCCTTTGCCGGCCGATCTTTCGTTCCTGGTAGTCAGGTACCTTTGAATCACTGTCTGGTCCGCACTGTAAGAGATAAGATTATTTGCCAGTCCGCCCAGGAGGACCACCCAGAGAGTGGCACTTTTCCAGCTCAGGGCCAGATCGAACATAAGAAACTTCTGCTGGTCCAATGAGATCTCAATAAGTTTTCCTGCCCCGCCATCTATTTCTGTAACCAGGAATACTGCCGCAAACAAAGTTCCGCCCAATAGAACAAAACCCTGTATGACATCGCCCCATATCACAGCTTCCACCCCCCCCATGGTGCAATAGATAATGGTGATAATTCCCATAAGGATGATGCAGGTATAGATATCAATTCCAGTAACGGTAGTAAGGGCCAGTGAAGGAAGGAACAGCACCAGGGCCATACGTGCGGTCATAAAGAGGATGAATAGAAAGCTGGCCAGGAACCTGGTTGCATAAGAAAAACGTTTTTCAAGATATTCATAGGCGGTGGTAACCTTCAGCCGTCGGAAGAAGGGCAGGTAGTACTTCACCACCGGGAAGGCAACAATGAGGATGGCAATGGCCATGGGATAATACTTCCAGTCGGTGGCAAAAGCCTTTGCCGGGATGGCCATAAAGGTTATGGCACTCAACATGGTGGCATAGATGCTCATACCAGCTGCCCACCAGGGGATCCTGCCGCCTCCCTTGAAAAAATCGTCGGTACCTTTTTCCCGCTTCATAAAGTAGTATCCCAGGCTTAACATGCCTGCCAGGTAGACAATCAGCAGGCTCCAGTTCAGCAAACCGAATTCGGGTCTGGGTTTCAGTTCTCCCTGGTATACGGAAGGTGAGCGTACCCCGGGCATAATCTCACCACTGAGGATGAGCCATCCTTCCTTCCAGGGAACCATTTTCGCCCCGGCAGGGGCCGGAAAAGGATACACATCGCCCACGATCCAGCTGTCGGTAATGGTATGGTAAACCAGCACCTCTTTATTAAACCGGAACTTCCCGGGAGCCTGTGAGAGATAGTGATATTTCCAGTCGGTAAACTGTCTTATGGCAGCAGTATCCCCGCTTTCGCGGGCCAGTTTCCCCAACCGTTCCTGTTTCCAGGCCCGGTGGAAAGTGGAGCGGTTCACACCTCCGATGAAGAGCAGGTGATTCATACCCGTGGGAATGCCATCGGCCCCGTGCAGGGAGAAGGCTTCAAAACCAGCGGGATGGATCTCGGCAACCCGACTCCATTTTCCGGTTCCGGGCGAGTACTGCAGACCGTCTGCGCTGACCAGGGGATCTTCCTCCTGCTCCGGGTAAGACGATCCGCTGATCAGGTACAGGCGCTTCTCCTCGGCACTGTTCTGTGCCACCACCACAGGCTGTATGCGGGCCTGACCGGGAAAATCCTCCAGGACTTCCCACTGGAACTTCTCACTTCCCTGTTTTGTAAGATCAAGGGAGAGGAAGCTGTTGGCCTCCTTTCCATTGGCAAGTCCGCCCACCACATAGATGGTCTGGTCCACCAGGGCAGCTCCCATCTGGCTCATGGGAAAGGGCAGGGGAGGCCAGTCCTCCACCTCCAGACTGCCCGTTTCTTCCTTCCAGCTTAAGAGGAAAACTTCCTTGT
>Ga0209345_10004500_pt1 | contig 13433 bp, 16 predicted proteins | sample Cruoilmetagenom7_FD_187294 | JGI IMG/M metagenome (GOLD analysis project Ga0209345, IMG submission 187294) | Oil polluted marine microbial communities from Coal Oil Point, Santa Barbara, California, USA - Sample 7 (SPAdes) (version 2) | ecosystem: Environmental > Aquatic > Marine > Oil seeps ...
TATCTCTTGCTTAAGAGTGAAAAAGGACTTATAAATGGCTAAAGCTGACGTTATAGAAGTTGACGGCAAGATTATTGAAGCATTACCAAATGCAACTTTTCGTGTTGAATTAGAAAATGGACATATTATCTTATGTCACATTGCTGGAAAAATGAGAATGCATTATATTAAAATTCTTCCGGGTGATAAGGTTAAGTTAGAGTTAACACCATACTCTCTTGACAAAGGTCGTATAACATATCGTTATAAATAATTAAAGAGGGTTTGACCTCTTTAATTATAAACTACTCTATTTAGAACGTATCTGCGTTTCTAAACTCTGCAATCTCTGTTTCAACCATCTCATTAATCATTATTGTAAAAAGTTCAGATATCATATTTGGCGATACACCTTGCTCTATGGCATGATGACGAACACGTTGGAGTATAAAATCTATCCTATCTTCTGCTTTTACCTCTTCCACACTGTTTTTAAATGCAGCAGCTTGACGAATTAAATGACTTCTCTCAGAGATTAAGTCTACAAGTTTTGTATCCAGCATATCAATTTCAGCTCTAACTTCTTCTAGTGAATTACATTTTTTCATAATATTCCTTTTGTTAACACAATTGTAACAGTATATGTATATAATTTTATTACGATTCTCTTTGTGTAGCCTTATATTGACTCTATAAGGCTATCTTTCAATGTCTTTATTTATCCAAGCAAGATATCCCACAGCAACTATAAGTATGCTAAACATAACCACCCATATCAAAAAATCACCGCCACTAGCAGCTTGATTTATATTCTCATTCATAAAAAATCCTCTTAAGTGAATTATAGTTAATTAAGCTTAATAGATATATTAACAGAGTAGAATAATCAAATAAAATGATATAAGGTGTATTGTGTTTTTAAAGTTTATATTATATATTTTACTACTACCTGTAGTGCTTTTATCAAATTCATCCAACTTCCCTTTAGATGGCAAAAAGGAAATTATAGATGAGAAATCATGCCTACTAGTTGATGCGCTCTACAAAAAAAATGCATATAATTATCAGATAAATCTAGATTATGGAAAGTGTGCTTATTTTAGAGGAGATGTAGACCGTGCTATGGCAGCATATGATAGAGCTGATATTATAAAAGAAGAAGATGCTCAGGTACATAAAAACTTAGGAGACTTACACGCTTTTATCGGTAATATAGAGATTGCAAATAGTGAGTATGATAAGGCTGATCGGTTTGGAAAAGATACTATAGAACGCTCATTAGATAGTTTATACAGTACAAACTCTTTTTCAATGTTGGCACGTTTAAATGTTGGGTATGATAGTAATGTCAAATATAATGCTGAAAATATGCAAAATTGGGATGTTAATAGTACAATAACTCCTAGCTCTGATACATTTGCTAAAGAGTATTTTCGATTAAACCATACATATGATAGAGATGCGCTAACTTTTTATTATTATAAAAATCAACTCCATGTTTATAACAAAAACTACTCTGATTTAAGTGAAGATGACTTTACACAAGTTCAGTTATATAGTGGACCTGGATGGGCATCTGAAAGTTTTGACATATGGATTCCTCTTAGCTACACTTATATGGCAACAGATTATAAAACGTATTCTCAAAATTATTCTATAAATCCACAGTTTCGAAAAAGATTTGAGAATAGGCTTTTACTTAAAGTGGAAGCTGAGTATGAACATCAAAAATATCTACAGTGGAGCCAGGGTGACAAAGATTTATATAGTACATATTTTACTCTAAGCAAATGGTTTGGCAGTAACTACTTTAGAGTAGCATACAGGTATTTACAAGTAGAAAAAGATGTGACTGATTCACCACGAGTATTTATAGATAGAAAACTGAATGAAGTTGAAATCAATTATGTTCTTTCTATGAGAAAATCTTTAGAGTTTGGAGCAGGATATCTGTATGGCAAAACTAAATACAGTAATCTTGCAAGATTTGATATTGAAGATAAGCGCGAAGATACATTACAGAAATACTCAGCTTATATGTCATATAATATAACAAAGAGCATTGGATTTATTCTACAGTACGATAATTATATAAATGATACGAACTATACTCCGTCTAATTATAATAAAGAGGTTCTTAGTGGTGGTATGTATGTTTATTACTAAAAGGAAAAGAAAATGATTAAGATTTTATTGATTGCTTTAATGATTACATTTACTTTTGCTAATGTAGGAAAAGTGGCTGTTGTTAAGGGTGATGCAACCGTTGAGAGAGATGTAAAAAGAATTAAAGCATATAATGAGATGGGTTTGTTGAGAAAGGATACTGTAACGACACAGCAGGGTCGTATGCAGATGCATTTTAATGATAACACTGTAATAAGTCTTGGAAGAGAGAGCCGTTTTGTCATAAAAGAGTATCTCTATTCGGAAAGTTCTAAAAAAGGTTCTGCAATATTTAAGATAGAGAAGGGATTTGTCAAAACTATTACGGGAGCTATTGGAAAATTAATGCCAGAATCATTTGTATTAGAGACTGCAACCACAAAAATTACACCTCATGGCACGATATGGAGTGTTGCAGTCAGTGATAAAGATGAAATTTATAGAGTTTTAGAGGGAAGTGTAAGCCTAGTATTTAATGATGGAGTTGAGAGAAAAATAGAGCTAAATGCAGGAGAGAGAGTAACTCTTAAAAAAAGTGTGGATGGAGTTGTTAAAAGTTTTAGAAAAAGTAAAATAAGAAAAATTCAAGCAAGTACTGAATATGAAAATAGCTTAGAGACTAATGGAGCTATCATAAGAGAGGATCAAGATATGAATAGTGGATCTATTGTTAATGAAAATAATGGACATGGTAATGACCCAGGTAATAATCCGAGTAACCCTGGCGGATAATGAAGTATAAGGATAAAAAAAGAAATAATGTATAAATTTATATTACCTTTTTACAATGCATTAAGTATTGGAAAGAAGTTAAAATTTATCGGTCTTATATCATCTTTCATTGCAGGTACAATTATTATCTCTTTATTATATATAATTCAATATATAAGTGAAAAAGAACTAACTGTAAAGGAATCAACAGTTTTTGCTAATATCTTAGCAGAAAATGTAGCGCGACCTATTGTTTCACAAAACACCTTAGGTGTCTCAAGCGTTCTTGCTTCGGTTGAGTATAATAATAAAATAAACCAAACTTTTGCTTTTGATAAATCTTGGCATCTTCTTGGTGCTTTTCATAAGGGCAATGATTTTTTGCGCCAAAGAAAAACTATCCCAATGATACAAGAAAATAGCAACTTATGGCATAATGGCTTCTTTTATGCTGTCGTGCCTATAGTACTTGAAGATAAGGAGATAGGTAAACTTGTAGTAGTCGCATCTTTGGATGATTTTTACGCAAGAATGCTTAAACATATTGTTGTAATAATATTTATCTTTTTGATTGCTATCTACATTACCTCTAAGTTCAGAAAATCTTTACAAAATGCAATTTTACAGCCAATCGCTAAGCTAGATGAAGTTACTACAGAAATAATAAAAACAAAAAATCTTCAGCATGATATCCCAACTTTTAATAGTGATGAGATTGGGGATTTAGCAAAAAACTTTAAACATATGATAGGTGAATTAAATTCATATCATGAAGAGTTACATAAACAAAAAAATGCTCTCTCTCATCAAGCTAATTATGATTCATTAACAAATCTGCCAAATAGAGTACTCTTAAATGATAGACTCAAACAGAGTATTCGTAGGTCAAGTCGTAATCATGAACAGTTTGCACTTTTTTTCATAGATTTAGATAGATTCAAAGATGTCAATGATACATATGGTCATGAATATGGCGATAAGTTACTTATTAAGGTTGCGCAGCGTATAGGTAGTATACTTCGAAAAGAAGACACGCTTGCGAGAATTAGTGGAGATGAATTTGTTGTCATAATGAAAAATATAAAAGAGTTTCATGCAGCATCAGTTTTAGCCCAAAAAATTCTTGATATATTAGAAGTACCAATAAAGATAGAAGAGGAGAAAGAAAACTTTATTAGCTGTAGCATAGGAATAAGTCTCTTTCCTCAAGACTCTACTGATGCAAAAGAGTTATTAAGGTTTGCAGATATCGCAATGTATCGTTCCAAGCATGAAGGCCGAGCAAAGTACCACTACTATGTAGAGGAGATGAATCAAGAGGTAATAACAAGACTTAAAATGCAAAGTGAAATTCGCAGAGCTTTACAAGATAAAGAGTTTTTTATATATTATCAGCCTCAATATCAAATACAAACAAATAAAATTATAGGATTAGAAGCACTTGTGAGATGGAGGGATGAAAAAGGCAACTTAGTACTTCCTGGAGCATTTTTACCTTATGCAGAAGAACTAGGGATGATAGTGCCCATTAACAGACAGGTTATGCATATGGCAATGCTTCAAGCAACAGCGTGGCACAGCCATGGTCTCTATTTTGGTCGTTTATCTATAAATATCTCTATAGAACAAGTTGAAGATGAAAACTTTGTTGGCCTGATGCAGAGCTTACTTCATGAAACAAAATGCAATTCTGAATGGATAACATTGGAGTTAACTGAGGGGCAGATAATGAAAAATCCAAAAACTGCAATTGCAACACTTGAGCAGTTAAATTACATCGGTATAGAGATAGCTGTTGATGACTTTGGAACAGGTTACTCTTCACTCTCTTATCTTAAGCATTTGCCAATTAGTGAGTTAAAAATAGATCGCTCTTTTATAAAAGAGATCCCTGAAAATGAAGATGATATGGCCATTGTTGATTCTATTATAGCTATTTCAAAATCTCTGAAGCTTGACCTCATTGCAGAGGGCGTTGAGACGCAAGAGCAAAAAGAGTTTTTATTATCAAAAGGATGCACAAAAGTACAAGGTTATCTCTATGGACGCCCAATGCCTGTTGAAGAGATTGATAAATTATTGGTTTCATACATAAACTATGTACCTACTAGTTTGGCTTAATAATTTTTTTAATCTCTTTTGGAATATGGGCAAATGGCATATTTTGTAGAAGCTTCTCTCCGTTCTCATCTGTAACAATCACATCAAGAGTCATAGGAGTCGGATAGTAGCGAACGACTTGATAAGATGTTCGCTCAAGCATAAAGTGTATCTTTTTATCGGATAACTCTATACTTTTTTTCTTCTTTGCCATCTTTTTAATCCTTCAAGTATATGCCAGTATCTTTTACGTCTATTTTACCAGCATCTTGTAGGCTTGTAAGGCTCCGTTTAAAATCTTTTTTACTGAGTCCAAATATATCTTTTATAAGTTCTGCATCGCTTTTGTAGTTGTATGGCATGATTCCATTGTTGGCTTTTAAAAGTTCAAGTACCTTATCGCTAGAACCACCACTTTTTTTACTGCCTGCTTTTCTAAGGCTCAGGTCAATATTCCCATCTTTTCTAACTGTTTTTATGTATGCAGTTTTTTTATCACCAAGCGCTATCTTTTCAAAAATTTCATTATGGTAGATGAGACCTTCGTATTTCTCTTCTACAATACATTTAAAGCCAAGCGGTGTTTTTGAGATGATTAGAATGTGAACCTCTTGGTTTGGCTTGAGACCTTTTACGCGTCTCTCAAAAAAATCACCTAGTTTTTCAGTTCCCACAAGACGATGCGTTCTCTCATCATAGATAACTCTGATAAATCTTTTTTCTCCTACTTCAAAGGGAGTCTTTTGAAACATATTAGGAACTAATAGATCTTTTGAGAGACCCCAGTCCATAAAAGCACCAAAAGGGGTGGTGTCAACAACTTCAAAAAGTGCAAGCTCATCAAGCATTGCAGTGGGTTTTAGTGTTGTAGCTACGAGCCTATCCTCGGAGTCAGTATATAAGAAGACATTTATAAGATCTCCCTCTTTCATATCTTGTGTGAGGTATTGACCTGGCAGGAGGACATCATTACCATCTTGTGCCATAAGATATGCACCTGGTGTTGTGAGTCTATCTATAAGTAGGGTATTTGTGAGCCCAAGTTCTAAAAAGTAGCTCTGTGTATTTATTTTCATTTGGTTATTCCGTTGTTTAAGTAACAACAGTATACCTATAAATGAGTTTGTAAGTGTTTAAAGGGGTGTTAGGAGTTGTATGAATATAGAGCAAAATGCTCTATATTGTATTAAGGAAGTAAGTCAGGGTTAACATAGTCAACAAGTGACATATTTGAGAATGAACCACTAACGCTTTGACCCCATGTCTTTAATTTTAATTCTTCTAAAGCATTGTTTGGGAATATAAAACCATAGCGCTTTGTAATTTTAACATCTGTAGTCATGAAAGAATCAGTATCTGAATACATAATTGGCATTACTAAGCCACCAGTAATATTAGCATCAAATGTTAACTTTGTACTACTGTTTGCAACTTTATCAAGTTGAATTACTGCAATACCTTCAGCACCTTGTGAATTGTAATCATTAAATATTAGAGTACCATTGTCAACATATACATTAGAAGAACATGTTGGTGCAACAAGATTTAATCCAGCAAGATAGTTTGTAGGTTGAGCATTGTTTGATCCACAAGAACCGTGAAATTTATTTTTTAGTTTACTTAATAATCCATGAGATTTATGACCATAGCTTTTACAACCACAAGATTTATGAAGTTTATTTTTTAGTTTACTTAATAATCCATGAGATTTATGACCATAGCTTTTACAACCACAAGATTTATGAAGTTTATTTTTTAGTTTACTTAATAATCCATGAGATTTGTGATGATGACCACAGCTAGCTTCTGCAGTTATAGTTGAAGAGAATGTACCAGATTGTTGTGTTGCTTGAATTTCTGTTGTAAAGTCACCAGAAGTAGTAACAGGAGTAAATTCAATACCAACTGTACAAAATTCATATCCACGTGTTGATGGAGTTAAACTACCACATGGTACTTCACCATAGTTAACATCTAACTTGAAGTTTTCAGAATCCGACAGAGAAATATCTGTGAAATTTGAGTAACAATACTCAGGGTTGTAAAATATAACTTCAGTTTTATTTGAATCAGTGTTTTGAAGATGTTTTAATATAGGTGAAATTTTAACATCTGTACAAGCTGTAGAGGCCTGAGCTGAACTAAATGCAATAAAGAGCATAAGGGATAATAAAAGAAATGTGTGCTTCATGAGAAGACTCCTATAAAGTAATACTTAATTATTATGATCGAGTCACTATTTTGTAGTAACCCGGCCATCTCTTAAGTATTTTAGGAGACCCGTGGCTTTCCGTCTCACTCTTTCAAGTGGTTTGGCCTTTGACAGTGTGATAAATCATACGCGATTTAATAATTAGTATTAGAATTATAGTGGCAGAAGTATTAATTACAACTTAAAAAATCTATTTAGTTAACAGAAGGTAAATGGAATTTTTCTTGAGTGATATAAAAATAAATTAGATATAATTGCATTTATGAATAGAAGAAATTTTTTAGCGTGTGTCGCTTTATCACCAGTTATTAGCAGTAACTTAATGGCTCAGGATGATGTATATTTAAATAGAGATGAATTTGAGACAATTTCAAGTTTAAATAGAAGACTTAAAAGGCTTAAATCGTTTGTGGGTTTTGCCAACTTTAATCTAATAACATATAATCAATCCCTCTATTATGCAAGAAACTATTCAAAAATAGGTTCTTTTACTCAAAAAGAGATAGGCATGATGGAGAGACTCTTTGATGAAAACCCTAGTGATTATGGATTTTACGGAGAGAGAACCTGTATGAATCTCGACAATAAGATATTAAACAAAGATGTCAAAAAGATTCCTTATACTGGACACTACCTTTACAAGGGAAAAGCTGAACAAGATTATAAGAAGATAATTAGTGACGTCGGTGATAGTATTATTTTGACTTCTGGTGTCAGAAATGTTATGAAGCAGATGAGCCTTTATGTAAACAAAATTTACAACTGTGGCGGTAACATGAGTAGAGCTACTATCAGTATAGCACCTCCGGCATACTCTTATCATACTATTAGTGATTTTGATGTTGGTCGCAAAGGATGGGGTTATAAAAACTTTACGGCTGACTTTGCTTCTACTGATGAGTTTGAGCAGATGACTAAGTTAGATTATATCGGTATGAGATACAAGAAAAACAATAGAGATGGAGTACGGTTTGAACCGTGGCATGTTGAAGTTATATAGCGCCTTTTTTATAGTACTTATTGTCTCTTGTTTAAATGCAAATACTGTTTTTGATTTTGATTTGATAAAAAAAGGAAAAGAGAATAACAATACTCTTTTAGTTATTGGTGGTATTCAGGGTGATGAGCCTGGTGGTTTTATCTCTGCTTCACTGCTTGCGACGCATTATGAGATTACAGAGGGTTCTCTTTGGATAGTCCCAAATTTAAACTTCTATAGCATCATTAAGCGAAGTCGTGGACCTTATGGCGATATGAATAGAAAGTTTGCACAACTCTCTAAAAGTGACCCTGAGTATCAAACTATTCAGAGAATTAAAGCCTATATCAAAGATGAGAAAGTAAAGCTTATTGTTAACCTTCATGATGGCAGTGGTTTTTTTCGTCACAAATATATGGACAAATTACACTCTCCACATAGATGGGGGCAATGCTCCATAATAGACCAAAAAACTCTTGACATAGAGCAATATGGAAATCTTGAGGAGATCTCAACAGAGGTTGTGGAGCATGTAAATGCAAACCTCTTAAGAGAGGAAGATTTTTATAGTGTACACAATACAAAAACGAAAGATGGCGATAAAGAGATGGAAAAAACGCTTACCTATTTCGCTATCAATGCATCAAAAGCAGCATTTGGAAACGAAGCGAGTAAGAGCCTTCCAACGCATGAACGTGCCTATTATCATCTGCTTGCATTAGAAAAGTATATGGATGTGGTAGGGATTAAGTATAAAAGAAAATTTACGCTGAGTGCAAATGGCATTTACAGAGCTATTAATAATGATATTTATATATCACTTTATGATGATAAGATAAAATTGCCACTCTCAAAAATACGAGAGTCACTGAAGTTTTTTCCAATTAAACGAGATGCAGAGGTCGAATTTAAGGCAAGCAATCCTCTTCTTAGAATTGTCAAAAAAGGAAATATTTATACTATCCATTATGGCAATAGAAGACTCTCAAACTTAAAAGCCGATTACCAAGAGTATGATAAATCAAATCATACTGTACGCCTAGATATTGATGGTAAAGTCAAAGATATTGCTTTTGGGAGTATTGTTGATGTGAAAGACTCTTTTATTGTTAAAGATGCAGCTAACTACCGTATTAATGTAATCGGATATACAAATAATAAAAAGAAAGAGACAAACATAAAGATACAAAAATCTCAAATAGCAAAACGTTTTTCAGTAGATCAAGCAGGTTGCGTTTATAGAGTTGAGTACTATAATGATAAAAAGTTTGTCGGCATGGTGTTGATTAATTTTAAAAGCTAGAGTAGATGTCGTTTACTCTTCCCCATAGAGAATATAGGCTATTGAAACACCCATGTAAAAAGCGTGGGATGTCTCTACTAAGGGAGAGCCTTTAAAGACTGCTCTGTCTATGTTTGTATAAGAGACAAATGCTCCCGCCCACCAATCATTTTTTGAATAAGTCATCCCTATTCTATTTCTATAACCACCAAAACCACTATTACTTTTATATAGAGCCCTTAGGGGAGTCACATATTTATCTTTTACTTCATAAAAATAGTTGTTATACTCTTCATCCCCAAATATTACACCAGCTCTTAATGTCCATTCAACTTCACTATAGTTTAGGGAGTATTTTAGTTGCGGTGTTGAGACTACACCTCTATATTTTATATTTGAAAAATCAGTAGATAAAACTGCCCGTACTGGAAGTTCAAACTCTAACTGAGCTACGCCATGCTCGTATATGTTATATATAAGGTTTGGACCTATCTCTCCTGTTAGGTCTAAATCAGGCATACCTTTTCTGACACCACTATCATCGCTGCTAGCAGGGAGGGAACCATTAACACTCAGATCTACTCTTAGACCATTTATCCCAAAGAGTTTCCCATTTATTCCATCTTCATCAATTCTAAAATACTCCCCTCTATATCTTATGTAAGGAACAGGAACGCTAAGTGTTTGAGTAGATTTTGATCCTATATAATTAGGATAATAGACTGAGCCAACTCCAAGACCAAGTTCAAGCTCTGAGTCTTTGGCTTCTATAAGAGTTACAAGTAAAGTGAGAGTTAAAATAAGTTTTATATACATAGTCTATATTTTACAGTAGTTTTATTACATTTTAATAGCAAAAAACACCTATAATAAATACTCCTGTCCAATTTTTTGAGAGTAAGCACTCAGCATCGCTCTTTCAAAGTCGTTGTTTGTTGCGTATTGATAGCCAAAAGTTTTTTCCCACATTCCGTGCTCTTCCATACAGAGATAGAAGAAAACCTCTTTATGCCATGGGGTAAAACTTTCATAAGCATGTTTAAACATCTCTACTTTGGTCTCCTCCGGGTAGGAGCTTTTTCCACTAGCATCTTCAAAAGGCATCTGTGTTATCTTGCTTCTAAATTCACGCTCTCGGAGCTGTTTAATCACTGGTTTAATGAATGTCAATGTTCCAAAACTCACAAGTGCCACCTCTTTAGGGTTAAATTCCTGTATAAGTCTTTTATAAACGGCTTGATACTCATCAAGATAGTTTTCATACTCCACGATAGGATGAAAGTGAAAACCAACTTTCACACCTCTGTCTGCAACTTTTCGAGCTGCGTTTATGCGTTTAACGAGCGAGGCAGCAAGATGCTCTTCATTTTCTATAATAGTAGAGGTATTTAAAGACCAAGTACAGAGAATATTTTGAGGTACTGCGTTTTCTAAGAAGTACTTGATATTGTCAGATTTCGTTTTAAACTCTAAAATCACATTTGGATTTTCACGTGCAAATTCAAAAAGGGCATCTAAGATACCTTCACGATTTCCCCACATAAGTGAGTCTGAACTCTGTCCAGTACCGATGTGGTATGTTTTGTTCTTATCTAAATCGAGATTTTTGAGTTTATCTGTAAACCCGCTATCAAAGGTGATGGTGTTTTGATTATAGAAAGATTGAATGGAACAGTAAGAACAATCAAATCCACAACTCTCAACAGCATCAAGTGTCAAAAGATTACAACACCTAGTCTTCTCAGATGCAACAGGGCATAAACCTAAACCAAACCCATCTTTTGGCTCTGTTTTAAAAGTGTATTTCTGTTCAGTTGGTATATTTTTTAACTCAAAATTCTCATAAGAGTTTGGCTTACTTCTGATAGCATCATAGGCTTCTCTGAGTCTAGCAAACACAACTCTCTTTTGAGTGTGCTCATCAAAAAGCTCTATGATACTTCTTTCATTCCACATCTCCAGATCACGAGCGATATCAATTATCTGCTTGAGCTCTTGGTGTGAAAATTTCAGCTGTAGGGATTTCTCTTTTATAAACTCTTGCTCATGAAGAGGAAGTTTTGTGAAGAATGTATTCTCTACAGCGCTATTAAATTTTTCTATATATCTATTCATAGATGGAATTTTAGCGAAAATATTATTTTTCTTTTTTATGAGTAACTATTTTAGATAAAATATAAGCTAAAGGACAAATATGTTGGGAACGAATATATTTTTAGATATTTTAGTTTTTGTTGTTGCTTTTTTATATTGGTACATGACGGGTCATTATATACCTGCTATTTTAGGTGTTGTTTCGACTTTAATATTTATCTACTCTGATGAACTCTATTTTGTCTCATTGATAATGGGCGTAATCACCATACTCTCTATAATTTTCTTTATATTTTATAATCTCCCTTCAGAAGAGATTGCAATCTCTCAAGTAACCATAACCGCCCTCTATATGCTGGTGATTTTTTTTAAATCAAAAAGCATATTTAATGCAGATTAGTATTGCAATTTGTAATATTTTTCAAAGATATCCTCTTTTTAGAATACTATGATAACAAAAAAAGAGTGCTCGATGATTTTAGGAAAATGTCCCTATTGTGAAGATGGTCAGATAGAAGTGAGAGATAAAGAAGTTCATGGAAAAAAAGTAAAATTATACGCCTGTTCTAACACTAACTGGAAAACTGAAGACGGTGAGATGTTCGAACTCACTAAAGAGTCTACTTGTGAGTATAGAATTTGGCAGAACTCTTTGGCAAAATATGGAAAATGGCTCTCCTATAAAGAAGTTAGAGAACTCTTAGAAGATGAGAGTATTGAAGTAGAACTTCTGAGTAAAAAGTACGGTAAAAAAGTCTACTATAGTAAGTATATAACACTCAATCCAGAGTATGGAGTGAGTGTTATTTGGGACTAAAAATAAAAATTTATATATAAAATCACTCCACTTAATAAATCTTTTACATTTATTTGGGTACAATCCTCCTCCGCTTTGCTGTTTTTAACATAATAGTTGAGTATTTCTATCTTTAGTAGAGAATACAAAAGATAAAAGTATTGGTAAGCTAAACATTTGCTTGCCTACAAGCAGTCAAAGATACAAACAAAACTAAAGCTTTATAAAGTAGATGTTGTTCTCTCACCGATAGGTGAAGCTTTAGTGACTGAACAGAAACCGGACTAGTTCGGGGTATGTGAGATTAATATAAAGAGGCTTTCTATGAAAGTACGTGCTTCAGTAAAGAAGATGTGTGATGACTGTAAAGTTGTCAAGAGAAAAGGCATTGTAAGAGTAATCTGCAAAGTTAAAAAACATAAACAGAGACAAGGATAACCATGGCTCGTATATCAGGTGTAGATTTACCTAAAAAGAAAAGAATAGAGTACGGTTTAACGTACGTATATGGTATTGGTTTACATGCTTCTCGTCTTATATTAGAGGCGACAGGTATTGATCCAAATAAAAGAGTTTTCGAATTAAACGAAGCTGATGTTGCTGCAATTACTGCGGAAATCCGTGCAAACCATATGGTTGAAGGTGATTTACGTAAAAAAGTAGCTATGGATATTAAGGCTCTTATGGATTTAGGTTCATATAGAGGTCTACGTCACCGTCGTGGTCTTCCATGTCGTGGTCAAAAAACTAAGACAAATGCGCGTACTCGTAAGGGTAAACGTAAAACTGTCGGCGCAGCGTAAGGGATAATAGATGGCAAAAAGAAAAGCTGTTAGAAAAAAAGTAGTAAAAAAGAACGTTGCACGTGGTATCTGCCACATTGCTGCATCATTCAACAATACTCTTGTAACAATTACAGATGAGATGGGTAACATGATTGCTTGGAGTTCAGCTGGTTCATTAGGATTTAAAGGTTCTAAAAAATCGACTCCATTTGCTGCACAAGCTGCTGTTGAAGCTGCTGTTGAAAAAGCACAAGTACATGGTATAAAAGAACTTGGTATTAAAGTTCAAGGTCCTGGTTCAGGTCGTGAAACAGCAGTTAAAGCTGTAG
>Ga0209345_10004501_pt1 | contig 13431 bp, 11 predicted proteins | sample Cruoilmetagenom7_FD_187294 | JGI IMG/M metagenome (GOLD analysis project Ga0209345, IMG submission 187294) | Oil polluted marine microbial communities from Coal Oil Point, Santa Barbara, California, USA - Sample 7 (SPAdes) (version 2) | ecosystem: Environmental > Aquatic > Marine > Oil seeps ...
ATGACCAGTTCCCAGTCATGTTTGGCACCGGCAATCACGCGCGGTTTCGGGGTGTCGTAACTCAGATCAAGCATCGCGGCCGCCTTCGGTCAATTGGAACTTGGCCGGTCATACTGGAGCGCAACACCCGCTTCAAGAGGCAGGGTTAGCTGGGCAGGGTGATCTGGCGGCGTCCTTCGGTAAAGATGACCCGTTTGCCCGCTTCGATCTCGCGCTGGAACAGCCCGGTGATGATGCGCATGGCGTCGGCCCGGCCTGCGGCGGCAAAGCGGCTGGGGGAGCGGATGCGCAGGTTGTTGTCAAAGCCGCGGGCGGCATGGGCCCAGAGCATCGGGTGCAGTTCGGTCATATGGTCGCGCACGATCCAGCGGGCGCAATCGGCGATCTCGGCGCGGACCTCGCTGGCGCCATCGTCGCTGGGGGCTTGGCCGATGGCGCTGGCGCAATAGGCGGCGAGCAGGTTGGCGGTATGCGGGTCGGGGCAGTGGGCAAGGATGTCGCGCAGCCCTTCGATAAAGAATGGCACGTCGAGATTGGCACAGGCCTGCGCGTCGCAGGTGATCGCGTCGAATTGCACCCATGTATAGCCGCCCGCGCCCCATGTCTCTTCGGTCCGCGCGGCGGTGCGACGGGCCTCAAGCTCAAGCTGGGCATAGGAGCCATGCCACCGCGGCAGCAGGTGGTGGCCCATCGCCCGCATGGGGCGCGGGTTGGCGGGGTTCAGGTCAATGAGCCGCTCGTAGCGATCTGCCACGGTCCGGGCATTGGCCGCCGTCCCCCCAAGCAGGGCACAGCGGGTCGCGGCGAGCAGAGCCGAGCCGGTTGTGTCCTTTTCATATGGCGCGAGGATGTCCCGCGCTCTGTCGAAATGCGCGGCAAAGGCGGTGCGGTTGCGGGCGGGCACTTCGGCGTGCGAGCCCGTGCCGCGCCAAGCCCAGCCGATGTCCAGATGGGTCTGGGCCACAACACAGGCGATCATCGCGTTGCCGTCGTGTTCTTCCAGCACATGCTCCAGCGCTTCGATCCCGTACATCAGCGGCGCATCGCGGGCGGGCCTGCCGTCAAACAGCGCATGTTCTGCGGCGAAAATCACATCGGCCCGCGCACCAAATGCCATGAGTTCGGCGACGGTCATACCGCCGGGTGTCATCTCTCGGGATTGATCCGCGTCATGCATCGCCTCGGCCATTTCCTCCCAGCGTTCCTGCCGCACCAGCCATTGCGCGCGGTGCTGGTGGCGGTCGCGGTGCAGGTCTTCTCGGGTGGGGTCGGGGCAGGCAATACGCACCAGATCATCCGCGCGCGGGCGGCGGCGCAGGATCGGCATGTCCAGCGGCTCGGCATCCTGCTCGGCGGGCTGCGGCTTGGCCATCAGCTCCTGCAAGGGGGACGGGATCAGCGTAGAGAAAAATTTCATTCGGGTCCGGTCCTGCTGCCTGTTTTTTGTTGCCCTGAAATTTGCCCGCCTATTGGGGCGGAACCGTGACCGCCCTGCGGAGGTTTCGGGAAATTTCTGTAGCGCAGGTGGCCGAAATAAGGTCAGGGGCTTTCAATCGGAGGAATCTTGCCGAAAGCGTGCAGCGGCAGCGCTTGCCAAGCTGACTGCCGGTGGGTCTTATAGCCGCCATGAAACCTGCGATGATAGCTCTTTTCCTGTCTGTTTGCCCAAGCTTGCTGGCAGCAGAATTGCCCAAACAGCCCGCGCCCGGTGCCGCGGGAGTAAGCGCGGCTCAGCCCGGCGTTGTGAAGGACGGGATTGAGGGGGTGCAGCAAGCTGCGGCGCCGTTGTCCTTTCCTGATGATGTAAAACCTCAAGAGACACCTCCGGCATTGGAGAGCGCCCCATTCGAGAGCACTCTGCGCCCTCCGGCACGCGGAGAGAATCTGCCGCGCACGCGTTGGCAGCATATGCGGGGGCATTCGCTGTGGACACGGGCGGCGATCTCGGCGCTCAAGTCTCATGGTAAGCCATTGGTCGATATGGTGCCCAAAGACGTCGCAGACTGGTGCCCAGCCTATCCCAATGCGTCTGACGCGCAGCGCCGCGCCTTTTGGGTTGGGTTCATGTCAGCGCTTGCGAAACATGAAAGCACCTATCGGTCTTGGGCCGTGGGCGGCGGCGGGCGTTGGTATGGATTGTTGCAGATTTTGCCCGGCACGGCACGGGGGTATAAATGCAACGTCGGCAGCGGTGATGCGCTGAAAAATGGCGCGGCGAACCTAAGCTGTGCCGTGCGGATCATGGCGACGACCGTGCCCCGCGATGGGGTGATTTCGGGCGGTGGCAAGCGCGGCGTTGGGGCCGATTGGGGTCCGATGCGCAGCGCCGCAAAACGCAAAGACATGGCAAGCTGGCTGCGACGGCAGTCTTATTGCAAACCGTTGAACCAGACACGGCCCCGCGCGCGTCCTTGAGCGTTACTGTATCAAGGTAAAGTGATGCCGCTGGGTTGCGATGCCGCGCGCAATGAGCGCGGCCTCAAAGGCGCGGTGCGGTGGGGTGGCCTCATAAGGAAGCTTGATCTTACGGCCAGAGCGCAGCACGGCGGTGGCCCGCACTGACATATCCAGCCGCGTGTCGAGGCGAATATGGTCGATCTGCTCTAGCGCGATTTCGGCGTTTCGTTTGCCTGTGAACCAATTGAGCTGTGCCGTATCGAGCCGTACCCCGGCGACAGGGTTAGTGATAACCTCCCACAGCGCGGGGAGGGTGAAGAGAGCGATCAGCCCGATCAACCAGCCTGAGGCGTCAAGCCACAGCCACGCCGCCGCCAATGCGGCCCAAATCATGGACAGCATCAGCAGCGCGCTGCGGCTGCGGGCTTGACGGCGGTAGCTAAAGGCTGGCTCTTCCACCTGCGCGGCTCACGCCTCGCGGATGCGGCTGAGCATCTCGGTCGTGTCGCGGCTAAGCCCCGATGTGGAAAGAATGCGGTCCAACTCAACCTCTATCTTGGCCTGACGCGGGGCGTCATAGCGGCGCCACGTCTGAAAGGCTGAACACATACGCGCGGTGGTCTGCGGGTTTACCGGGTCGAGCCGGATCAGCCAATCCGCCAAAAGGGTATATCCCTTGCCGCTTTCGTGGTGGAACCCCGCATGGTGCATCGCCAAGCTGCCAAAGACCGCCCGGAAACGGTTGGGATTTTTCCAGTTGAAATCGGCATGTTCGGTCAGGCGCTGTGCCACATCGGCGGCTTTTTCCGGACCGGCCTGAGAGACCTGTAGCCCGAACCATTTGTCCATCACCAGCCGGTCATCGCGCCACTGGACCTCGAAATCTGCCAAAGCCTTGTCGCCATGCCCGGCACGTACCAAGGCCGCCAGGGCGCTGAGCTGTTGGGTCATATTGTCGGCCACGTCATACTGCGCTTGGGCCCGCTTTGGCCCTTGCACGCGGGTCAGCAGGGACAGTGCTGCATTGGTAAGCGCGCGTTTGCCGGATTGTTCGGCGTTGGGCTGATAGGCCGCATCGACGGTATGGCGGTCATAAAGATCGCTTAACGGCTGCGCAAAACGCGCGGCCATCGCGTCGCGCGTGATCTCGACAGCAAGGTGAATCGCTGCGGGGTCGGGGGTTTCGCCCTTGTCGTACAGCGTGCTGGCGAGATCGGCATGGCTGGGTAGACCGAGCATGAGGGCGCGGTAGGCGGGCTCCAGTGTTTCGTCACCCAGCACAGCCAGCAGAGCATCAAGCCAAGCCGCATCCGGCGCGCTGTCATGAAGGATAGTGTTCAGCAGCGACTGCCGCGCCAATGTCCGCCCGGCTTCCCATCGGTTAAAGGTGTCTCTGTCATGAGCGAGCAGGTGCAGACGTTCGTCTTTTGACAGGTCATGCTCCAGCACCACTGGCGCCGAAAAGCCGCGCAGCACCGAGGCAACGGGGCGTTCGTCCAGCCCGTCAAAGGTAAAACTCTGTTCCGCTTCGGTCATTTCCAACACACGAGAGGGAGCCACTTCGCGCCCATCCTGTGCAATTAGCCCCACGATTATGGGCAAGACCTGCGGCGCAGGGGCCGGTGTCGCGGTGCTGGGGGGCGTGTGCTGGGTAAAGGTGAGGGTGAGCATGCCTTTGCCTGCGTCCCATGCCTCGGTCACTGCAAGGCGCGGTGTGCCAGCCTGACCATACCAGCGTTTGAACTGGGTCAGGTCGCGGCCAGTCGTTTCCTCAAAGACCTTGAGCCAATCCTCAATGGTAGCCGCGTCCCCATCGTGACGCTCGAAATAGAGGGCCAACGCCTTGGCATAGGCGTCATCCCCCACCAGCGTCTTGAGCATGCCAATCACCTCGGCGCCCTTTTCATAGACAGTGGCGGTGTAGAAGTTGTTGATCTCCTGAAGGCTTTCGGGCCGCACTGGATGCGCCAGCGGGCCTTGATCTTCGGCAAACTGGCGACTGCGCAGGTCGATCACGTCGCGGATACGTTTGACGGGGGCCGAGCGCATGTCAGAGGTGAATTGGCTGTCGCGGTAGACGGTCAGCCCTTCCTTCAGACACAGTTGGAACCAGTCGCGGCAGGTGATGCGGTTGCCTGTCCAGTTGTGGAAATACTCATGGGCAATAATCGCCTCGATGCGCTCGAAGTTGTCGTCAGTCGAGGTTTCGGGCGAGGCCAGAACTGCGGCTGAGTTGAAGATGTTCAGCCCCTTGTTCTCCATCGCGCCCATGTTAAAATCATCGACGGCCACGATGTTGAACAGGTCAAGATCATACTCGCGCCCGTAGACTTCTTCATCCCACTTCATCGACGCCTTCAGCGCTTCCATGCCAAAGGCGCATTTGCCCTCATCGCCGGGGCGCACATAGAGGTTCAGGTCCACCTCGCGGCTTGACATGGTGGTAAAGCTGTCAGAGTGCGCAATCAGGTCACCCGCCACCAGCGCAAAGAGATAGGCAGGTTTGGGCCATGGATCATGCCATTCGGCATGGTTTGGTCCCTGCGCCACGGGGTTGCCATTGGACAGCAAAACAGGATGCGGCCCGTTCACGGTCACAGTGAAAACGCTCATCACATCTGGACGGTCGGGGTAGTAGGTGATCTTGCGAAAGCCCTCGGCCTCGCATTGGGTGCAATACATGCCATTGGACATATAAAGCCCTTCGAGCGCGGTGTTGCCCTTGGGATCAATCTCAACTTCGGCTTCCCAGATGAAGGGGGCGTCGGGCACATCGCAAGTCAGACCGGTTTCCGTTAGTTCGGGGGTCACTGGCTCGCCATCAATCTTCGCAGAGATCAGCTTCAGCCCTTTACCATGCAAAAAGAACCGATGGCTTTGTGCTTGTGGGTTGCGACGAAAGGCAATGCGGCTTTTGACGCGCGTTTTATGCGGATCAAGGTCAAAGGTAAGCGCCACCTCATCCACCAAAAAGCCGAACGGCTGATAGTCGCTGAGATAGATCGTCTGGGGGGTGGCGTCGCGCATTGGGCCTCCTGCGGGGGAACGTTTGGGGTCGCTAGGAGGTTAAGTCTCTGCAAGGCGGCCTGCAAGGCACGCTGTCCCACTCTCCCGACAAACGAGGTGCTATCATGTCCGCCCCCGACACCGATACCGAGACGCAAAAAAGACGTCACCGTCACGCGATCCGGGGGATAAAAACAGCCATCATTGTCGGCGCTTTGTTGATGATTGCAGCCATCGTCTATGCGGTTCTACAGGCCACTGATCCGAGCCAAGATAGCGCTGCGGCTGCCGAAGCGCGTGCTGTGCAAGATGCGTCCGATGTCTCTCCGACGGCCCCCGTCGATCTTCAACAGTAGGGTACAACTCCTTTAAGGTACTGCCGCTTGCGCCTCTAAAACATTCTGCTAGATAGTTTCCGATAGGAACCAAAGATTGCATAAAGGGTGGAGCATGACAGGCAGAATCGACAAAAATGGGCTGCAGGTAGACGAGCGGCTGGTGGCATTTATCGAAGGTCAGGCGCTGCCGGGGACGGGTGTCGAGGCAGAGGCATTTTGGTCGGGCTTGTCTGATCTTGTGCACGACCTAGGACCGCGCAATCGCGAACTGCTTCAGAAACGCGCTGACATTCAGGCACAGATTGACGAATGGCACCGGGCGCGTGCCGGGGACGTGCATGACCCGCAGGCCTATACAGATTTTCTTCGTGAAATTGGCTATTTGCTCCCCGAAGGTCCGGCGTTTGAGATCGAGACGCAAAATGTCGATCCTGAGATCGCGCAAGTGCCGGGGCCGCAGCTTGTTGTGCCGATCACAAATGCCCGCTTTGCACTAAACGCCGCAAATGCCCGCTGGGGCAGCCTTTACGACGCATTTTATGGCACCGACGCGCTGGGGGATCTGCCCGGCGGCAAGGGCTATGACGCTGCGCGCGGTGCGCGGGTGGTCAAGCGCGCAAAGGCGTTTCTGGACGACGCGGTGCCCCTGATGTCCGGCAGCCACGAGATGCTGACGGGCTATCGCGTGGTGGATGGCAAGCTTGAAGGCATCGTGCTGAACGGTGAGGATTCGCGCGGGGTGCAGATGACCCAAAGCCGTGCGCCGTCGGCGGGCGAGCCGCCGCATGTTGAAAACGGGATCGGCTTGGCGGATCCGGCGCAGTTTGCGGGCTATCGTGGCACGGCCGAAGCCCCCGAAGCAATTTTGCTGCGCAACAACGGGCTGCATATTGAGATCAAGATCGACGCAAACCACCCCATTGGCAAAGATGACCCGGCGCATGTTGCGGATGTGCTGATGGAATCTGCTCTGTCAACCATCATGGACTGCGAGGACAGTGTCGCCGCGGTAGATGCCGAAGACAAGGTGCTGGCCTATGGGAACTGGCTCGGCCTGATGAAGGGTGACCTGTCCGAAACCTTTGAAAAGGGCGGCGAGACGGTAACACGGCGCATGGCCGAAGACCGGACCTATACAGCGCCCGACGGCGGCAGCGTGACGCTCAAAGGGCGCTCGCTGATGCTTGTGCGCAACGTGGGCCATCTGATGACCAACCCCGCCGTGCTGGACCGCGATGGCCGCGAGATTGGCGAAGGTCTGATGGATGCGATGGTCACAACGCTGACTGCCATGCACGACTTGCAGCGCGAAGGCGGCAATTCGGTCACGGGCAGCGTCTATGTGGTCAAACCTAAGATGCACGGCCCCGAAGAAGTCGCCTTTGCCGACGAAATCTTCAGCCGGGTCGAAGCTGCTCTTGGCCTGCCGCAATATACCGTCAAACTCGGCATCATGGACGAAGAACGCCGCACCAGCGCGAACCTTGCTGAATGTATCCGCGCGGCGAAGCATCGGGTGGCCTTTATCAACACCGGGTTCCTTGACCGGACCGGCGATGAAATTCACACCAGCATGGAAGCCGGTCCAATGGTGCCCAAGGGTGAAATGAAAAACAGCACATGGATTGCGGCCTATGAAGACCGCAATGTCGACATCGGCCTTGCGTGCGGGTTGCAGGGCAAAGCTCAGATCGGCAAGGGCATGTGGGCCATGCCTGACCGTATGGCAGAGATGCTGGAGGCTAAGATTGGCCATCCGCAGTCCGGTGCCAACTGCGCTTGGGTGCCATCGCCCACGGCCGCTACACTGCATGCCACCCACTACCACACCGTCGATGTCCTGGCGCGACAGGAAGAGATCAAATCCGGTGGTGCACGCGGCACGCTTGATGCCTTGTTGACCATTCCGGTGATGGAAGGCCGCAACCTCAGCCATGAGGAGATCACCCGCGAGATCGAGAACAATGCGCAGGGCATTCTGGGCTACGTTGTCCGTTGGATCGATCAGGGTGTCGGCTGCTCTAAAGTGCCGGACATCAATGACGTCGGCCTGATGGAAGACCGCGCGACCTGCCGCATCTCGGCGCAGGCTTTGGCGAATTGGCTGCACCACGGTGTCATCAGCCGCGAGGAGGTGACAGCCGCCTTGCAAAAGATGGCCGCAGTGGTGGACCGCCAAAACGCCAGCGACCCGACCTATACGCCGATGGCCCCCGGCTTTGACGGCGTGGCCTTTCAGGCGGCTTGCGATCTCGTCCTCAAAGGCCGCGAGCAGCCGTCGGGCTATACCGAACCTGTGCTTCACGCACGGCGTTTGGAATTGAAAGCGCAGCAAGGCTAGGGCCAAGGTTGAGCCGAGCGCCAACAGCGCCTATGTTCGGGCCATCGTGAGAGAGAGGTATCACATGGCCCGACCCGTTGTTGGCATCATCGGCAATTCCTATCTGCTGAACGATCAATATCCCGTCCACGCCGGCGGCCAAATGAACACGCAGGCCATTGCCACGGTCGCGAATTGCCTGCCGCTGATCGTGCCCAGCGATCCTCAGTTCGTTTCTGTAGAAGAATTGCTTGAGGTCTGTGACGGCTTCCTGCTCACCGGCGGGCGGCCCAATGTGCATCCCGAAGAATACGGCGAACTTGAGACAGAGGCGCATGGCGCCTTTGACCGGGCGCGCGACGCGATTGCGCTTGCGCTGGTGCGGGCCTGTGTGGCGCGGGGGCAACCGATCTTAGGTCTTTGCCGCGGCTTTCAGGAGGTGAATGTGGCGATGGGCGGCTCGCTTTACCCTGAGATCCGCGATCTGCCGGGGCGGATGAACCACCGCATGCCGCCCGATGGCACAATGGAAGAGAAGTTTGAACTGCGCCATGATGTGACATTTAGCGAGGGCGGGGTCTTTCATCGGGTGATGGGGGCGTCGAAAGTGCGCACCAACACGTTGCACGGACAAGGGATCAAAGAACCCGGCCCGCGTGTGGTGATTGACGGTCATGCGGACGACGGCACGCCAGAGGCGATCTACATCGCTGACGCGCCCGGCTTTACGCTTGCGGTGCAGTGGCATCCAGAATGGAATGCGGCGCAGGACCCGGTCTCGCGCCCGCTGTTTGAACATTTCGGCGCTGCGGTGCGGGCATGGGCCGCGGATGGCTCGGCATTGCCGATGGTAACCGCCGCGCAGTAGGTGCGGTAACATCGGCGGCTGACCTGCGCGGCGATAACGGCGCAACTTTGATCTACGGCACCGTAACCGGCCCCCGCCAGCAACGGTCAACGCTCGGCTGCCCTCCGCCTGATTTGCACCGCTGCCCTAAATTCAACGCCATAAAAGGCTGGGGCAATCTCTGAACCATGCGCCGCTATCTGCCAAGCGCCAACAAGCATCAGCTATGCAACCTCTCAATCGGCCTGCCTTGATAGGGGGGGTGCGAGAGGGGTGAAGTATCATCATCCAAAACGTCGAAATTCGGCGCCGCCTGCTGCGCCCGGTTGCGGTGCAGGGAACTAAAGGGCCAGTCCTCTGGCCGTTGACACAGCCCTGCGTGAACCGGGCTTAGATGGACAAGGTCGCGGTGGCGGTTAAAGTCTGCCGTGCTTTGGATACGATGCTCCCAAAAACGCCGCTGCCAGATGCCTTTTTCGCCCCGTTTGATCTGGCGCAGGCTGCGATGTGCGGGGGGCGGCAGGTGTTTGGAAAACCGCGCTTTCCACATGCCAATCCGGTTGGCATAGTCGTTGTCCCCGTCAGGAAGGGTCCAGATTGTATGGATGATGTCCGGCAGGACGGCAATTGCCTCAACCCGGAACGGCTTGCGCGTCAAAGTCTCTCGCATGGCCCGTCGCAGGAGTGAGACGTGCCGCAGCAGCGCGTCATCGCCGCGTCGGGCCAACCGCAGCGTAAAGAAATACGTGCCGCCGGGGCCATGATGAGGGGTCAAACGGGTCATGGTCCCAGCGTCGCGCAGCTTGGTTAAAGAACGCTTAACAGGTCTACATTTGCCCGCCGGCGATTTCGATGCATTGGCCGTTGACGCTTTCCGAGCCTTCGCCGACCAGCCATGCGGCCGCGGCGGCGACTTCGGAGGGGGCGATCAGGCGTTTGTGGCGGTTGGCCTTGATCATCACGTCTCTGGCTTTGTCCTCAGACAGGCCGGCGCGTTTCGAAATGGTCTCGGTGTTGCGCGTGATAATCGCTGTATCGACATAGCCGGGGCAGAGCGCGTTGAACGTAAAGGGCTGGCCCATATAGTCTTCGCTTAGCGACCGGATCAGGCCGATCATTCCGTGTTTTGACGCCGAATAGCAGGCCGCTCCCGGCAGCCCTCGTAGCCCGGCCATCGACGAAACGGCAATGACCCGACCCCATTCGGTCTCGCGCATGGATTTAAGGCTCTCGCGGATCGTTAGAAAGGCGCCGTCGAGGTTCGTGGCCATCATGTCGCGCCAGAAATCGAGGTCCGTCTTATGCAGGGAGCGGCCTTCGGCGACCCCGGCGTTGGCGATGCAGATTTGCACAGGCCCGCTGGCTTGTACCGCCCGCGCGATCGTGTCGCAAACCTGTGCTTCGTCGCGCACGTCCATCGCCAAGCCGGTAATGCCATTGCCCGACACCGCGTCAAGCACCTCTTGCCGCCGCCCAGTGATTGTGACCTTTGCGCCTTTGCTGACCAGATCTTGGGCCATTGCCAGCCCAATGCCTGTACCGCCGCCGGTGATGAATGCGTGTTTGTCTTTGACTGTCATAGTGCCTCCCATTTGCGGGCAGGGTGGCGCGAGGCTGCTTTCAGTTCAATAGGCGGGCACTGTGACGGGGCGTTATTTATGGCCACGGTAAGACAGGGGAAGCCCACGTCGCGCTGATCCGTTGCCGGCGAGACACAGACCATCGTGCCCCGGTGAGGTTCCCTTGTAGACTCACCGTCATTCCCTCAGAGGTTGAAGTGGGCACCTGATAACAGGGCCCTGTTTTAGTATCGGAGCAGTATATGAATTTTACGCAATTTCCCGCCCTAACGCTGAGTGCAGCGCTCGCCTTGGGCGCGACCACGGCGCAGGCTGTCGAAGTGACTGGCGGCTCGGCTGGTTTGTCGTATTCGGCGTTCACAGAAGACACGGATGTAAGCCGTTTAGGCCTTGAAGGCTCTGTTGAGCTTGGGTTCAACCGGACCCTCGGTCTGCAGTTCGATGCCGGCTACAATGACTTTAACGCCACGGGCATCGACAGCAATACGCTGGGTCTGCACGGGATTTATCACCTGAACGAAGCGACCTCTTTTGGCGCGTTTTACGTTCGTGAAGATGTTGAAGGCGTCGATCTGGACATTCTTGGTGTCGAAGCAGGCTACGAGATGCTCAATTGGGACATCGAAGGCTATGTGGCCGATATCGACAGCGATGGCGGCGATGGCACGATGGGCGGCGTAAAGGCGCGCTATGAAATGGCCAGCGGGCTTGGGCTTACGGGCGCTTACGACCGCGCGGAAAGCGGCGGCGACGATCTTTCGCGCTTCGCCGTGCGCCTAGACCGCGACGTTTCGCCCAATGGCAATCTGTATCTTGAGGTCGGGACGGCCCGCGCAGAAGCAGGCGGCATCAGCGATTCTGAGCCTTTCGTCGGGCTGGGGGGCAAGATCACCTTCGGTGCCGAACGCGGCGCGACCTTTGAACAGCGTGGCCTGACGCGGCTAATCCCGGGGCTCTAAAACCCCAATGGCCTTTTCAGGGGGCTTTCTCCTGATCGGCATGGCCTTTGGGCCATGCCACACCATTACTGGACGGCCCCCGGTCCCGACAGCGGTATCCTGTGGCAAAGCGTCCCACCAATGGTGCGGTGCAGCAATTTTGCGCCCTATCGAGGTCTGGGTTGCTTGTACTATTGCTGCGCGCGCGCTATCGCTCTGACTAACAAAGTTGCGCCATGCGGGCGCAATGGGCCAGCAAAGGGGGACTCTTGGTTTGAAGATCGGGACACCGAAGGAAATATTCGTAGGCGAGAACCGGGTCGCAATGACGCCGGACAGCGCGCTGCAACTGCAGAAACTTGGACATACATGTATCATTGAGACGGGCGCGGGCGCCGCTGCCGGCTTTGACGATGCCGCTTATGCCGCCGCCGGTGTCGAGATCGCGGCAAGTGCCGACGCATTGTGGAGCACTGCGGATGTGATCGCCAAAGTGCGCGCACCGTCGGATGCCGAAGTCGAGCGCCTGCGCGCGGGCCAAACGCTGATCTCCATGTTCAACCCCGCCGGCAACACCGAGTTGATGGAGGCCGCCGCTGCCAAGGGCGCGACCGTCATGGCGATGGACATGGTGCCACGCATCAGCCGCGCCCAGAAGATGGACGCGCTGTCGTCCATGGCGAACATCGCGGGCTACCGTGCGGTGATCGAGGCGGGCAACAACTTTGGCCGTTTCTTCACCGGTCAGATTACCGCGGCGGGCAAAGTGCCGCCAGCCAAAGTACTGGTCGTTGGCGCGGGTGTTGCGGGTCTTGCCGCAATTGGTACATCGACCTCGCTCGGGGCGATCACACTCGCCTTTGACGTGCGACCCGAAGTGGCCGAACAGGTCGAATCGATGGGCGCTGAGTTCGTCTATCTGGACTTTGAAGAAGAACAGCAGGACGGTAGCGCCTCCGGCGGCTATGCCTCTGTTTCTTCGCCAGAATTCCGCGAAGCACAGCTGGCCAAGTTCCGCGAGTTGGCCCCCGATGTGGACATCGTCATCACCACGGCGTTGATCCCCAACCGCGAAGCGCCAGAGCTTTGGACCGAAGACATGGTCGCGGCGATGAAGCCGGGTTCCGTGATCGTTGACCTCGCGGCGGAAAAAGGCGGCAACTGCAAGCTGACAAAGATGGACGAGAAGGTCGTCACCGAGAACGGTGTCACCATCATCGGCTACACCGATTTCCCCTCGCGCATGGCGACACAGGCCTCGACGCTCTATTCCACGAACATCCGTCACCTGATGACGGATCTGACGCCGAATAAAGACGGTGTCATCAACCACGATATGGAAGATGACGTGATCCGGGGTGCTACCATTACCCATGAGAAGGCCGTGACCTTCCCGCCGCCACCGCCCAAGGTTGCTGCCATCGCAGCCGCACCCAAGAAGGAAAAGGTCAAGGAAAAGACCCCTGAAGAGAAGCGCGCCGACGAATTGGCGGCGTTCAAAGCGCAGACCAAGAACCAAGTCACGCTCTTGGCCGTGGGCGCGGCGCTGCTTCTGGGGGTTGGCCTTGTGGCACCTGCGAGCTTCATGCAGCACTTCATCGTCTTCGTTCTGGCGGTCTTTGTGGGTTTCCAAGTCATCTGGGGCGTGGCGCACAGCCTGCACACGCCGCTGATGGCGGTGACCAACGCGATCTCCTCGATCATCATTCTGGGCGCGCTGATGCAGATCGGCTCGAACTCGGCACTGGTGATTATTCTTGCTGCTCTGTCGGTCTTCATGTGTGGGATCAACATTTTCGGTGGCTTCCTCGTGACACGGCGCATGCTCGCCATGTTCCAGAAATCCTGAAGGAGCACGCATCATGGACTATGGATTTACGACAGCAGCCTATGTGGTTGCCGCGGTTCTCTTCATCCTCAGCTTGGGCGGCCTGTCCGGCCAGGAAAGCGCCAAGCGTGCCGTTTGGTACGGTATCGCAGGCATGGCGCTGGCGGTTATCGCCAC
>Ga0209345_10004502_pt1 | contig 13431 bp, 14 predicted proteins | sample Cruoilmetagenom7_FD_187294 | JGI IMG/M metagenome (GOLD analysis project Ga0209345, IMG submission 187294) | Oil polluted marine microbial communities from Coal Oil Point, Santa Barbara, California, USA - Sample 7 (SPAdes) (version 2) | ecosystem: Environmental > Aquatic > Marine > Oil seeps ...
CACAAGGAAATCTTGTTGGTTTCACCCATTACATGTTCCATCCGGTCACATGGTCAAAAGGCCCACGTTGTTATCTTGAGGATTTGTTTACTGCCGAGGCCGCGAGAAACACAGGTGCAGGTCGCGCCCTCATTGAGGCCGTAGAAGCTGCTGCGCGTGCGGGCGGCGCTGACCAGTTATATTGGCTTACAGAAGATTACAACAAACGTGCCCATTACTTATACGATAAAGTCGCTGAAAAAACCGAGTTCATAAAATACAAAAAATTATTGTAAGCCCTCAAATTAGGCACTGCAATAATGCAGAACCACTATGCGGCTACAAGGTCACTAATATGCTTGCTCTGTAGGCGAAAACCTTTATTCAGGCGAAATGTCTGAAACACCTGTCATAGATAAACCAAAGCTACCCTTATTGGAATTTGCGGCCATGATGGCCTATATGATTTCTTTGGTGGCTTTGGCTATTGATGCCATGTTGCCTGTGATCGATGTCATAGGCGCAGATCTGGGCGTAACTGACCCTAATAAACCCCAGCTTATCATTGGCATGCTGTTTTTAGGATTGGCTATTGGTCAAATTATTTACGGCCCCGTATCTGATAGTGTAGGGCGTAAGCCGACAATATTTGCGGGGCTTGGCTTATTTGTTTTCGGGTGCGTTTTAACCATGGTAGCACAAGACTTTAATGTCATGCTTCTCGGTAGATTTTTACAAGGCCTAGGCGTTGCGGGGCCGCGCATTGTCTCCACAGCCGTTGTGCGTGATGTTTATGCAGGACGGGCGATGGCACAGGTCACATCATTTATTATGTCCTTTTTTATTGTCGTTCCCGCGTTGGCGCCTTTGATGGGGCAATGGATAGCTGACTTGTGGAATTGGCGCGCCGTTTACTTTGCCCTTCTGGCTATGGCTGTTGTCGTGTCGCTTTGGTACGGGATACGCCAAGGTGAAACATTACATCCAGAATTTCGCCGTAAATTTTCTTTGCCGTCTATGGCCTCAAGTTTTGTGGAAGCTTTAAGTGTGCGTGTGACATTTGGTTATTCGTTGGCTGCAGGTATCGTTTATGGTGCATTTCTGGCTTATCTCATGACATCACCGCAATTGTTCGAAGACGTATTCGGCATCACTCATGATTTTCCGTATTATTTTGGTGCGTTGGCTATTTGCATTGGTTCTGCGGCATTCGTGAATGCACGTCTGGTCATGAAACTCGGCATGCGTAAATTATGTACATGGGCGCTATTTGCCAAAGCGATTTGGTCCGGATTATTTTTTGTAGTTGTCGTCGTACTTTCCAAAACTGGCGGCACATTGCCATTACCTGCATTCATGTTGTGGGCAGGGTTTTCGTTCTTCTTGCTCGGGATATTGTTTGGCAATGTCAACGCCATCGCTATGGAGCCAGTTGGCCACATTGCGGGCGTTGGTTCTGCCGTCGTTGGCTGCGTGTCAGGTTTTGTCTCTCTGGGCATTGGTACCTTAATCGGTCAGTCATACGGCGGCACAGTATTGCCGCTCATTGGCGGTTTTGCCATATTGGCACCAATATCCTTATTGGTCATGAGCTGGGCTGATAAAGGCCACGGCGCGCTAGAAGGGCACGTCCAGAGCGTCGCAGATGAATTCGACTAGGGGCGCGGCAGCTTTATAGGTGTCTGTTACTTGACCTAGAAAATCTGTATGTGTTGCTGCTGTCTCGTTTGTATCTTGCATCATGAAGAAGCTTCGTTTTTTCAAATCGTCTACCAGAGGATGATCAGCGCTATAGCCTTTGGGCGGGCGCTTGAGGGGATTGCCTTCACGTAATCCGCCGAAACGATCTTGAATTCCCTTTGCGTTTGTCACCTTGAGCCAGTCTTCTTGGTTTTCATCTATATGGGCGCGAATTTTTGCCAAGGTTGGTCCGTCCGGTCCCCATATCCCTGCGCCCATAAACACTTCGCCTGGTGCAAGGTGTAAATAAAACCCCGGCGCATAATTGGTTTTGCTGCGGTTATGCCTGAAATGAAGTCCGGCATTTGTTTTGTAGGGTGTTTTGTCTTTGGAAAACCGTGTGTCGCGGTAAATGCGAAACATAGAACCGCCGACTTTTTTGGGAATGGCATCAAAATGCGGTGAGATTTTCTGTAAAGGTGTTGCCATTGCCGCAATAAAATCAAGGCATGGCTCGGCTACTGATGCTTCATAATGAGCTTTGTTTTCATTGAACCAATCTCGGTTGTTGTTAGCTTTCAGTTCTTTGAAAAAAGTAAAAAAATCTTTGTCAAAATGTGGTTGGCTCATGGTTATCTCCTGTGCATTTTTGTATAGCCCGTATTTGGCATTAGGACAAATCACGACTTTACACGAGAATTTAATTATGCATAAAATTGCATATGAAAACTGAAGCAAACAAAATTAAGACAAGCCAAATTCAAGATATTCACCGATCGCGCAAAGCAATCGCGGACGGTCACATGTCAGCCGTGCATTACGGCCCGATTTCAAAACCCGTTAAGTTGGTTTTTTTGCACGCGAATGGCTTTAACGGCCTAACCTACCGCAGCCTTTTAGAGCCTCTGGCAAATGAGCAAAATATACACATTATGGCGCTTGATTTACGCGGGCACGGTTTGACGGATTTGCCCATTGATAACCCCGCATTAGCCAGCCACACCAATTTTGCCAAAGACTTGGTCGCGTATTTAAAAACTCATATTGACGGTCAAGTAATACTGGCAGGGCATTCTCTCGGTGCCAATACGGCAATTATTGCCGCTGGAATGTTACCTGAGAAAATCATCCGCGTATTGGCATTTGACCCTGTTGTCATACCTTTAAAGGCGCGTATCACCATGATGAGCAAGGTTGGGCGTAATTTTTTGATGAATAATTTCCCGTTTGCAAAAAATGCCGGACGCCGCCGCAATGTGTTTGCATCGCATGAAAGTGCCTATAAACGCTATCATGGTCGGGGCCCTTTTAAACATTTCCCAGAGGCCGTTTTGAAAGACTATATCCAAGACGGGTTTATGCCTTTTGAAGACGGGGTGCGTTTGTCGTGCCGTCCTAAATGGGAGCAGCTTGGGTATGTAAGCCAGGCACAGGCCATGAAGGGGCGGATAGCCAAATTGCCTGCTGGCTCAAGGGTGATAATTACTAACTTTGTCGAACAGTCAGAAGGTTGGATGAAGCGCGCGCAGCGTAGTAACCCAGATTTGCGGATAGATTACCATCCTGAGAAAGATCATTTTTTCCCAATCACTGAACTGGATATGAGCAGCAAAGCTGTGCGTGATATTTTAGAGGTTTAAGGTTTTAGGCCTTGTATAACGCCTGATTTTAGCAGCGCCAAGGTCTCACCTTCTACCTTAACCAACTTTCTGGTTTTCAAATTAAACCGACAGCCAACGCCGACAAAACTTGTCCAGCATTTACCACTGACCGGATCTAGAATCCAGTGACACAATTCGCGTACATGGGTGGAAACACTGCGCAGACCAGAGCGCATTTCGTAAAGGTCGCCGGCTTTGGGGCGGTGTTTATGACGGGCACAGGCTTCTACAAGTGCGCCGCTCATGCCGTCGTCCGAAGCAAAATCCAAATCCGGCCATGCCGTTTTAAGGTGTTGTGCAGAATTTGATACGCGGCCAATAATAGCTGTTGGCAAAACATACCCAAACACATCACATTCAGCCGGCCTAAATGTACCGCGCCCAATGGCCTGCAAGTCCAATTTATCCGCATCATCCATAGTCGGCATAAATGCTTTTTCATGGGGGTCAATATTACGCGGCTTGGCCATATCTGGCATCTCCACCATATAGCTTTTGGCGAGTTCTTTAGTCCGCCTTGACCAACCAAATTGGATGCCGGTACGGACGGCTATATGGGACAGGGTTTCAATAATTGTTGCGGCAGGTGCCCCTTTATTACCACTGATCATATGGATAAGGGTGATGTCCGTTTCGCCCATGGCGATAACGCCGCTCGAAACTGCCATGCCTTGTCCGGGGCGAACCTCTTTGATGTATTTAATGTGCTGATTGGTCGGCAATAAAGTGCTCAGGGCGGCGGCTTTGTATATGTGCGGTAAGCCAATGTTATGAGCAAAACGAGCGCGGGCTTCATGTGCGCGATCAAAATAATAGCGCATATTCATGTGACCAAGCTCGTCAGCTTCCCACGCCAAAGCTTCGCCGCGCCATGTTTCAATCAGTTCAGACATATTCAGGACTTACGCGGCGCAGTTTTTGCAAATACCGTAATGCTCTATGACAGAGCGGCGGATTTCAAATCCGTCAGGCACGCAATCAAGATGATCATTGGCGGAACGTTCTTCCAGGCTTTCACACTGCTCGCAGATAAAAAACTCAGCAATATGCCCGCCCAAAGAATGGTCACAGGCAATATAGGCATTTAGCGCTTCGACCCGGTGTATCAAGCCAAGACCTGACAGAAAGTCTAATGCGCGGTAAACTGTCGGTGGTTTGGGTGAGCCAAATTCCGGCCTAAGTTGATCAAGCAGGTCGTAAGCTTTGATAGGACTTTGGCTTTTTGCTATCAATGTAAACACATGCTCCCGCAATTTGGTGAAGCGCCGACCTTTTTGGTCACAAATTTGCTGTGCAACCGCCAGTAATTGTTCTGGCGTTTTGTGTTCGTGCTCATGCTTACATGTTGTCATATTGTTCTCTTTGCCCTTCACGCGTGTGCGCCGTTATAACATAGGATTTTGGATTTGCACCTGTGAATTTGGCCTGATTATTGCTTGTGTGGTGGGCAGGTGGGACATATGCGGCGTTTTTGCCATTGAAGAGAAGGCAAACATAGGTTAATGACCCCCCGATTTAGAGTTTTGAAGCTACGATAAAGTGGCAAATTAGAGGAATAAACATGGCTAAAGCACCAGAGAACCAACAAAATGTAACCGGCAATGTGATGATGTATGAAAATCCACAGCCGCTCACAAAAGATAAGCACGCAAATTTTGGTGTGGTTCAAGTTGAAAAACCGTTCGCATTTATGGAAAAATCCCATTTTATGCCAATCACAGCCCCTGAATTTGGCGCCGCATCAGCTAGCTATCCGCTTATTTTTGCTGGTGAAGATAAAACACCACTCGCCGTTATGGGTATTCGTACTAATGAGAATTTGTTGGTTGAAAACGGTAATTTTAATAACAAATACTACATGCCTGCTTTTGCACGTCGTTATCCATTTGTCCTTGCTGGCGATCAGGAAAATGACCGTTTTGTTGTTTGCGTTGACGAAAAAGCCGAATGTGTCACGGATAAAAAACCGACGCAGGCATTTTTTGATGGTGAAGAGCCTTCACAATTTACCAATGAAGCGTTTGATTTTTTGAAACAGTTTGAGCAAGACCGCCGCGCTACAGAAGCTATGATTGGCCGCTTTAAAGAACTGGATTTGTTCGAGCAGAAGGAAATGAATTTCCAAGGTCAGAATGCAGATGGAACGCCGGCTGAGAGGCAAAAAATTGCTGACTATTTTGCGATTACTGACGAAAGACTTCGTACTCTTGACGCAGAGACTACCAAAGAGCTTATGGACAATGGTTTCTTGGCTGTTGCTTATGCCCATATGATATCTCTGGGTAACTGGCAGCGTTTGGTCAACATGACCTTGGAACGCGCTCAGGTGGAAACAGCTAACGCATAAAGGTGAAATCACTCATTATGTAAAGATAGAAGCCCCGGTCATTTGATCGGGGTTTTTCTTTGCGTATTGGTTTATTTTCTAGTTGGGTTATAGGGATGCGTATCCATGGTGGCGGGAACATCTAGAAGTAAATCTGCTAATAACTCTCCGGACCCCGCCGACATTGTCCACCCCATATGCCCGTGGCCCGTGTTTACGGCTAGGCCAGGTTTTATTTTACCAATGAACGGCACACCATCAGCACTTACGGGACGAAACCCGTGCCAAATTTTACCGTCCGACAAAGACAGATTTTTCGCAAGATCAGGATAGATATCCTTTAACATTCCCAAAAGAGGCGCAAGCTGTTCGCCTGTCATCGACGCATTAAAGCCGGAAATTTCAGCAGTGCCCGCAATACGGATAGATTGCCCAAGCGGTGTGACGGCACAGTGTAAGCCATCGTCAACAACAGGTAAACTCGGCCCTGCGGTATCCACGATATTGTCAAATGTCAACGAATAGCCTTTAACCGGGCGCAGAGAGATCTGCTTACCAAGTGGTTTTAGTAAATTTGTGCTATGTGCGCCGCTCGCAATAATCGTTGTACCTGCGAGCAGGTCTGCCGTTTCTGTACGTACACCAATCACCGAGCCGCGTTCGCTCAGCAAAGACTTGGCGGTCACATCCGTCAAAATTTCGCCGCCCAAATTTATAATCTCACTTTCAAGAGCTTGGCAAAATGCGTAGGCGTCGGCTTTGTAATCGTCGGGATAGTATATGGCGCCAACGATATTGTCGGAAATTGCTGCCAGACAAGGCTCTTTTTGTGCTGCCCCGTCGCCGCTTAAGTGTTCAGCTTTAAGACCTAAGGTCTGCAGCTTATTGGTCAGGGCACGCGCTTTAGTAAATGTTGGTTCATCCCTGAATATTTTGAGCAATCCTAAACCCTGACAGCCATCCTTAATATTTAAGTCTTCGCGCCATTGAGTGATAAGGTCTGCCGAATATTTTGCCAAACTATAATTAGTCTGCGTGGCTTGCCAGTGACGAGCAGGGTTAGAATGTTTTAGAAATTTCAGCCCCCAGCCGGCCATGCTTGGCAATGCGCCAAGCCTGAGTGTCATTGGGGAGGGACGTCCAAACAAGGATCCCAACATTTGCCGCCCAACGCCGGGGCTATTCCACGGGTCAGCAAGTGAAGCATGCACCATGCCTGCATTGGCAAAACTGGTTTCCAGTGCAACGCCTTCTCTGGCTTCTATGATGCGGACAGGCGCACCGCGTTTGAGCAGTGCATAGGCTGTGGAGAGACCAATAAGCCCGCCGCCAATTATCTGAAATTCTGGTTTCACTTCGCCGTTAAATCTGTGCTTTGCTGCCAAGCCGGAATACGGGCCCGGGTTTTGTTGATGAAATCCAGTGATAAATTCGCACAGCAAAACCCGGGTTTATCATTGTTCAATTCTGCGACGACTTCCCCCCACGGATCGACGATCATGCTGCGCCCCCATGTTGCGCGGCCATTGTCATGGATACCGCCTTGCGCTGCCGCTAGAACATATGCACTGGTTTCAATGGCCCGTGCTTGTAACAATGTGCGCCAATGGGCTTCGCCGGTAATGGCCGTAAAGGCTGCAGGTACCGTAAGTATATGTGCGCCAGTTTGCGCATAGTATTTGTAGAGATTTGCAAACCGCAAATCATAACAAATGCTCAAACCAATATTAAAACCCCCCGCTTCAGTAAGAACGGGTGTATCGCCTGCTTGATAATTTGCCGATTCTTTCCACGTCTCGCTTTCGCTAATGGTCACATCAAACATGTGGATTTTATCATAACGGGCTTTGATACTGCCGTCGGGGCCAAACATATAGGAGCGGTTCGCGGCTTTACCCCGGCCCGCTTTATCTGGTGCAACTTTGATGGCCATTGAGCCTATCAACAGATCAATGCAAAGTTCCTTGGCGAGGGCACTGAAGTATGCAACGCCTTTGGTCTCTTGTTCAGATTTTATCTCTGCAAACAGTTTTTTGGTATTGCCCTGCATTAGCAATGTGTTTTCGGGCGTGACGATAAATTTGGCACCGTCTTTGTATGCCGCGCGTATATAGTGTTCTGCATGGTCAAGGTTAGCGGCAATATCAGCGCCACATCGTAGATTTATGACCGCTGTTCTTAAGGTCATCCTTTGAGCAATCCATCAAGTTTACCGCCGCGTTCCAGTGCCATCATTTCGTCGCAGCCGCCAACATGGTGATCTCCGATAAATATTTGTGGAACACTGGTCACGCCGCCCGAGCGCTGTATCATTTCTGCGCGCAGTTTGGCGTTCATGCCCACGTTTATTTCTTTGAAGCTCGCGCTTTTCTTTTTCAACAAGCTCACGGCGCGCCAGCAATAGGGGCACATAGGGCTCGTATATATGGTAACAGACTTCATCAATTTTCCTTTAGGCCTTTATGCGTCCTATTTAGGGATTTCTTGCGGCCTGACAACCCGCATAAATGTAAGTGCGTCAACACGCGCTGCGCCTGCACGCTTAAGAGTTTTGGCGCAGGCCGATAAAGTCGAGCCCGTAGTATAAACATCATCGATCAAAACGACATGTTTGCCTTTTACTAAGTCTTTCTGCTGAGGGTTCACACCAAAGGCGCCGGATACATTACGTCTGCGGCCGGAAAATGTCTGTCCGCCTTGGCTTGGCGTGTTTTTCGTGCGTTTCAATATTTCTGTTTGGTAAGGGATGTCGTTCAGTTGCGAAATGGCACGGGCGAGCAGTGCCGCTTGATTGAACCGTCGTTGACGTAAGCGAGCTTGATGTAGGGGAACGGGGATAAGCATGTCGGTAGTTCTCAACATTTCTCGTCCGGCCCGCAGCATTTGGGCGGCGAAAAATTTAACACCGTCTGTGCGGCCACCATGTTTGAAATCCAATATAAGCTTGCGACTGCTGTCATCATAGGTAATGGCGGCGCGGGCATGGTCAAAACCAGGTGTGTGGGCGTGGCATCTTATACACAAAGCTTCTTCGCCTTGTTCAAATTCAAACGGAAACCCGCAGGCCGTACAGCACGGATCGTCAATGAATTTCAGATGTTGCCACAACTCGGTGTCCGCGTTTTCTTCTGAATTGGCCAAAATTTGCCCCGTAATCAAAGAGTGCGGCGGCAAGACTGTATCCAGTACGCGGCTGAAGGAAGATGGGACTTTCAATCGGATCATAATCAGCGCATATCAGATAAATGACACGAGTGAAACAACATCAAGATAAGAAAACCGAAAAAGGGCCATTTGATTGCGCCTTGGTCGGGCGTAGGCGTCGCAGAGCCGAGAATTTATCAGGGGACAGGTTTTTGCATACACGCTGTGTGGATGATGTTGTGGAGCGGGTTTTGGATGTTAAGCGGCAATTCCAGAACACCTTGCTCATTGGCGCGCCGGACATAACGCAAAACATTATAGCGCGGTTAGGGGATAAAATTGGGCAGCCGACGTGTGTAAATAATGTTGTTAGCGGCAAAGAAGATTTGCCGTTTAAGCCGGAAAGTTTTGATCTGGTTGTCAATCTGCTGACGTTGCATGCGGTGAATGAGGTGCCGCGGGTGTTGGCCAAGACAAGAAACCTGTTAAAACCAGACGGTTTATTTTTGGCGACATTTTTCGGCGGCGAGACTTTGTCGGTATTGCGCCACGTCATGTATGCAGCCGAAGACAAATTATATGGCCGTGTCAGTCCTCGTGTTTCCAGTATGATTACGCTCGACCTCGCGACCTCGCTGTTGTCGAGTAGTGGCTTTACCATGCCTGTTGCAGACCGCGATATGGTCAGTGTTTCTTATACTGATTTAGGGCGGCTCTATGCAGATTTGCGGCTTATGGGCGAAACCAATGTGGTTGCGGCAAGAGCACGGACACCCGTATCTCGCAGATTTTTCAGGGAAGTTGAAACCATCTACAAACGAGATCACAGCACGGCAATGGGGAAATTTGCCGTAAAATTTGAAATTATCTGGCTTACGGGGTGGGCACCGCATCCCGATCAACCCAAGCCCTTAAAGCCGGGCTCAGCTAAGACAAAGCTAGCGGATGCCTTGGGCGTGCAAGAAGAGAAGCTTTAGCGGGATTTTCTTTTAGCTAGCCTCTTCCTCTTAACTAGCCTGACCCCAAAAATTATAAGACAGAATTTTAGGACCGGGGATATACATTTCTTCCAGTGCATCAATTTTAAGCCCTGCGTCTTTCAGCAAAGACGGTATATCGCGGCCTGAATGACAGCCGCCTGATATACGTTTCCATATAGGATCAATCCGGTTTTGCCATTTATGCACATTGGTATCAGGAGCTTGCCCGTGCTCACAAAATAGTATTTTTGCACCGGGCTTGAGCAGCCTTTTCATTTCACCCAGCGCCTTAACGGGATCAGGGATTGTGCACAGTGAATAGGTCACGACAACCGTATCAGCGCATGCATCAGGTAAAGGAATGCTTTCGCCGGACAAGCCAAGACGTTCTAATGGTTTATGAAATTTTGCGCGGTTGGGTGCGGACTTGTTCCAGACATATTCGTCCGGATCTATGCCGATCAATTTGGTGACTTTATCCTGATCATAATAGGGCAGGTTATGACCCGACCCGATACCGATTTCCACCACATTACCGTGCGCGAGCGGAATGATTTTCTCCCGCTGTTTACGTATTGGCTTGGTTGCGCAAGCGCAATCGAGCACGATGGGTAAAACATGTCGGTCATAAAATTTCACAATATAAATCCAATCACTTTATTCGGTTACGCGTCTTTGCTCACAAGCATTTTGCGGGCTTTTTCTTTGAACTCTTCTTCGTTGTCAGCCTGAGCGCGCATGCGCTCTTCTAGGTTATACGGCACGTTAAGGCCAGCGATAGCGGCGGGACGTTCGCCAATTTGGTCGCGCCAACGCACAAGGTTTGCAAACGGTTCAATATCAACGCCTGACCAAGCATGTATCCGCACCCAACACCAATTGGCGATGTCGGCAATAGAATAGTCGCCCGCCAGATATTCATTTTCGGCCAACTGCTTGTCCAACACACCAAATAGGCGCGCACTTTCGTTTTGGTAACGGTCGATTGCAGGTTGGATTTTTTCAGGAAAATATCTGTAAAACACATTGGCTTGCCCCATCATCGGGCCAATGCCGCCCATTTGAAACATCAGCCACTGAATGACCTTTGAACGCCCCTGCACATCCGTAGGCATCAACTTACCGGTTTTTTCGGCCAGATAAATCATCAATGCCCCACTTTCAAACACGGCAAATCCGTCGCCGTTCTCGTCTTTGATGTCGTGATCGACTATGGCAGGAATGCGACCATTCGGGTTAATCTTTAGAAACTCAGGTTTCTTCTGATTGCCCGTTGAAATGTCGATGGCTTTAACATTGTAATCCAAGCCCATTTCTTCGAGGGTAACACTGGCTTTCCAGCCATTTGGGGTGGCTGCGGTATAAAGGTCAATCATATCTATTTCTCCATAAAATTCATGCCTAGCATGGCAGATTTCTAACTATTTTCACAATTTAGTGTTGCCCGCCTCAGTGTTGCCCGCCTCAGTGTTGCTTGCTTGGTGTAGGCTGTCTTAGTGTAGGCTGCCATCTTGAACGAGCGGTAGGCTTAAGGCAAATACGGTGCCTTCTGGCCCTGTAGATTGTAATGATAAATTTCCGCCTTGGCCGCGCGCCAGTTCTCTTGATATTGTCAGGCCGAGACCCGTACCCCCTTTGTTAATACCTGAGGTGAAAGCTTTAAATAGGTTTTTGCGGACGTCTTTGGGAATGCCCGTGCCAGTGTCGCTGATTAAGAATACGGCTTTACCGTTATCTGTATTCGCTTCAATTTTCAAAATTTTCTTGTGGCTGATTTGGGGACTATTTTGTAAAGCCTGCACCGTGTTTCTAAACAAGTTATGCAAAATTCGGTAGGTATGATCTGGGTCGGCTTGCACCTCTAGATCATCGGACACGGTATTGATAAATTGCACCTTGCCTTCTTCAGCCATGCTATCGGCTCCGGCTTCGTCTATAAGCTTGGTGATGACAATAGGGCGAGGGTTAGGTTTTTCTTCGGCGCTTTGCGAAAATGCTAATGTGGCTTCGCACAATTTTACACCTCTATCCACAGAGCGAACAAGCCGCTCACCCATGACTTTGATGCGCTCATCAGGGTCGTTAGCGAGACGCTCGGAAATTAGTCCCGTCGATGTAAGAACATTGCGGAGGTCATGATTAATCTTGGCCATGGCCATGCCGAGTGTCGCCAGATGTTCTTGTTGTTTCAAGGCCGTGCGCACACCGGATTTCATGTCGAGAAATTCGCGTTCCAGCTGCCCAATTTCATCAGCGCGCAGAACAGGTTTTTCCGCGCCGGTACGCTTGCGGGGGTCTTGGCGAAATTTAGCCAATCCGCGCGCTAATTTGCGAATGGGGCGCGCAATAATCCGTGACAGAGCCGCATAGATCATCAAGCCCGTCAGCAATGATATAACCAGCGACCACAACAAGACACGCTGACAATAATCCAGCATGGCGGCTTTCAAAGCGCTTTGTGGCACCAAGACTTCCAGCGCATCCACGCCTTCAACGGTTGGTTCTGACAATATGCGAATATAGGCTTCTCCGTCCCCGAAAAAATCTCGAAAGCTTTGGCGAAACAATGGCAGGCGGCGCTCATGTCTCAAATCGGCGAGAATTATATGACTGGTTGGCGGCGGCATACCTAAAACCAATTGGCTCATGCCGTTGCGTTTTTGCGCCACCATAGTCACATCTGTATCGTGCATAAACTGGCTCGAAAGCATTTCCCCGCCTTCGTAATTGGGGACGCCTTCAATGGCTAATGTCAGCAAGCCAGCCGCCTCTGCGCGTTCCGTCAACCAGGTTTGGCGAAACATAGCGGCAGACGGAATGAAGATCAAAACTTCTGCCACCATGACAAAAAGCACTGTTAGCAGCAGTAATTTGCCGGAAAGTCTGCGCATGAAAATATTTTGCAACATAGTTTTAACTAGCTTGATTGCTTAGTGAAATCTAGCCATGAGTGCGGCCAATTTACGGGTCTTGGGTGAAAACACAGATTCGGTGTACCAAGAGGATGCGGCGCGTTTGACCGCTTCGGAGCGGGTCGGGTAGGGCGAAATCATTTTGGTCAGATGGATAATTTTCATCTTATTGGCCATAGCCAGACTGATAATATGAATAAGTTCGCCAGATGCTTCTCCAACAATGGAGGCGCCGAGTATAAGTCCGTTACCTCTTGCGATAATTTTTACCGCCCCTTTGGTGGAGCGTTCGGCAATGGCCCGGTCATTTTCATCAAAATCAAAATGCACGGTGCGTACGTCAGAGTGTTTTCCTCTTGCGGATTTCTCCGTAAGGCCAATGGATGCAAGTTCAGGCTGCGTGTAAATAGCGGCAGGCATATTATTTGTCTCTGCGCTGGCTTTAAAGAACGGCACGAAATAAAAGTTCTTGATAATTATGCCTGCATGATGCCCGGCAATATGCGTCAGGCCACCGCGCCCTGATACGTCACCGACCGCATAGACGCGCTTGTTGGACGTACGCAGGGTTTTGTCAGTCACGACTCCGCCGTTCCCGGTGGTAATACCTGCGGCTTCTAGGTTTAGTTTATCAATCACGGGCCTGCGTCCAGCGGCGACCAAGAGATGCGAACCTGTCAATGTTGTGCCGTCTTCAAGATCGACGGCAACACCGGTTTTTGTCTTGCGGATAAGCTTGGTGTTGACGG